>LKMJ01004132.1_pt1 | contig 13626 bp, 9 predicted proteins | sample 643391 | NCBI WGS metagenome assembly LKMJ01 (sample SAMN04112250, study PRJNA286221) | soda lake metagenome | biome: soda lake; feature: Kulunda Steppe; material: water; isolation source: sample PL-Br10 brine of Picturesque Lake | place: Russia: Kulunda steppe | collected 2010-07
CGCGAGCCAACCTCAAGGGGCCCACATGTAACGGGCCTCTTCTGTCAAACAGTTGAATTGGGGCAGGGACGATGTCACAGCAGGCAGAATTCACAGGGGCGGGGCATTTCAAGTGCAGGTGAGACGGCGCTGGCTGGTCAGTATAAATGACGTAGGGTCCAAACATAGCGGCTTGTGCCCCGTGTGTTGGTGCGCTCGCCACACTCGAGTCCGTGGGGAATCAGCGAGGACAGTCATGCTTCCCGAAGACCACCTGGAAGCAGTTTTTCTATATGAGCAGCCAAAGTTGAGGAATAGAAATGGTCGGAAGTTCTATTTCTTAAACTTTCAAGTAGTTAAGGCGGCCCAGAGAAGGAGGCCGTTGCAAATGTTAGGAAGTTTTTCAATAGAGAGTTTGTTGTGTAGATAATTTAGAATAAAGAAAAAAATCGAACGAGTCGTGAGAAAGGTATGATACCGAGACTGGCACGTTACGGAACTCCTAGTCACCTAGCGTCCACGGTAGCAGTAGCAGCCTCGTCTTTCATCCCTCCATGTAGTAGCTCAAGCAGCTTGTGCTGCAGTCTCAGGTGCGTATGAGCCGTTGTTGCCGTTCCGCAACATTGAAAGCTGTCTTGTGACATGAGCTGACTTCTCTTCTGTTCCTTGTGCTCACCTCCTCCTCCTCCTCCTCCTCGCTACACAGCAACGTGCAGCAGCACTCACTCTTAGCGAGCTCATCTGAGGCCACTGTGTCTGCCACCCCCCTGCAAACATTCAAACAACGGCGTCTCATAGGGTAAGAGGGTCCAGCAGAGAGTTTCACTAGGTGCCTCGTTAGGAACTCTGGCTATTTTCATTCCCGGGCCGTTGTATTCGTTGTATTCGTGAGTGTGTGAACTAGTTTAAACGCAGAAGGCAATCTGCATGTGCAAACAGATTTGCTCACGCATCTTGGTTAGGACCACCAACTTCAGGCAGGGGCAACCTTATCCTAAAATAGGAGAAAAATGCAATTTGCATCTGTTTCATGCTGCTCCCGACTTTACAGATGTCATGCATTGCCTGAAGTGTGATCACAGAAGTGTTAGCGCATCGGGCTCAGCCAGCGCAGGCCCAGATACAAATACAAATATTACAAATATCTTTGTAGGAGACCTTATTAAGCGTGTATGTGCTAACATGCAGTGCACTGTTAACGTGCACATTGTAGGTGGACGCCAGAACAGGTGTACAGTGTTGTTTCAGACATCGACAACTACCACAAATTTGTGCCATGGTGCATAGGGTCGCGTGTGCTCAGGAGAAGTAAAGAGGGAACACATTTAGAAGCTGAGCTGGAGGTTGGATTCCAGCTTCTCCGTGAGAGGTGTGCGCATGGTGTGGGAATGAGTGTGGATGCGGGCATAGGCACGGGTGCGCATGTTTGCATGTGTGTACTTGTATGTACACGTGTGTCTACTTGTACACATCTCTGAAAGGACTCCTGTTACATCTAATCTGCTTTGCATTCATTACAGACAGTCTGGCATTCTTTCGCTGCTTTGACCAAACCCAAGCGCATTTCCGGCGTCAGATGCCTTAAACGTAGGGTTGCTGAATCCCATATAATTCGATATTATCGTACATTTATACAGTATGTGTATGTATACGGGGCCAAGCTACATAATTCGTACATACACCCATAAATACGGTTAGCTCTGTATCTATATGGTTTAGAACCGTTATATACAGGCATATATTTGTAACATGAGGTGGTTGTGCGGACGTCCGCACCATTCCCGATAGACTTTTCGTGGGTATTTGTTCTTGTCAAACGGATTACTTGTGACTTAATGAAACATTGAATGAAGAAAGCAGTGTGTACAGGGCAGAGGGGGAGGGGAGCAAAGAGGAGTCAGGGACTGCGGCAACGGCAGCAGGCTTGACAGCATCTGCACGTAAGCAGCAGACTGAAGAGGAGACAGATGAGCAGGCAGTAGAGAAGGTAGCCCATGCAATCAAGTGCCAGTTGGGGATGCAGCGCGCATTGGCGGCAAGCAGCATGCCCTCTACTGCAAGACCTTGGTGCCCGTGCTTGTGCCAGTGGTTGGCAGATTGAAGTGCATGGTGAAGTGCATTAAATATGGTGATAGCCCTGGGGGCTGGGTGCTACCTTTCAGTGCTCTTGCAGATTGCAAGGGAAAGTTGATGATTGATGCCAAGGAAGCCTTTGTTAGGCTGGGAGGGGGGGAGGGAGTGAGGGATGCAGCCATGGCAGAGTTTGGGCAGCTGCGCGTAGGGGCTGTGCCCGCCAGCCTTGTTGATGTGTGTTTGAAGCTCTAATTGAGTGCATCACGCTTGAGGGAGGGCGTGTGACAGTCTGTGACGCAGACTCTTGCCATGCCTTTTGGCTGATCCACCTGCACCCCTTCTTCACCCTCATGGCAGCAGCAGCTGGGAGGCTGCTTAACGCCCATGTCACCAGCTGCTCCTCTTTAGCCCAGCTGGTCACTCTTTGGCAACATTGTCAGCAAGACAAAGAATTGTTTGGCCTTAAAGCGGGCCAAGGAGCTGTCTTATATCCGTAGCAACAGCGACAGCGGGGGCATGTGCTGGGGGCAGATGAGGGGGTTGCTCTGTCCTTTGTAGACACAGTGATCAAGGATGAGCAAAAGGCAGAAGGTTGAGAAAGAGAGGATGTCAGTGATGCGCGGGGAGTGAAATGAGACTTCGACTTAGTAACAATTGTTTGCACAAGGCTGCTAAGCACTTTTGGGTATGCAACCATGAGCTGATGCTGCACTTGGTCCTTTTAAAAATTTTGACAGGCCTCTACTTTCTGTGGACTCTTTCATTGATAAGAGTAATTGGTTGTGCTCTTCAAGAGCTATGCAATGGCGCTTCTGGGGTCTGATCGGGGTTTCGGGATTTTTGGGTACTCGGATTCTGTGGTATATGGGGTATATACAAGTTCTGGAAAATTCTGTACGGTTTCCAGCAGCCTTACTTACCTATGTTGGTAGAACTGGATTCTTCTGGCTGTTGCATACTGGCATCCTGACTTGCCTCTGTTGGTCTGGAGTGAAGGCTTCCTTAAATTTTGGCTGACTGTTAGCATCTCCCCTCTCACTGTAGGACCACTGCCACTTGTGCCACCTTCCCGTTCATGTGCAGGTACATTTCAATGGTGTCACTGAAGCCCCATCGTGCGGTTTCATCTACTGTACAAAACAGTACCCTATTTCACCGCTTAGACAGCACATGGTATGTACTGGAATTGTGCAGCAAGCCTATGAAGACAGCCACGGACTACTCCAGCACTGCTGGTCCCTGAGCCCGACCTCTGCTTTTGAAGCATGTGCCACATCTTTCCCATCGGTGCCCTGCCGCTAGGTCAGCCAGAGTGGTGGTTGCAGTGCCGCCTTAGGCTGTTGTCCTCCCTTCACACACGTTATGCACATCATGCAATGATCTGCACAGGGGCATGGACCCAGGCATGGTGCCTAAATCGTGTTGGATATCGTTTCACGTGGAGTTTGCGTTCCAGCGGGCAACATACAACCATGTCGTGAGCCTGTTCTTCTCAGAGGTGAGGATGCTGCTGTGGATGATGGGCCAACAGAGGCTTACCCTGGATCCCCTGCGCGTGCGGCCCTTGCCTGTCTGTCAGTCTTGCTTGTTCATGCAACAGCTTAATGTGGTGCTCGCTCCCAGGGGAAGTACGTTACGCATATCTATGGTATGGTGATTTCAAGCATATACTCATTTCTTCCTTGCTGCGTGGGCGGGCTTTATTAACATCCTCTTTGTAAGACTCCTTGTGTGAAGTTAGCAGGATGAAGAAATGCACGTAGCTTACATAAATCAAATTTGCTAGGAAAATTAATAACAGACGTACTCCTAACCACTGCCAGATATTCTTAGCCCACTGTCATGCCTCCTGTGCTCGTAGGTAACACGGCGAATGATGTCTGCTTTTGAAGGCAGATGTGAGGAGCTGTACGGGCCCTCTACCCTTGTCCGCAACATCCGCCCCCCCCTCAGGCCAAGGGACAGGGCCTTCCATACAGGAAACACAGGCAGTAGACGAGGAGAAGGCCAGGCCTCCTAAGAGATTGAGCTTGCCTGCATGCCAATGGGTTGCCTGTGTGCAACGACGTTCCACTCATGGCACATTATCTTGTATTTATTCATTGTTCTTCTCAATGCCTGGCAACCCTGCCTTCCTTTTTGCTCTTCAACGCTCATTCATGTGTATGCAATTTTGTGACAACTGCTCTCATCTTTTTGTGTCATGTCAATTCGCATGGTGATGGTTATCACCTTCTTACAGCATTTGTGAGGGCCAGTCGATTTTCAGTTGCTTGCAAATGCACTCCACTGGCAAATTGTTGTTGCTCCAAATTGTTGGTGCTCCAAAAGTGTAGCATACTGAATTTAAAGATTAAGCAAAAGCCATGATTTTGGCTTATTTGTTTTCGGCTTGAACCTGCAGCTGAAGATTGAGAACGGAAATAGGAACATAAAGGAAAAACTACGTAGCCAGTGACACCACCTCCTACATCACTGATGATAACTTAATTGGCAATTAAGGAAAAGAGACAGACACATTGGCCCGAAGAGCCGTGAGTCTCCTCCACAAGGGAAAAGGATGAATTGGTGAGGATCTGTAGGGTGACAAGCCGCCCCTTGCTCCAGATCAAGACCTTCAAGGTCTTAGTCAAGCGCAACTATAGTTTCTGGATTTTTTTAGGGGCGCGGATACTTAAGTAACCAAAGTCAACCAAACAATTACAACTTTCAAATAGTATTTGTTGTCAATTTGTGTGCATATAGCACAGAATGACCATGTCATTTGAGAGCAGTCGCATTGGCTTTTGTGTATCAAGGCCGAGCTCTGTCACAGATCTATGGTAAGATGATTTTAAGTATTCGAGGTGTAGATAAAGCCTCCCACACCAAGAAGAATGGTGTGAAGGATAATTGCTAGTATGGGTGTTCCTAATTAAAAAGGGTGCCTGTGCGGTAGTGGAAGATATTGCGTTTCATTTGGAGAGTTTGGACATGCTCCAAAAAGTGATACTAATGCCTTTCAAACAAGTTGTGGACGTGTGGAAGCAGACTCTGGTACTAAGAGTAAAATAAATGTTGAGTAGAGCTTTGAAGAATTGCTCTAACTTAGATTGAATCTGTGTACACGAGGAAGAGAAAGCATCTGCAAATTTGACTGAAGGCATTAGCCAGCTCTCCATCCTTTGTGTCCATCCTCTACTGAAGAGAGACTCCACCTTGGACGAAAAGCATTTCATAGTTGTATGGCATGCCATGACGCATGTTTCTATGTGACGTTGACTTCACCTGACAGACTTGTCACCCTAAAACTAGAACCAGCCTTGCTCCGCTACAACACACGAAGGACAAACTAAAACCTCACATAGGCAAGCATCACAGACTTATGAATGCTAATACCGTATTAGTCTGTGACAGACTTAGGTTACAATTATCAGATGAGACTGCCCAATGGGTGTGAAGTAGCAAAACTTACACTTGAACTAAATACTCATTCAATTCAATATGTGACAAAGACCAGAACCCAGAAAAACGACGCAAGCAGCAAAAAGCTCCTCACATCAATTAAGGAAAAGGGGCCACTTGGGAAGAAAAGCCCCTTCACCAGAAAAGAAAAGGGGGGGTCAGAGGATATACTTGATGGTGGGGGCTCGCCTGGTGCTTGCACCAGATGTGATCCTCTTCCTTTTATTCATGCAAGTTCCTAGGCAGTGAAACGATCCCTACTTCAACAATCTGGATCTAAATTTACAAATGCACCAACACATATTTAGCAAGGATCCTGGTTTAGGCAGAATCATACTCGGAGTAATTGAGACAATATCCTTGTAATCTTTGTTGCTCTGCCTCTCCTTGCCGACCTCCGCAATGAATCAGCACGAGACGTCTGTCAGCTGTGCTTTTTGTATGCAGTCGCTGCTTTTCTAGGCATGGAATTTGCGTGCTGACCTGTGTTAGGTCCGCTATGGCACTGGGAGTGAGCTCCACCATGTTTAACTTGAATGGTTACTCAAGCCAGACAAGCGGCCTGCAGGGTACGACATCAATAACCAAGCTTGGAGGCCACAAGTTCACGGAACATGTGAATAAAGCATACAAAGTGGAGGAATACATAAGTTTTGGACCTTGATAATGAGAACTGGCGAAAGTCTTCTTGAGGACACTGGCTAGTTTATAAGCATACTGATCCGAATAAGCGTGAAGCTTCAAGCAAGCTTGGTAGCTTTCTGACCAAGAGTCTTGAAGGCTCCAACCATTGTGGGCTGCATTTGGTTCCACCACTCCCAGAAGGATGGTGTGGAGGCTAACTTTGCCTGCAGGTCGCCGGAGGTGCTGACAGAGCACACTGTGCAGTTGATTGGCGGCTTCAAGTTGGCTACTGAGCCTGGGCACAATTGAATTCAGGACATACACAACTAATTCAAATCACACAGGCAAACAAAGAGGAAACCTGCCGCCAATTTTGCTGGCCGATCTGCTGCTGTCAGCGTAAAATGGCAAACGAGGCTACCTTGTGCATCTATGGTACAAGACCTCCGCTAACGCGGCGCCAATGCGCTCAGAGCCCCCAGAAACTGAGCGGCAAGTCTGGGGGTGCTCTTCCACTGCCTTGCAAATGAAGCGGGGGGCTGGCCGCCGCCGCACCAGGCGACCTCCACCTGGGCCAAAAACTGCTGAAGGGAGAGCCACCCTTTTCCACCGCTGACGAAGGGCTTGCAGGCGCCCCGGCAGCACCGTTGAGGGTGCTGATGGCTGGTGGCCCTGCGCTTGCGCCAGCATTGGCTGTGCCTAGCCGCGTGCCCGGCCCAGGCTCCGGTTCATTGCTGCCAGCCAGGGGGCCTGTGTCCTGCAAAGCCAGGGACGCACCAGAGGCTACTTGCGGGCTGCTGTTGGAGACTGCTCGCTCAGCCCAGGGCCCCACCTCCAAAGTCCTGTGCTGCTGCTGGATCATACCTGCCGCACCCTCTTGCTGCGCCACTGCACCAGCGGCAGGGGCTGGCCCCGCAGGCAGCGGCGTGCAGCTCCAGGCAGGGGCGGGGCTGGGGGAGGCTGCACGTGTGCTGGGTGTGGGGCGGGGGGTGGAAGAGGACGAGGAGCGCTGCGCTGCACGCACGACCGCCAGAGCAGCTGCAGTCTCAGCAGCACCTGCGCGCAGCTTGCTGCCCGTGCTGGACTGCCGGCACTGCTCGAGCGCGCTCGCGCCTCCGCAAGCTGGCGAAGGCATAGGCATGGGCACAGGCCGCAGGCCGACCGGCGCACTGGAGCGCCGGCCTCTGCCGCCCGAGCTGGCGCAGGCACTCCCTGACCGCCCCTGCATCCATGCTCTGCTGACTGCTGTTCCACGCCCTTTGCTGCTTGCCTCCTCGGTGCCCTGTGGGCGATGCCCACCGCATCCCCCACCCCACCCGTCATCACCTGTGCTGCTGCCCACGCCTTGCATGTCTGCAGGGGGGTGCGGGGGAGCCCTCTGAGCATCTGATGCCTGAGCCAGGCGCTGCAGGTGGTGTAGGAGTGGGCATGCACGCACATGGTGTGTGTTTGTGTGTGTGTGTGTGTGTGTGAAGGTGCACATAGGTGCTCAAAGGACTCTGTTTATTATGCTTGCGCTGTCCATAACGAGGGTAGACACTAGTTCACGTCAAATGAGGTAAGGGGGTGAGCAGGCAACCAGTAATTGGTTTGTTAGAGGAGCGCACCAGCTTGCCAGCCTGCTTTGTTTGCTGCGTCCAGCAGGGGGTAACAGAGGCTTAGTTCTGGTCTGTAGCATCAAACATCGCTGCAGGCAGGACGAGGTGCAGGTCCTGCACTGCAGGCCTGCGTCCCGGGCATTTGCGCGTGCAAGCCTCTGCTAGCTGCGCAGGCTGTGTGTCACCACGCATGGAAAGCTTTTTGGTGGCGTGCTTTCCCCGTCTTGGTCAGTAAAGCGATCAGCTCCCAGCGCAGCACGCGGCGCACGCAACACGTGTGAAAACATACGTGCACATGGTTGAGCACTTTGGTGGCTCCCACCGATGCCTGGGGATCTCCCAGGCCGCCACCCTACCCGCCGGCTCCCACACTGCTGAGTGGAGCGCGCCCCACCCCTCCTCACATGCCACACCCGTACCTGGGCAAAACGCAGGGCCGCCTTATCTTTGGTCTCTGCATCCAAACCTCCCTCACCCTCCTGGTTCCTTCTCTCAGGTGCAGAGCCCAGCTCAAAGCTGCTGCAGCCGCTGCCGCTGCTGCTGCCTCTCGCCGACCATGGCACCCTGCCGCTCTGAAGGCCCCCACCATCGCCCTTGCTGCCCGCAATGCTGGCATCCAGGCTGCCCCCGCCCCTCATCATCAGGCCATCGTCCCACCTAATGCCATCCATGCTCTGGAGTGACAAAGATAACGGCCGGCGCGACACTCTATTGCTGCTGCTCTGCTCATCCCAAAGCTGCGTGCGCCGGCTGGTGTGCTGGCGGAGCTTTGCCGGAGTTACTCCTCCAGGCTGCGGCAGCTGCAGATCCTCCAGGGCCCGCAGCTGCTGCTGCACGCGGCTCAGCTGCTGCTGCTGCTGCTGCTGCTGCTGCTGCTGCTCTCCAGCACCTGCCATTCCACACGGCGCTTCTGCCCACCCCTCCTGCTCCCTGCTGCTGCTCCTGCTGCTGTTTTCACAGGCAAGCCCGAGCAGCAAACCAGAACACGCAGACGCAGAAGGCTGCGTGAGAGGTGCAGGCCGTGGCACCCTAACGCGGGGCAGCGGTGGCGAAGCCCATGCCGGCGCGCCGCTGCCCAACCGCCCCCCCTGCTGCTGTACCTGCCAACCATCAGCAGGCTCAGCTGATGCAGGATCTGGAGGGGAGGCGCTGCCGTCCTCATGAGGGGCACCAGCAGTGCCGGCACCTGCTCCAGGGGCAGGGCCCAGCACCTCCACAGGGGCATCAGGGGAGGCTACACAGCAAGGGTTGGTGTGCCACACAGGAGAGCAGCCAGGGGCAGGCTGGCTGGCTCTGCCGCTGCTGTGTGCCCGTCCTGCACCTGCGCATAGACAGCCACAGCACACGCAGCCTGCCTGAAGAGGCTCGGTGGCAGTGAGGTATGCTGAGCTTGCTGTCGTGCACAGGTGTGTGTGCGCACGTGATTTGCTTGTATGCTTGCTTGCCTGTTGATGGGAGTGCCTTTGCAGCATGCACCAGGCTGCTGCAGTACCCAATCAGAGCATCAGAGCTGCAGTACTGGAGAGGTCAAGCAAGCTACAGTATGGGGGCACTTGAGGGAAATGAACAGTGCAGTTGGTAGTGATGGCCTTTGGTAGGGCATCCACAGGAGTGCACTGGAGCTAAATCCATTGTCTACAACATTGCCCAGAGTCTGATCGATGATTTGCAATTAGATATCAATCTCTTCCCTAAGCCATTTGATCAGCTAGGCCCTCATGCCTCCCCTACAAGGAGCACTTGCCGCAGACCTGCGTCTGGGTTGGCATAAGGTGCCCGTGAAGATGGCGCGCTCCGCGCAGCAAATTGGTGCCCAAGGCTGGTGCGAGGCAGGTCACTAACACTCCCACGGGAAAAGGTGATGGAAAAGTGCCCTGCACAGCGCAATTGAGCATGGTCAGAAAGGGGGATCATGGTACGCTAGGCGAGAATTGTGTCACCATGGCATAGATGATATATTCCACGGCATGGGCACCAGCTCCACTGGGCAATTTCTAAGTACGAGCTCAGTAGCCTAGGATCAGATTACCACGAAGGCCTGTCTGCCAGGCAAACAGGCAAACACAGCTTCTGATTCTTTGACGAGCTGGTGTCCTGCAGCCCTTGGGCCCTTGCATGTCTGCAGCCATGGATGGGTCCGAGTTTGTTTGTGCTGTGCCCCCTGTACAGGCTGTTGTCTGGCTGTGCTATTCACTCCACCAATACTGTGAGGATGAGATAGCAATCCATCTGAAAGACCACTTACTTGGTACCCATTTTAGTGCCTTGCCACTCATCAATCACAGTGTGAATCCCCCGCCACTTCCTTGAACTGACCCTCACCACTTTGAAGAGCGGCGCCGTCAGCACTCGAGAAGCTTTCGTGTCCCAGGGTGCTACCTTGAAGCTCGCTTTCAGACTGCATGTTTGATGCCCACATGTCAATTAAAAAAGTTGATGATAACAAGCCGCTTAGCGCCTAAGCATCATCTGCTGCTTTTGAGCAAAGTGTAGGTAACGCACATAGTACAAGTGGCAGCACACAACTACTTCAAGGCAGCACACAAGCGCCTTATGGCACACACATACACTTGCACACACGCTCATATGCTCACACACACAAGCACACACGCTTACACACACATAAGCATATCCATGCATATGCACGCACGCACATGCACACGCACACACATACCGTATGTGACATACGCACACACGTACATGCACACACGCACAGATCCAGCAGGTTGCAGCAGGAGCTGCAGAGTGCAGGCTCAGGGCGCAGCAGGCAGTGCAGGGGCACAGCAGTCAGGGCAGTGTGTAGGGGCAGGGCGTAGCAGGGAGCGCAGGTTGCAGCAGGCCGGGAAGGGGTGAGGGCAGTGGGTGCCGTAGCTGGCAGGGCGCACTAGGCTGCCGCGAAAGCTGCATAATCACACAACTGCGCCCAACCCAACCAACTTCCCTCAGCCCAACAGAAGCATCAGTGCATTCCCACAATGGGTCACTATAATGTTAATGTCCAGATCCATAGACTTCACTGCATGCACTTAAGACGCCCTCTTACTCGTGGGGCTTCGTCCCTTGCTCCAGCCTGCTGATCCCTCAGAAAGGCCAAAATAGTAGCAGTGAGCTCCTGCAGCAAGCAACAGGTCCACAGATATTGCATGCGCGTTGTGAATGTGCCCACAAACCACAGCCCTATCTGGGAGCATCCTTACCCTGCCAGTGGAAGGAAATTGACCAGGGCTAACGAGCAGTTCTTGGTGCGTGTTAGCTCAGGCTAGGGACGCTTGAAGCTCGGCTTAGAACAAGCTAAGGAGAGCTGCCGTATTGTTCCATGCAGGAAGACTTCTTCAATGCTCATACTATCTCTGCCTAGCTGCATCTTTGCACACATTTTAATCCTGCTCATGCACTGTACATACAATTCAGCTGTAGGCAGAACACCATTTTGCATGCATGCAACTTTACCTGGTTGCACATGATAGTAAACTCATCAGATTGCTCTGTGAGGGAAAGATGCGGGGACCTCTGAAGAGGCGCACCCCGTTCCAGATATTGTTGCTGCTGCTGCCGTTCAAGATGAAGGTGATGCCCTTGCAAGTTGCGCTGGAAGATACGAAAGAAGTCTGGGCGAGCCAGCTGAAGTTGGGCATGAGACTTCAGCCTGCATTTGTATGAACATCATTCAGCTTTCCCACAAGAATGGGGCAAGCACCTACTGCAAGTGTAGAGCAGTTGTATACATAACCGAACGTATTGTACTGGGTCAGCATGTTTTATGACCTTAGGTGTCATAGGCAGAGTACAAAAGAACTGTCAATCGCGGGCATTGCTTACCTGAGGCAACCCCAAAGAAATGATAAGTTAAATCCCAGGCATGCGGCCACGCCAGACCTTGAGTTCAGTTCGTTAGGCCTGTAACAAAAGTTGCGGATGACCGAGCAGGAAGCGAAGGAGCCCAAGAGCGCAAATGCCCGTGAATGCAGTAGGTAACCCCATAACCCCCGGAGCAGGGCCACGGCAAAGCCAGGGAGGCGCCAGGGAAGGAGCGCTGAAAACACACGGTGCTGAGCAACCCTACTCCACGCAGCTCTCACTAGCGTCACAGCCCTAGTCAATATTGCGCGCACAAGGGCCTTGAGGAGCGGTGAAATGCTGTCTGGGGAGCTGACATGCTCCATGAGCTGGCTGTAGCTAGGCAAGAATGGTCAACATTCTCGATTAATGGAAGTCACATCAGCAATTGAAGACCAGATGGGACACAATGCAATGGAGAAGAAGAATGGGGGAAATGGAGAAATGAACGGGAAAGCTGTACTGAAAAACAATATTTGGACAAAAGTTTGATATTGACAACGATGACAAATTTGTCTCTTGATTGGCTTCTCCTCTAAAAAGTTTTTAAGCTGATTCTCGCTCGTTTGTGGGGTTTCCTTTGAACGGGGATGCCCCACCTCGCTATTTGTACTTGGCCTCCTAAGTGTGTTGCGAGGAACGTGAGCAGGTTTCATTTGCGAGCACATACTCTTGCCGTGGGATCCTCCCTCAGCCAAATTTGGACATTGTGACAAAAGCCCAAATGCTAGCACAAGCAAAGCCGCTGTGCAAAGTGAGGTGCTCGTTTTTTCACTAGCAAAGGATCTGTTGCTATCTCTCCCTTTTCGCCAGGCTTAAGCTTTTTCCGTTGAGGCCCCTCCTTCGCGCCTTGCCTGACCAGACTGCCTTTGACTTCCTTTCTCAGCAGCGCTTGCACAACACACTTTGTTAAAATTCTAATTCAGACATCGTGGACTCCTTTCTGGCTGGCAATGACCAGCCATAGACCAGTCAGCTCACAACCAGGCTGGCTTTCACCCCATTGTTAGTTAAGCAATTTTAAACAACAAGACGTGTTCCACACTTAGCTGCGATGACCACCTCTCTAGTTCCAGAGTTGTGCTTGTTAGTCAATAATCGACTACCGCTTGTGCCTATCTCTATTTGAGCATGGAAGGTATGAATTGGCAATCAAACCTATTTTGTAAACCTTGAGCCAAAAAACTGCCAAATGGAAAGGATACAAAATCAGTCCTACTTTTCCCCGCAAAAATGTCAGAAAGCGTGAAACGTCCATGATAAGTACTGAAGAATTGCTGGATTTCAGGCATGCCTTGATTCGGCCCTGCAAGCTCTTTCAATGGCTTTCATACTGCGTCAATGCCTGCTAGCAGGTTTGGAAATTAGAGCTGTTGGTCTCGTTTTAAATAAATACTTGCTCCTTATGACTCCAGCCACCTGTAGGAAACAAACAGGCAGGTCCACCCATTGGGGGGCCCAAAAGGAAGAAAAGGCATTAAATATTGTTGGACCGAAAAGCGTGCTTGTGCAAAGCCAATGAAGGGACACCTAAATCCCTTATTCAACGTGGTTATCAAAATCATGATAAAACAAAAGGATTGTAGACTGCACCTCCGTTTCAAGGATGTCTATGGGGCTGCTGGGCAATTGGCCAGCCCAAGATAAGGATCCTTTGATCATGATACAGTGCATGATGAATGCGCGAATAAGTGTCTGGTCTGGAACGGCAAGAAGATCAGGGGTTGCTATAAAGCGCTGAACATTCTGCATACAATCAGGGAAGTACAAACCGGACGGGAACCGTTAACTTTAAAAAGCCCATCTGGAATACCGTTAAGATTTTGGCGGGGGACCTCCGGGCCCCCCGGTAAAAACGCAGGGGCGTCAGCCGTTTATTATTCAATTATCAGTTACGGGTATTCCCGGGTATACCCGTCCGGATGTACAAGCCAGCAACAGCGATGAAGAATGCCAGAGGGAGAGGGGGAGGAAGAGGGAGAGGGAGGGGGGCTCCATCCCTGCCCGAGCAGCCCATGAATCCCATTGAGAGCCACTGTGAGTGAGAGGTGTTGGTTACGTGGTTCCTGAG
>LKMJ01004133.1_pt1 | contig 13623 bp, 13 predicted proteins | sample 643391 | NCBI WGS metagenome assembly LKMJ01 (sample SAMN04112250, study PRJNA286221) | soda lake metagenome | biome: soda lake; feature: Kulunda Steppe; material: water; isolation source: sample PL-Br10 brine of Picturesque Lake | place: Russia: Kulunda steppe | collected 2010-07
AAAAACGATCCATCGGAGTCTCTCGAAACTGCGTGCCTCCAACGGGAGAACGGCACAACAGAAAGGATATGTACTCATCATGCTTAGCGATTGGTCATACCATCGTTATCATGACCGACGATTTCACACCCGGTAGCTTCGAGCAACCAGTCAACGAAACCGACGCGGGGGTACAGACATTCAGCTACGATGGATCGGAGCCACAGTCAGTGGGCCCTGCCGTTATACAGGCTGTCGCATCAGTTGCCGACACCGACCCCTTGTCGTTGGAGCCACGACTGTACGACGTGATCGATCCGGATGCCCTCGAACGGCTGGTGAGCGGTGGCAACTCGGGTGGGGTACAGGTCAGCTTCGAGTTCGGACAACACACGGTGACGGTAACAAACGACAGGAAGATCGTTGTCCGGTCGCTGACCGCCGAACAGTAAGCAACGAGTGACGAAATCAGCCAGTACCTTTACATTTTTATAATAGTACGCTGAACAGAGGTATGCATGTCTGACTGGCTGACCGAGGAGGAACTCGACCGCATCTCACAGTTCGTCGAGACGCCCGCGTACGCACGGCGTCCCGAGATGCTGCTTCCGAACTCCGAGGACGACTAACGGTCCCTACTGATCGCCCGCTAACCACACACAACTGTGTGCCCTCCTGTCGGTGACGTTCGTCACTGGCACTGTTTATACTGCGTAAAAATACCCCACGAGCCACATCAGTCGATCAGGTTTTTCGCCTGTATCTGTTCCCAGAGCTCCTCACCGCGTTCTGTGACGCCGTACACTCGTCCTTTTTTACGCTCCTCGGGGACGAGCAACTCGACGAGCGTTCGTTCGCGCAGCCGACCCAGTGCTCGTGAGACGTGCGTAATACCGATCCCGGAGTCTTCAGCGATCCGAGATGGTGTCGCGGGGCCGTCTGCAAGTCGTTTCAATACCGCAATTCGGTACTGAGAGCTAATCACGAATCCGATTTCGTCCCAATCTTCTGCCATATATTTTCCCTCTATCAGTTGTCCGCTCCGCGAGTATCCCGTTGCTGTACGAAGGCTGGTATGCAGGCCAACACCGCCTGTTCGTCGCTGTTCCAACACCAATCGTCCGGCAACCGAAAGCCACTGTAGAGACGGGTCACACCCGCTGTGGGATCCGGCGTCTGTCGGCTATCCCTCCCGCATCACGCCGCAGCCTCTGTAACTACTGACCCTTTCTGTACATATGAGGTTGGCGATGCTACCCCTCTGTTACACACTGTTTACGCGTCTATACGGACTATTTCTCAGTTGATCCCATGTTTGGGTCATCTTACCGACTTGGTAATGGGGGCTGAAACTGTCAGGATTCTTTAGATCGGTTGGGCACAGATACGAACACTCCTCTTACTGGTGTTTCCCCTCGCCGAACTGGCTGAAACGTTGCTACGACGGATATAACAAAGCAGGTTGGATTCCAGTAGCAGCCATGGATGTACTCTCCCACCCAGAGGCAACCGAGGACAACCGATCACCGAAACGGCAGTGTCAGAGCTGTGGCACATATGTCACAAAACAGTTCGTTCGTGTGTTCGGCGCGAACGATGGCTCAGTGTACGGCTGTCTGAGCTGTCTGACGCTTCGAGATCTCAGAGAGGGCGGCGGCAAACAGCCGTAAGTGGCTACTCGCTGTCAACGAGGTTCGACGGGAGCTCGGTTCGTCCCCGGCGGAGCGACAGATAGTGAACGGCGGCGATCACGCCAAACGCGCCGAGGACGACCGCACCCAACAGAAACAAAACAGCAGTCTGGGCACCGACAACACCAGCGGCTACGTACAGCACGAACCCGATGGCCGCCAACGTCAAATAGTAGTACTGCCAGGGACGGTCGGTTCCCTGCTGTTGGAAGTATTCGCCGATCTCGCCGGCACCAGCAGCCAACTCAACCGTCCCCGTTTCGGCGTCGTAGCTAACCGCGCCCGCATCCTGGAGTTTCGGAATATGTGTCTGATACAGCGACACATACGTGCGCTTGCGCTGTTGGCTAGTTAACTCCTCGACCGATACCTCGTTTTCGATGGCCGCGATTTCGGCGGCCAACTCGCTCAATCGGACCGGACCATCGGCGCGTTCGAGATAATGCAAGACGAATCGACGTCTGGAGTTACTCAGAAGGTCAAAGACCATATCTTGTGACAGGGGTTGGTAATCAGCGTCGGACATTCGATGTTTGATGTGTTGGTGTTTGTGTGGTTACCCGACGGCTGTCGGGCGGTCGTGAGATTCGATTTGACACACACTGGAGTTACACTTTGTTACGAGTCTATTATTTTGAGTAAGGAGTCATTTCTCGGGCTGCCGACGTCGAGCTGCCACGATACAAGGCCGAGGAAACAGCAACGCTGACGCGTTCGAACGCGGAGCAGACTCCACACGGTGCCTGCTTACCTCGACCTTCGACCACGTTACCGGCTAGTAGGAACACCCTACGGTGGTAATGCGAACCATAACAAAGCAATACCGCTCGTCGGTATGGACAACGAGCTATGAATCGACCGACCTCTCATTACCAGAACGATAGCCGGGTGCCCAGCAACGAATGACGCTTCGAGAATCATCCGATACCCAGTCGGAGAGCCGACAGTCCGCTCGTCGAGTACCGCTCGATATGGTTGGCGTCTGTCTGGCCGCGCTTGGCGGTGCAGTGGTCTACTACGCGGTGTCGGTCGCCGCGGTCCGTTTTCTGGTGGCCGTCCCGTTGGTGCTATTCCTACCGGGGTATGTCCTGGTTAGCATCCTCTTCCCACGAGCAGGCGGCCCCCCACAAGAGACACACGAAACCCATACGCCGACACAGTCGCTATCGACGGCGCGTACCCTCGGCCGGGTGACGATTCCCGAACGGCTCGGACTCTCTTTCGGGTTGAGTATCGCACTCGTCCCACTTGTGGGGCTGTTGCTCGAAGCACTGCCCGTCGAAGCATTCAGTGGGGTCATCGTGCCGACGCTGGTCGGCGGGATACTGATCGGCGCAGGGGTTGGAACCGCTCGACGCCTGCAAATACCATCCGAAGAACGGTTTCAGATGCCGACGGCGGCGATCACCGCAGCCATTCTTGCACCGGTGTCGGGATCGATGCCACGAACGGAGCGAATCGCAACACTCGCGCTTGCGGTGGCAGTCGTATTGGCCGTTGTCTCCGTCGGATACGCGTTTGCAGTGCCACAAAGTGGCGAGCAGTACACAGACCTCCGCGTGCTGACCGAATCACCGGACGGCGAGCTCACGTTTAGCAACTATCCGGACGAGGTGGACGCAGACGACGAGACAGAGCTCGTCGTCGGTGTTGACAACCACGAGCAGACAACGCAGACGTACACTGTAGTTGTCACTGCCGACCAGCTTATCGATGACGGCGATGGCGTCGTCCCAATCGAGTCGACCGAAATCGACCGCTTTTCGGTCACACTCGACGACGGTGAACGGCTCGAACAGCCCCAGACAGTGACACTCGGTACGACGGGCGAACACCGGCTCAACTACTATCTGTACATCGACGAGCCCCCAGAAACAGTCAACAGTGAGACGGCCTACCGTCACGTTCATTTCACTGTCAGCGTCGTCGACGGCGAAGAGCCAGCCGACGGTGACGTAGACTTCGACAGCAGCATCGATCCTGACGAGGCAACAACCGAGCAGGTTACAACACAACCGCCGGCTGAAGCGGGCGACGACTCCTGAGTCGGCTGTAAGTGGGTTACTACTCGGTGCAATGGACTCATAACAAAGGCCGAAACCAGTCTTCTGTTTGATACTGCATCCGTGACCGCTGTGTCGCGGCTGAGATCACCCGTCATCATGCATCCCACTACGACAGTTACGTTCGGACCCGCACCGCCCACCAGCTACAGCGTTCGGGAGGCACTATGAGACAGATCCCGATTGCTGATCCGGATATCGGCCCCGAAGAACACCGCCGCGTCGAGGCCGTCCTCGACAGTGGTCGGCTGGCCGATGGTCCGACCGTCCGGGAGTTCGAGTCAGCGTTCGGCGAGTTCTGTGGCGTCGAGCACGCTGTTGGGACCGCGAACGGGACGACCGCCCTGGAGACGGCGATTCGTGCACTCGGCTTGGGTGCCGATGATACCGTACTCACCTCCCCGTTTTCGTTTATTGCCAGCGCGAACGCGATCCGGCTGGCGGGGGCGTCGGTTGCGTTTGCGGATATCGACCCGGTGACCTACAATCTCGACCCAGACGCTGTCGAGACAGTCCTCGAAGATCGTGAGATCGACGCGATTCTCGCGGTTCACTTGTATGGGCTACCGGCACCAATGGGTCAGCTCCGGGAGCTGGCCGACGAGCACGACTGCCTGCTCATCGAAGATGCCGCCCAAGCCCACGGCGCGGCACTCGACGGCCACAAAACCGGCTCGCTCGGCGATGCGGCCTGTTTTTCGTTTTATCCAACCAAGAACATGACCACCGGCGAGGGCGGGATGGTACTGACCGACGACGAGACGGTCGCCGACCGCGCCCGTCAGTTCGTCAACCATGGCCGGACCGACAGCTACACGCATGTGACGGTCGGCCACAACTTCCGGCTGACGAGCATTGGAGGCGCGATTGGTCTCGCACAGCTCGAAAAGCTCCCTGCGTATACGGCTGCTCGACGGTCGACAGCCGACCAACTCACGGCGGCTCTCCAGTCAGTCGAGTCGGTCACGCCACCGACCGAACCCGAGGGGTTCAGACACGTCTATCACCAGTACACCGTCCGGACTGAGAACCGCGAGGCGTTCCGGTCGTATCTGGATGCCGCCAACGTCGATACCGCCATCTACTATCCGACCCCGATCCACAAACAGCTCCCCTACGAGGAAATGGCTGTCCACGCGCCCGAAGCCGAACGGGCCGCAAGGGAGGTCGTCTCGCTGCCGGTCCACCCCGGACTCTCCGAGCAGGATGTCGACCGGCTGACGACACTGTTGGCTGCCTACGGCCGGTTTGATGAGCCCGCCGCCGCAGAGCCGCCAACAGTCACCGACGGCGGAGGTGGCTCGGATGACTAATCGGCTTTCGGTTGGCGTGATCGGCGTTGGCAGTATGGGCCAACATCACGCGCGTGTCTACCAGGAGCTGCCGGATGTCGAACTCGTCGGGGTCTCGGATGTCGACCACGAGCAGGCGGCCGAAACCGCCGAAAAGTACGGCACGGTGGCGATGTCTCGCGAGTCGCTGCTGTCGGTTGCCGATGCAGTGTCGATTGTGGTGCCGACAGCCTACCACTACGAGTTGGCGATGACCGCCATCGACGCCGGCGTTGATCTGTTGATCGAAAAGCCAATCACCGAAGATCCCGCGGCTGGCAGAGAGCTGGCCGCTGCGGCTGCCGAGGCCGGTGTGACCTTGCAGGTCGGCCACGTCGAGCGGTTCAACCCCGCGGTTCGGACGCTCTCGGAGATCACGACCGATCTGGATATTATCGCCCTCGACAGCCAGCGATTGGGGCCGCCGACGGGCCGTGAGATCGATGACGGCGTCACACTGGATCTGATGATCCACGATGCGGATATCCTGCTGTCGTTGGTTGATTCACCTGTCGCATCGGTGTCGGCGGCCGAAACGGCGGGCGATCAGTATATGGCTGCCACCGTCGAGTTCGAAAACGGTGTTGTGGCGACGCTGACCGCCAGTCGAGTGACCCAACAGAAGATCCGAACGCTGTCGGTGACGGCCGAAGACTGCCGGGTCAACGTCGACTATATGGCCCAATCCGTCCAGATCAACCGCCACTCGTTGCCCGAGTATATCGAGACGAACGGCGACGTCCGCTACCGACACGAGAACATCATCGAGCGACCGACCGTAGAAAACGGCGAGCCACTCAAAAAGGAGCTGGCCGCCTTCGTCGAGGCCGTACAAACTGACCGTGATCCGGTCGTCTCGGCGGGGGATGGGATTCGCGCGCTCGAACTGGTCAAGCGCATTCAGTCGGTTGCCACAAATGAGTAACTCTGTGCCACAGACAAACCCCGACCGAGCCGCAATCAGTGCCGATGGAACCCTGAACCACGCGACACTCGACGTAGCGGTGTACGGCCTCGGCCCAACTGGCCTCGCGCTATCAGTGCTCTGTGGGCGTGTCTTTTCGTCGGTGATCGGAGCCGACACCGATACGACCCGGGTGAGATCGATCCAAGCGGGCCAGTCGCCGGTTTCAGATCCACTGCTCTCAGAGTATCTGACCGCAGTGACCGAAAACGGGTCGCTTCGCGTGACCGATGAACTGCCGGCAGCCGCCGCCGAGGCAACGATTCATCTCGTCGCCGTGCCGACAGGGCTCCGCGAAGACGACGCGCCGGACCTCTCGACGCTTCGGTCGACGGTTCGTGATATTGCAAGCGAGCTTTCGGCTGGCGACGTGCTGGTTGTCACAACGCCAGTGCCGCCGGGCACAACAGAGGGTGCCGTTGCCCAGACGATCTGTGCCGAAAGCGGCCTCGACCGCGAGGAGTTCGGGGTGGCGGTGTGCGCACTGCCAACCGACCCGTCGCTGCGGTCGATCAGAACGGGAACACACGTCGTCGCCGGCAGTGATACGCGAAGCCAGACTGCCGCAAGAGAACTGTTTTCAGCCATCACGACCGGTACGGTCTCGACGACACCACAGCTCCGAACCGCCGAATGTGTCGAGGCAGTCGAACGGAGTGCTGCCGAGATGTTGCGGTGTCTCACAAACGAGCTGGCACTGTCGGCTCCCGGCATCGAGGTGCCGACGGTCGCCGAACTCATCTCGATACGAAACGAGATCGAGGTTCCCGGCCCCGGGGTCGATGGCACCGAGCCAATCGGGACCGGCTTTCTTCGGGACGCGCTGTTTGAACAAACGCCGGTCCTCGATAGCGTCTATGGGGCGACCCAACAGTTCCCGAAGCTGATCGCCGAAACAGTCCTCGCAGCCATCGACGACACCCCGACTGCCGGCGATTTACAGCCCGAGACCGGCGGGTTCGAGTTCGGCAATACTCCGGGCGATGAGAACGGAGGCGACGACAACGACGACCGAACCGTCCTCATTCTGGGCGTGCCAACCGCGGACAGCTCGACAGCAGACAGCATGCCGACCTCGATGCTGATACGCGAGCTGACCCGTGCAGAAACGAGACCACTCATCTGTGATCCGGTTGCTGATCTGCCGCGGAGCCTCACACCCCACACTGTCTCGATACGGTCGGCGAACCGACTCGATCCCGATGCGGTCGTCGTTCTCTCGTTCCGGCTCGTGTTCGAGGATATCGAGTGGGACGCGTTCGACGATGCGGTCGTGATCGACTGCTGTGGCTCCAGTCTCGATGTCGACACGGAGATTCATCGGCTCGGTGTCTCCGATATCCTCCACCGACAGTAAGAATCTGTTTGGTCGCGCTCTACTGCGTCGCTGCCGGCCGTGGAGAGGCTGTGATTGGCGACGTGGCTAAATATCCTGGCGTATCAGTCGCGAGTTCTGACAGCAACCACAGCCACGAGCAGTGCAACCAGCGCGCCGATGACACCAAAGCCGGGGATGGTATCGTCAGTTTCGGTGGCCGACTCGGGATCAGTTGTCCCAGCATCACCGTCGTCCGGGGTCTCGACCGAGAGGGTCACCTGCTCGTCGGTAACCGAGAGGTCGTAGTCGCCCGGTGAACTGAACGATTGAGTAAACTCGACAGTCTGTTGATCACCTGCGGCGACCTCGACTGTCTCGGTTTGGATCACGGTGCCGCCGACTTCAAGACGGACCGGGTAGCTGCCGTCGGCCTCACCACTGTTTTCGACGACAACCGAGATCGTTGCCTTGTCGTTGGGTTTGATTGTTGTCTCGTTGAGCGTGACCGACTCGACAGCAATCTCCGGGATCTCGCTGTCGGTCTCGCTGTCAGTGCTGTGGATCTCGACTGGCTCGTCGAGACGCTCCAGAGAGATGCGGTCGAACTCACCGTCGTCTGTGGGGACGATCACCTGCCAGTCGTCGATGGTTCCGTTGTACCGTTCGCCCATTCCAGGACGGTCAGGCGGGTCGTCGGCTCGCCGCTGGTCGCCATAGCGGTGATACGAGTCAGTGTTAAACGCTGGATCGATGGTGATCGATGGCTCGGTTCCGATCCCGCGTAACGCCATACCGTCGGTTCGGCCGGTCAGCCAGACCCAACTCAGCATGGCGTCGGCATCGCTTGGTGGTTCACCGTCATTCCCGGCTGCGCCCGTCTGGTGGTCTTCGTCGAGATAGATTCTGTCGTCATGATCATCATCGTCTGTGAACCAACCGTAATCGTCGTCGATGACAGCCCACTCGCCGTCCTCAGGCAGGCCGCTGAGCTCCCAGCTGACTGAGCCACCAGTGGTCCCCTGTGATTGGTCTTCGTGGTATTGGTCGTGGACGGCCACGAGACTTACACCGTCAGGACCGTCGTACAACATGAGGATACTGGTGTCGTCCTGTTGGTACTCGACGGTTCCCTCGGAGCTAAACGACCGGCCCCAAAAGGGATGGTCCCGATCGCCAACCTCCGGGTGACGATACTCGTAGAACTCCTCGACCGGTTCGTCACCCTCGATTGGCTCGACTGGAATCACCTGTTCGCCCTGCACAACTTGGTACGATGGATCAGAGACGTTTGTGTCGGTCTCCGCAGCCACACCCGAAACGAACAGTACGGTACCAAACAGCACACAGAGACCACTCACCAGCAGCGTCCGTCTCAGGTTGCTCATCTGGTGTCGCCTCCCGAACCGAACTGCTCACAGACTGTTCGCTGTGTGTTGTGCCACCTGCTCTCTACAACTGGTTTCCTACAGCTGTCTTTCCGCCGACTCATTGGAGACAGACTGTTCTACGAACGGTTAGTTATGGATAGCAAAACAGTAGTAGTTGGCTACTACCGTCGCACTAACAACACGAAAACGAGCCGATGGTCCGATCAGCAGCCTAAGCACAAATAGTCGGAGACCGCTGGCTGCAACAGCCGCCGTCGCACCCATTGTGGCACCGTCAGGCAGAGCATAACAAAACCCCAACCGGGCTATCTGTCCCGTAGTGGCCGGGCCATCCGTCCGCCTGACATATCAATGTATACAGACAATACAGTCGCCGTTGTCGTACCGGCATACAACGAATCCGGATTCGTCGGAGACGTGATCGAAACCATCCCGGAGTTCGTCGACCGCATTTATGTTATCGACGACCAGTCGACCGACGACACCTGGGACGAGATCACCGAGACGGCCGCCGCAATCAACAGTGCCGTGACCGCAACCGATGGCGGCGCGGCGTTCGACCAACGGGTCGTCCCGATCCAACACGACGAAAACCGTGGTGTTGGCGGCGCGATCAAAACGGGGTATCTTCGTGCCCGCGAAGACGAGATAGACGTCACTGCGGTGATGGGCGGCGATGGACAGATGGACCCGACGGTTCTCGACCGCATCATCGAGCCCATCGTCGAGGGCGAGGCCGACTACGTGAAAGGCAACCGCCTTATCAACGACCTCGACCACGAGCAGATGCCGCGATTCCGGGAGGTCGGCAACCGGATCCTGACGGTGTTGACGAAAATCGCCAGCGGCTACTGGAAGGTCGGCGACCCACAGATGGGGTATACGGCGATCTCGCTGGACGCGCTCCGTGAGGCCGACATCGAGGAGATGTACGAGTTTTATGGCTACTGCAACGATCTGTTGGTCCGGCTCAACGTCTCCGGCCAGACGGTCGCGGACGTTCCCTCGCCGCTGAACTACGGCGACGAACAGAGCCACATCAGCTATCTGACCTACATTCCCCGCGTCTCGCTCATGTTGCTGCGGACCTTCTTGTGGCGGCTCTGGTCGGGTCGCCACAGCGCGAAAGGCGTCTCGTTGCTCGTGTTGTACGTTGGTGGCGCGGTCGGCACCGTCGGCAGCCTGCTGGCCGCGCTGCGAGGCGGCAATGAAGCCGACTCCAACCAGTCGCTGACGAGCGCACTCGGCGGCGTGTTCGTACTTCTGGTTGCGATGGTCGTAGACGGGCTGTTCAACTGGTCGATCAACAAACGAGTCGAGCCCGACGACGACTAGTCGCACGATCAAAACCCAACCCGTCAGCAGCGACCTGATTTTTGACGCAGCGTATTTAAAAAAAGAAGCTGACAGCGACAGACCGACTACCGGACCCGTTTGTATAGTTCCGACACCACGTTCATGACCGGCGTGCCGGTTTCGAGCGTCTGGTAGGTCCGGAGTTCGGGGGCGAACTTCGCTTTGTACTTCGAGATCCGTTCGTTGTTCGCACCGACGAGATCGTACTGGCTGCGTCCGCGCTCGCTCGCCGTGGTAATTATTTCCCAGTCCAACAGGTCGTTGACCGGAACGTCTGTCTCCCGGCTTCCCCAGCTCTGCCAGCCATAGATCGTCTCGCCGGCCTCTAGCGTGATGTGACCGCCCACGAACTCGCCGTCGGCCCGACACGTGTAGATGCGACACATCCCATCGGGAAGTCGGTTCCAGAGATCGACGACGAACTCCGGGGAGATCTTGAAGCTCACACCCTGTTCGGCGTGTCGCTCCTGTAGCTTGGTGATCGTCCTGGTGAGTTCGGCCTCCCCACCCATACTGATCGTGTACGCCGACTCATCGGTGCCGGTGATGTTGCTCCGGGCGTCGCTGCTGAACGCCGCCAACAGCTCGTCGGTCGGCTTCGAGAGGTCGACGACGTAGGTGTAGCGCGTCGTCGGCTCGAAGCCGTCCCAGATCAGCGGCCTAGTGTCGGTGTACAGCGTGCTGGTTCGGAAATGGGTGTATTTGGGATCGATCCGGCGTTCAAGTTCGGCCAGACAGCTGCTAACAAATCGGCTGTTGGTTTTTTCGCGGCGGCGCTGTTTCTGTTTGGCGTGGTTGACCAGCGCGGGACCGAGATAGCTGATTTTGAGATTGGGTGGCGGCGAAAACGCCGTACTCACCGGGCCTTTCGAGAGCTCGAAGATCGGAAAGATGCCGACCGGCTCTTGGCCTTTGTGTCCCACGAAGGGGTACAGTGTACTGTCGGTGTACTCCGCGAACACGTCAAGGCATTCAGCCCGATGGAACGGCGTTGCCTGGCTGCTCTGTTCGACGAGATTGTTCCACTCTGCGGGGTCCTGAAGGGTTGTGATTTCGATTGCCATCTTACTCTAAGTAGCCCAGATCTGTGAGTCGTTGTTCAACAGCTTCGTCGTCAGTCGAGACAGCCTGGTCGGGTTCGAATGGTGGATAGCTCCGCCGACCGGTCGGCGAAACAACGGGAAGCGGATCACCATCCATCTCTCGGTCGACGCCGAGACCGAACGAAGCCAAGATCGTCGGTGCGACATCGAAAATGTGGCCCGCCGTGTCGGTCGCGGGGTCGATGTCCGGCCCGGCAGCCATGACGATGCCGTGGCGTTTGTGCTCCCAGGGTTCAGTTGGCTCGTCGAACCAGTTGCCCCGAAGCGATGCCGAGAGATACTGGTTGAACGAGGCCGGGACGATGACGATATCCGGTGCGTCCTCGACGTAGGGCCCGTCGAAGACGGCCTCACGTGGCAGTACCTGTTCGAAACAGAGCTCGCCGGTCGGTGTGCGGACCGACTGCAGTGTCTCGATCAGCTCCTCGCGGACCGATTCGTACTCGTCTTCGCCGACAATACCCTCGGGTTCTCGACCCGCAACGTTGAGTCTGACCCCCATCTCGGTTCGAGAGCGCATATACGCTTGCGAGTCGGCGAAATCAACGCGTTCGGATCCCGCCCGAACCACGTCGGATGGAACGATTTTGAGCACCTGCTCTTCGAGACCAAGCCGGCGAACAACTGTTGCGAGTCGCTGGCTCGTCAGGCCGACGCTGGCCGCCAACTCGACGGCGCGTTCGGCCGCCGAGGAGCCAGAATCAGTGTTTTCGCCGTTCTGGAGGTGCGTTTCGGCCAGACTCGACCACGAAGGCATCCCCCCGTCGCCAGCAGTCGTCTCGACGTACTCGCGGTCTCGGAGGAACTCGTTGACGCGGAACTCCCGGTCCATCGGCCCGAGGCCGTGGTCGCTGACAACCAACAGGAGCTCCGGATCGCAGGCGTCGAGAATCTTGCCGATTTCCTCGTCGACGGTTCGGTACACCGACCGAATCACGTCCTCGTCGTTGGGATACTCGTGGTAGACCGTATCGGTCTGTTGGAACTGGACGAACCCGAACGCCGGCTCGCGGTCGTCGAGGAGATACCGGAACGCCTCCCCACGCATGCGTGTAAGTGTATTGTAACTGTCGAGGCGTTCGGCTTTCGAGGCCTCGCTGTATCGGGACTCAGCGTACAGGCGGTACTCGCCGAGCTCGTCGGTGAGCTCCTCGAGGGTTCCTGGCGGGTGACAGTCGGGGGCTTCCGGTGCCATATAGCCGGGAACGACCGTGGCATCGGATTCCCGCGGCGGATGGGTTACCGGGACGTTGACGACAACGCTTTCGTACCCCTGGAGCGACAGCAGCTCCCAGATGGCTCGTGCTTTGACCGTCGAGCGGTTGGCGACATCCCAGTCGTAGCCATCGAACTGCAGGAAGTCATACACCCCGTGTTTGCCGGGGTTCTTGCCGGTGTAGATCGAGGGCCACGCGCTGGGCGTCCAGGGCGGCAGCTGTGATTCGAGGGGAGCGACCGCGCCGTCGGCCTGGATGGACTCGATAGTCGGGACGACGCCGTCGTCGATCAACGGGTCGAGAATGGACGAACAGACGCCATCGATTCCGACCACAAGCGTCCGCAGACCAGTGGTTTCGGCATCGGACATGTGAGTTACCATTGATTGGATAACGCTTTGTTATGCTTGACCTTGTGACAAATGCCGGCCGCCACAGCCGACCGCTACCGCCCCGCTGAGAGCACACCGGAACGATCAACGGCGGCACACACCTGCCTGCACAGAGGGTGTTTCGACCACTGGGACCGTAGGTACTGCCAAACGACAGGACGAATGCGGTAGGAGGAACCTACTACCGCCCGCCATGCCGGCCGACAGCTGCGTTGGCGAAACCGGGCCCACGGCAGGCACTGACTGCGAGCACGCAGGGAGCCACTGACAGGCAGAAAGGATCACATAACAAAGCAGCCGCTTTCGGAACCATACAGTAGTTCCACGGGCAGCCACTCGTGGGGTCAGCTATGTACGACACAACACACCCCCAGTTACCAAGCGCGCGAACAGTCTCGTCTCGCCAGGAGGCTCACAATGAGCACTGAACCACAGCTCGGTGAGAACTGTGATATCCAGCCGGATGTCCGGCTCGTCGACGGCGAGGGCCCACCACCAGTGGTTGGCCGCGAGGCGACGATCCGGTCGGGAGCGGTTATTTACCCCGAGGTTCGAATCGGCGACCGCTTCCAGACGGGCCACAACGTGCTCGTCCGCGAGCAAACAACTATCGGCGACGATGTCACCGTCGGCACCAACACTGTGATCGACGGCCGAACGACAGTCGGCGACAGCGTCAGTATGCAGACCGGCGTCTACGTTCCCAGTGAGACGACCATCTGCGATAACGTGTTTTTGGGTCCGCACGCGGTGTTGACCAACGATCCGTACCCGATCCGCAAAGACGTCGATCTCATCGGCCCGATTCTCGAAGACGGCGT
>LKMJ01004135.1_pt1 | contig 13618 bp, 12 predicted proteins | sample 643391 | NCBI WGS metagenome assembly LKMJ01 (sample SAMN04112250, study PRJNA286221) | soda lake metagenome | biome: soda lake; feature: Kulunda Steppe; material: water; isolation source: sample PL-Br10 brine of Picturesque Lake | place: Russia: Kulunda steppe | collected 2010-07
ACGACTCGACGAGCCAGTGTGGCAAATCGCTGATGAAACCAACCGTGTCGGTGACCAGCACGTCCCGTGGCTCGAGGTCGGCACGTCTGGTGGTCGTCCCGAGTGTGGTAAAGAGGTTGTCCTGGGATTCGGCGGTCGGATCGAGGTCTGGGTGGAGCGTCTCGTTTTCGTCGATTGTGAGGTCACTCGCGAGTTGTCGCAAGAGTGTCGACTTGCCGGCGTTGGTGTAGCCAGCCAGCGCCACGAGGTCAAAGCCCGAGTCTCGGCGTCGCTCTCGGCGCTGTTGTTCGGTTTGTTCGATCCGCTCGAGTTCGTCCCGGATATTTGCGATCTGGGCTTTGATGTCCTGTTCGCGGCTCTCGTCGTACTCGCCAAGCCCCATGAAGCCGGGATGTTCGTCCCGTTTTGCCAGACTCGTCTTCGCTTCGACGCGGGGCAGTTCGTATCGGAGTTCAGCGAGTTCGACCTGCAGCTGGGCCTTGCGGGTCTGGGCTCGCTGGCCGAAGATCTCGAGAATAAGGGTAAACCGATCCATTACCTCGACGCCAGGTGGGAGCAACTGGCCGAGATTGTACGTCTGGTAGGGGCCCAGTCGGTTGTCGAAGATCACGGTCGTGGCGTCGGTCCGGTCGACTACTGCAGCGAGTTCTTCGGCTTTCCCTTCACCGAGTTGGAGCGCTGGGTCGGCCGTCCGCGTCTGAGTCACTGCACCGACGACAGTGTAGCCTGCAGCCTCAGCTAGCTCGGTGATCTCACTCGTATCAGGTGTCCCGGAGTCGACGCGCTTGGCAACGACGGCGTTCATCGCTGGCTCACCTGTTGCTCGTTACCCACTCGGTTCCGGGCAGCGCTGTGATCGTGACCGCCGCTACTGAAAACGTTGATGGCGGGCACACACCTCCGTTCGACGACTCGGTGCCATGTGTGGGTGTTCGTGCCACGGCGTCTTGAATCCAGTGTTCGGGGTGGGGTCAGCCAGTTACCGGGTTTTGATATCGTCTTTGTCCTTGACGATCTCCGTTTCGGCCTCGCCGCTTGTGTGTTCGTTCACCTGGTCGTAGAATTCGTTTTGCATCCCGGCCGGGAAGGTGAGCACTCCGATCCAGGAGCCATCGGATTGCCACTCTTCGCGCTCGAGCTCGCCGAAAGTCCGAATCTGTGCCTGTGCGCTCCCGGCGTACTCCGGTGGGATCTGGACAGCGATCGTCACTTCCTCAAACCGGATTGGGATCACCGGCCGCAACGCGTCGAGTGCGTCGTCAACCTGTGTCTCGACGGGTTGCATCGGATCGACGGTAAAACCGGCCTGCTCTAAGGCGTTCTCGATGCGGTCGGGCGGATGGGGCGCGTTGTCCATCTGGGGATTGATCGCGTTGCGCGTGATCGTGTCGATCAACTGCTTGCGCTTTTGTGCTTGCATCTCACGGCGCTGGTCGGCCGTGATCTGGATCTCGCCCTGTTTGATTACCTGTGGGATGATCTCGAGTGGGTCGGTGGTATCAAAGACCGTCTCGAGGTCGTTCTCGGCTGGTCGATCACCACGGGCGGCATCCTCGAAGATGTCCTCGGCAGCGATGACGTCCTCGAGGTCGCCATCGAACTCGTCCCGGTCGATCGCTAAGGCGGCGTCCGGATCGACAAGCACCTCGAACCGGGCACCGTGGGATTCGAGTCGTGCAGTGACGGCCTCGTCGAGTGAAATCATACTGGAGTGTATCGCTGCTGGGTAAAAAGATGTTCCTCACGACCGAGACGATGTCGGCCGCTATTCCTCGCTCTCTGCTTCCCCGTCGTCGAGCAGGTCGTTTTCTTCGAGGTGCGATTCGATCTGGTCTTGATCGAACTGCTCGAAGGTTTCTGACTCGACGTCGATCGTTGCTAGGTCGGCCTCACTGGGGAGCAGCGAGCCATCGTTGACCGACGCGAGTGCATCGAGTGCGAGTGAGATCCCGCCGTCGAGGTCGGCTTCCGGATCGTAGTTCTCCTCGAGGTAGTCCTGGAGTTCGCTTCGGTCGGCACCGACGGCGAGGGCCTTCCACTCGTAGGGCGTTCCCGATGGATCGGTCTCGAAGAGCCGTGGCTCACCGTTGTCGATGCCGCCGACGATGAGTGCAACGCCGAACGGGCGTGCGCCACCGACCTGGGTGTACTGCTGGATGTGGTCGGTGACGTGTTTGGTGAGCGTCTCGACGCCGACCGGCTCGCCGTAGCGCAGCTGGTTGACCTGTGCCTGACGGCGGGCAAAATCGATCAGTTGGCGGGCGTCGGCGACGTGGCCGGCGCTTGCGATTCCGATGTGGTCGTCTGCTTTATGAATCTTCTCGACGCTCGAGTCCTCGAGCAACGGCGATGGAACGCGTTTGTCGACGGCCAGGACGACACCGTCGGGCGTTCTGATGCCGATGCTCGCTGTTCCCCGTTTGACCGCCTCGCGGGCGTACTCGACCTGATAGAGTCGGCCGTCGGGTGAGAAGATCGTGATACCGCGGTCGTAGGCCTGCTGTTGGGCTTGTCCCTGCATAGTGTTAGTCGAAATCGAGGTCTGTCGCGCCCGCGAACGACTCGTCGAGTCGAACGTCTGTGGCAGTATCGAAGACGACGGCGACTCGCTCTTCGTTCCCGAACACGACGTGTCTCTCGTCGGCCAGTTGCCTGCCGCGTCCTAAATACTTTTCTTCAGCGCCGCGGATCGTGCCACTGATCCCTCGCACCCGAATTCCAATCGGCGAGCCGTCGATCTCGTCGATACACGCGAGTGCTGCGCGAGCCGACTCCGTCTCGCCGCGGCGGACACGGACGAGTGCTTCCCCCCAGCCGTCAGTGAACGTAAACTGGATGACTCGCAGGTCTGTGGCTGCACTCCCCGGATCACCCAACAGGTTCTGACCGGCATACCACACCTCCCGTTGGAACGCTCGCCGATCGATCGATGCGTCTGGCCACCCCTCAAGGCCGACCGCAAGATATCGCCAGCGCGGCTGGAGGTGTTTCGGGAGGTGTTTCATTGCCGTCTCTCCAGTACTCGGCTCTCGCGACCGTACTCACTTTTCATACTGTCCTCGTTCGACCCCTGGCTCGATGAACGACTCGGCGTGAATCTGGCGGTTTCGGTCGGCTAGCCGGCCCCACTCGGCGAGTCCATCGCTAATAAACGCTGCTTCGAGGCCAATGGCGTCTCCGACCGCCGTGAGCTCCCGCGGTGCCCGTAGCTCAAGGTGTGACTGTGGGGTTGCACTCACGACGTATGGGGCTCCCGAGTGTTCGATCAGCTCGACGAGCTTGCGGAGCTTCTGAATCGCCCGAACGCGGCGACCGCCCTGACTCCGGAGAACCGGTGTGAGGTCGACCTCGAGTCGAACACCATTGTCGGCAGCGGCGTTGGTCATGACGTGGTTTATATCGCCGTCGCCAGCCAGTGGGCGGCTCAACACGTCGACGTACTCGTTCTCGCAAGCAAACCGGTTTCCCGTGATCGTCCCACCTACAGCGATGAGCATCGTCGTCGAGGGCCGGTAGTTGCCGACGATGCCACTGGCTCGCTGGAGGTCGTCAGTTCGAATCTCGACGCCGTCAACGATGTCGATCTCATACGTCCGTCGAATCCCCTCGGTGTCGACCTCGATATCAGCGCCGTTCCGAACCACGATCCCATCGAAACCATACCGAGTGGCTATCTGTGCCAGCCTGGCGGTCGTACTCGCTCCGTCAGGGTAGGCCGTGACCGCCTCGTACATACGAGCGTCTTACGCGGTGTGGACTTGGACGTTACGTCTGGGGCCGATCAAAACGAATCCGCGCGAGGCCGGCTCAGTTCAGAATACTCTGAGCGACCGAGGCGAGCTGGCCGTTGTCGGCGTCTCGAAGCCGCTCGTCACCGATTTTCAGTCGCAGGCGAGGTCGGCCAACGTCGATCGGCACTTTCTCGGTGTCGATGAGCCCCATGTCCTCGAGTTTGGTCTTGGTGCGTGAGAACGTCGCTTTCGAGGCGATGCCGACATCTTCGCCCCACTTGCTGATGTCGTACAACAGCGCGTCGTTTTTCGCTGCGACGAGCAGTGAGATCGTGACCTCGTCGAGTCCGTCGCCGTCACCACGGGCGGTCTCGAGTGAGTGTAAGATCGAGGAGAAGTCCTCCTGTGCGTCTGTGCTGATGTCTTCGGCCAGCGTCGTTTTGACCTCGGAGATCGGTGGCGTCCGGAGGTTGTACGCCTGTGCGTCTGCCCAGCGTTCACTGTAGGTCGTCTGGGTTTTGGTGACGAACTCGTCGTCTTCGGTTACGAGACCACCAACGCGATCTCCAGCGTGGACGACTGCGACCACCTGATTTTCGGTGACCAGCAGCGAGTTTTCGGGGACTGCCTCGATCGTTCGCAACTCGAGGACCTCCTCGTTGATGAGGTCAGCGGCGTTCGAGGCGACAATAAAGTCGTCCATCACATCTTTCAGCGTTCGCTCGTCAGCGAGCATACGAACCGATGGCAGATCACCATCGAACGCTGTTGCCACGTTGACGAACTCCTCGATTGCTTCTTCGGATGGATTGACGGCGTAGGTCGTTCCGCTGGCTTCAGCGAGGATCGATTCGAGTATATCATCAATCTTTCTGTTGAGTAAATTCGAACCCATGTGTATGTCGAACTCAATGGCCGAGATTCACTTAATTATGGCGGCCGTTTGCACGTCATAAGTTGTCATCGATCTCTCGTATTGCTGAATTAGTATGGATTTGCGCCGCCAGAGCTTTTTATTCAAATAGTATTGCGTGCGCCACTCGCGGATACCGCGTCCAGCTCGGCCGCCGAGTACACCATCTCGGGGCCAACGTGTAGCGTACACTCGATACTCACCACGCCGAGTTGCAAGCCGTTCAGGGGATCGGCAGAACGGCCCGACACCCCAGTATATAAGAAGAAACCCGCGACTTTAGCCCTGGAACGAAGTTAATCGCAACAAACCGATTAGTTCCCCATTCACTTTAAGATAATTATATATTAAACGAGTATGAAAAAGCATGTATGAATGGTTTGGACAACTGCCGACCGGTACGGATGGTCCAACCAGACGACGACACGGCTCACGCTATAGCTCACGCCAGTGACTCGACTCAGGTGATGGTCCCGAGTGAGGAGGTCGAAACCGGTGAGTGGGAGGTACAGTCTCCGACTCGAGTGAGTACGTACTGTGGACCTTGAGATCCTCTCCGCGCTACAAGGCGGGCGGAGGTCAAGCTGCCCAAGCGGGGACCAGCCCCGTGAGCTTGACGATCAACGAGTGCAGGTATCGTGGAACTTGCTGGCCAACTCGTCGGCAAGTTGTTTTGACCACGCAACATCGCCGTCGTAAATGACCGAGGCGTTTGTTTCGCGGAGAAGCGGTGGCAACTCCTGACCACTCATGATGAAGTACGAAGGGTGTCCACACAGGTATGCCAGATCGTTATCCTGGGTGTGTGGGACGTAGTACGGGCCGGTCATCCGCGTCGAGTAACAATCGAAGCTGACGAGATAGTCATCCGTTGTCGACAGCTCTTCGATGGGTTCGATTCTAATGGTCGTCGGAGCCTGGTGGTGGCCCCGAATCAGTGAGTGGGTTCCATCGCCAACGACAGCGTAGTCTTTGCCCATCATAATTCGTCGACGGGCGAGGCGTAGTGCCCGCTCGATACTGAAGCCGTGAACGAGAAGCTTTGCGAACGTCGAGCCAACGGTGACTGCTTGCTCGTTCAGTACCTTGGTAAACGTGACCGCTCCTGCGACGCTTCCACGTTCGATGAGTTCCATCCCTTCATAAAACGAGCCACAGGCGTTCAGAAAGAACGTCTGTGTACGACACTGCTCAAGCGAGGTCGCTGAGAGATAGCCGTCTGCACAGCGGAGTCCATCGGTTTCACAGTGACCAATATAATGAACAAAGTCGTGGTCAGTTTCGAAGACTCGGGCGAGGTCGGCGGTGGTGAGTGCGCTATCGACTGAGAGATCGATCGGCAACTCTTCGGACCGCTGTTGGTAAATTTCTGCGACGGTCGTCTGCTCTCCTTTCATCTCTGGGTCGTTGAGTACGACCTGAATCGAGATCGAGTCGCTCTCTCCTGAGCGGTACTCGAGGGAGTTTTTGTAGGCAGTACAGGACGCTTTGAACACGTCGATCGGGACACCATCGGCGAGCCATCCGTGGGCCCGGCCGTGTCTGAGATCGGGCTTGACTGTGTCGACGGACGGAACCTCACCAGCACCTCGTTTTCTTACTTCCACGGTGTTCCGATAGAAGTCATCGAGCGATCGCTCGATGAGTTCTCGTCCCTCGAGTTCGGACGTCCGTGGGCGATAAATGAGACTCAGCCTGTCAAGCAAGAACGGCAGTGCCTCGAGTTTCTCGTACCCTGCATCGACATACGTCGAGAGGTGCCACTCCGGCAGTCGATGATCGATCGCCTCGTTGGGAATCTGCAGATAGCTCGCGAGGCGCTGGTCAGGTGCGGCCGCATAGAGGCTGGGTGCGTCGAGTTCGAGTGCTTCGAGGAGACTCTCTTCGGCGAGCGTCGTGCCGTAGGGGCCTGCGTTCCGGACGAGACAGTCGAGAAAGAAGATCTTCCGGAGGAGCTGTTCGACGTCATACTCGAGCGTTGGCATTCGAGACAACGACTGCTCGATGGCCTGGTTAGGGAGCCGGAGGCGAGGTGTCGCTTCCTCACTGTCTATTACAGACACAGTCGCCTGAAGGTAGTATGCAAGCGGTGCTACCACGAACAACGGTTCATACTGTCGCGGAACGACGAGTTCCACACCGGTATCGGGTGTCTGGTTACGAATCGATGGCGGAATGTCGAGTCGGTCCCCACACTCGAACAGCGGCGGATGACCTCGGAGTGTTGGATAGGATCGATCTGGCCCGTCAGTTTTGTGCGAAGACCCAGCGTGTGTAATCGCCGTGGCAACGGCTTCGGGCGAGTCGGGAACTGTGATTGTTCCAGTGGGACTGTTGTGGCGACTTCTGAACCCAATCACCGCGCGTCTCGTCTCCGGGAACCGACAGACAATCGAGTCGTAGGAACCGCTGCGCTCGATCGTTGCCGGCCCGGAGAATCGGAGATACGTCTTGATATCGGCGTCGACATCGATGATATACTCCCCTGGGGGGAGCTGCATCGATGCACGGCCAGCGGTGAGTTCATGCCGGGTCTCGTCGGCGAGTGAATACGCGTAGACGACCTCGTGTGGGAACTGTAGGGAGCGTGCAGTAACGACGACAGTTTCGTCCACCGGTCGATCGATGTCGGGCCCCGGCCCCTCGACCGAGAGGTCTTGGCCGCGAACAACCAGCTCCGCATTTTCGGTATCAGTTGCGCGGAGTCCGGTTGACCCAACCTCCCAGGACAGCATTCGATCCCATCAATGAATGTCTGTATAGTTAGTAGTATCGAATACTCATTAGGAACGGCGATCACTACTCACATCCAGTTCAGACGGCCGGAAAGGTACACTTATACAGCAACCCACCCACCACGTCAGACATGGACCACGAGCAAGTGCGGGCCGTCGACCCTGCCGTCGCAGATGCCCTTGAGGGCGAGGTCGACCGGCAACGATCGACATTGCAGATGATCGCAAGCGAGAACCACGTCAGCGAAGCGGTCCTCGATGCTCAGTCGAGCGTTCTGACCAACAAGTACGCCGAGGGGTATCCTGGCGCTCGCTACTACGGTGGCTGTGCCTACGCCGACGAGGTCGAACAACTCGCGATTGACCGCGGGAAAGAGCTCTTCGGTGCCGAACACGTCAACGTCCAGCCTCACTCTGGTACACAGGCCAACCAGGCTGTCTACTTCGCGATGCTCGAGCCTGGCGATAAGATCCTTTCACTCGATCTGACTCATGGTGGGCACCTCAGCCACGGTCATCCGGCGAACTTCGTCGGACAACTGTACGACGTTGAGCAGTATGAGGTCGACCCCGAGACGGGTCGACTGGATTACGCGGGGCTCGAGGCACTTGCCACGGAGTTCGAACCAGATATTATTGTCTCGGGGTACTCCGCGTACCCACGTGAGATCGACTGGGAGCGTATCCAGTCGGTCGCTGATGACGTCGACGCCTACCATCTTGCAGACATCGCCCACATTACGGGACTCGTCGCTGCCGGCGTCCACGCTTCACCGGTCGGTGTCGCGGATTTCGTCACCGGCTCGACCCACAAGACGATTCGGGCCGGCCGTGGTGGGATCGTCATGTGCCGCGAGGAGTACGCCGATGACATCGACGCGGCAGTCTTCCCCGGCGGCCAGGGCGGTCCGCTGATGCACAATGTTGCCGGCAAAGCCGTCGGCTTCAAAGAGGCTCTCGAGCCCGCGTTCGAAACGTACGCCGAGCAAACGGTCGAAAATGCGGTTGCAATGGGCGAGCAACTTGCCGACAACGGCTTCTCGCTGGTCTCCGGTGGCACCGACAACCACCTCGTCCTCGTCGACCTGCGTGAGAGCCACCCCGATACCTCCGGTGGAGATGCCGAGGAAGCACTCGAGGACGCCGGCATCGTTCTCAACGGAAACACCGTTCCCGGTGAGACACGCTCGCCGTTTGACCCCAGTGGAATCCGTGCCGGCACGCCCGGGCTGACGACTCGTGGCTTCGACGAGGACGATTGTCGCACGGTTGCAGATCTCATTACCCGTGTTGTCGACGCACCCGAGGACGAGTCCGTCCGTGCGGCCGTCCGTGAGGAAGTCGACGCGCTGTGTGCGTCGAATCCACTCTACGAGTAATCTGACCTCGTCGGCGTTTTTCGAAGACGCGATGGCGGAGACCAACGCTGAAAAATCGTTGTCGAACCCGGTAGATTTTACCCGGCTGCGTCGCAAGCCGGAGATTATGGGGGGTCGTCTGGTGCTCGGCTGTGGGACGGTCGGTCGACAGGTCGTCGACCAGCTAGCGGTGGGTCACGATCCTTCGTCGCTTCTTGTGATCACACACGACGAGGCGACCGCCGACGCACTCCGTGACGAGAACGTACCGTCTCGAACAGGCGATCCAACCGATCCGGCAACGTTCGACGACCTCGCGGAGCCAGCAGTCATCTTTATTGGGGGTGATCGGACCGACACGAACCGACGAGCACTCGAGGTCGCTCGAGACCAGTTCCCAGCGTCGTCCATCACAGCCTATCTCGGCGGCAATCCGTGTGTGGACGACCGCGACCGCTTCGAGTCGCTGGCCGATTACGTTATCGACCCGGACGCTGCCCTCGCCGAACGCCTACGCCAGGAGACTGTGGGTCGACCGGCCGAGGCTGCCCGTCTGCTTCGTCACCATCTCCAGGCGATCGACGGTCGGCTCGCGGTCATCGCACACGAAAATCCAGACCCTGATGCAATCGCAAGCGCGGTCGCGCTCGTCGAGGTCGCAACCCACCTCGGTGTCGAGGCAGAAGCGTGCTATTTCGGTGAAATTTCACATCAAGAGAACCGAGCGCTGGTAAACGTACTCGAACTGAAGCTCCGACAGCTCGACCCCGACGAGGAGCTGAGTGAGTTTGCTGGCTTTGCCCTCGTCGACCACTCACGACCAGGAATCAACAACGGACTTCCGTCCGACCTCGATATCGACGTGGTGATCGACCATCATCCACCGCGTGGCCCCCTCTCAGCACGGTACGTCGATTTGCGGGAGTTCGCTGGCGCGACGAGTACGATCCTCACTGAGTACGTCACTCAGTTCGATATCGAGGTCACACCTGAGACGGCGACGGCATTGCTGTACGGAATCCGGACCGATACCAGTAATTTCACACGAGAAGTGTCATCAGCAGACTTCGAGGCTGCGTCGGTCCTCTGGCCACTGGCCGACAGTGCATCCCTCTCACAGATTGAGGCACCGACGATCGACGGTGAGACGTTCGAGACGATCGCCCGTGCGATCAAAAACCGGGTCCAGGAGGGATCGGTTGCCGTCGCGAGCGTCGGCGAACTCGGGAACCGTGATGCCGTTCCACAGGCAGCCGATCAACTGCTCACAATGGAGGGTGTCGAGACGACGTTGGTGTTTGGGCTCGTCGAGGAGATGGTCTATCTGTCCGCACGGTCCCGGGCACCCGAGGTCGACCTCGGTGAGACGCTGCGGGACGCTTTTGCCCGAATTGGCAGTGCGGGCGGTCACGCTGACATGGCTGGCGCACAGCTAGAGGTGGGGATTCTTGCGAATGTCGAGGACGAGGCAGAGGCCGACTCGATTGTGAGCGTCGTCGAGGAGGTCATTACGAAGCGCTTTTTCGAAGCGATTCAGACGCATTCCGGCACTCCAGTCGGTGCCTACACCCAGACCAGTCAGTGGTTGTTTGGCGAACCAGAGGATGCCAACCCGGTCTGAGATCGGGACGAGGACTTTTCACCTTCGTGACCCAATGACGAGGATATGGCGGTGCAGTCGGATCGACGGAAACCCCAGGTTGCCGAGTACATGACGCGTGACGTTGCAACAGTCTCTCCGGAGGAGACGGTCGAGGCGGTTGCGACTCGGATCGCTGAAAGTGACGATCACAGCGGGTTTCCCGTCACTGAGCGCAGACGAGTCGAGGGGTTCGTCAGCGCCCGTGATCTCCTGTTGGCCGACGATCACGAGCAAATTTTCAGGGTGATGACCACGGATCTGCTCGTTGCTCATCCGGAGATGAACGTCACCGACGCCGCCCGCGTGATCCTCCGGTCGGGAATCCAGAAACTCCCAGTTGTCGACGATGCGGGCAATCTCGTCGGGATCATTTCGAACTCCGATGTCATCCGTAGTCAGATCGAACGTGCGACCCCGGAGAAGGTCGGCAAACTCATGCGAACCTTAGAGCAGATCCACGAGGTCGACCTCACACAGGAACGGCGGACGATCCCACTCGGTGGTCTTACGCCGACCCAGGGACGTGTCTACGCAGACGAACTCGAGGGTCGCCGGTATGAACTCGAGCGTGGGCTTGCTGAGCCATTGGTCGTGATCGATAACGGCGGCACGCTGTTGCTGGCTGATGGACACCACCGCGTCCTCGCCGCTGATCGCCTCGGTATCGACGAGATGGACGCGTACGTGATCGTCGTTAGCGAGGCCGTCGAACTGGGGATGGCTCGGACAGCCGAAAGCGAGGGCTTAGCCCAGATCGACGACATCGATGTCGTCGATTACGCCCACCATCCACTGATTCAGACCACACAACGGCTCCAATCGACCAAGTGATTGCATCACGTTGTACGAGCGGCTGGCAACTCCACAAGGGGAAGACGATTTGATTGATGGCCAACATAAATACGAGTGACGATAGGAACGGTGGCAGAAACGACGTGTTGGCTGGCGATGGCTCTTCGATCACTATTCAATTCTGGAGTCCTATCTAGCCTGTAGATTTTTGCTTTCTGAGGAGTTATGTTCTCGTATGCAACTTGTTCCGCTATTCGCCATGGGCGGTCTCGAGTTGCTGATCCTGGCGTTCGCGCTGCTCGTGTTGTTCGTTGGCCCAAAGAAACTACCCAGGTTGGCACGATCGACTGGATCGGCAATCGGAGAGTTCAAAAAGGGGCGTACACAGGCCGAACAGGAAGTTACCGACCGTCGTGATGGTCACTCCTCGACAGAGCGTGTGACCGAGACGAATCGTCGCTGAGCAGCGTTCGGCTACTGGAGTCGTGACCACGTCACAGTGCGAGCGCGTCGACGACGATCGCAATCAACACTGCCCCGAGGAACGCGTTCGAGGCGTGGAACGAGCGAAATGCGGCTGTCTCGGTCTGTTCGAAGTGTAGCGTGATGGCAGCCCACAAGAAGATCCCGCCGAAGACGGCAACAGTAGCCGCATACAGTGCACCGAGGTCGGTGAGCCAGGCGAGGATGACGGTGCCGACGAGTGTCGCGGCGATGTAGTAAACGATGTGTTTGCGGGTCTCGGCTTCGCCACGGACGACCGGCATCATCGGGAATCCGCCGCGGGCGTAGTCATCTTTGTAGGCGAGTGCGAGGTTGTAGAAGTGAGCCGGCGTCCAGAGGAAGATCACGCCCGCGAGTGCGAGTCCGGGGAGGCCGATCTCGTTCGTTACGGCTGCCCAGCCGATGAGTGCGGGCAACGCCCCGGCGGCCCCACCGATGACCGTATTCTGGACGGTGTGGGGTTTGAGCAACAGCGTGTAGACGACGCTGTAAAACAGGATTGCTGCCAGCCCGAGCGCAGCCGCAAGCGGGTTGATGGTGAGGAAAACGGCAATCGAGGCGATCGTCAGTATCCCGCCGAAGATGAGCGCGTTGCCTACCGGGATGAGGTCGGTTGCGAGCGGTCGGTCGGCTGTCCGTGACATCTTGCGGTCGACATCGCGCTCAAGGACGTGGTTAAAGGTTCCCGAGGCACCGATCGCGAGGACACCACCACCGAGGGTTGCAATGATGGTTTGGGCGTCGAGTGCCGGGCCGGCAGCCAGTGCCATCCCGGCGGCGGCGACGAGACAGAGCAGCCACATCAGCCGTGGCTTCATCATCTTGAAATATGCGAACGCAGTGAGCCGGGCGCGGGCGAGTCGACCGGTCGGCAGTGACCGTTCGACGGGGTCCGGTTCCGGCTCGATCGGTGCTGGCGTCTCGACGGCGTCGTCCTCAGTTCCAGTGACGACCTCGAGGTCCCACGCGAGTGCGAGTACGACCATGCTGAAGATGACGACTCCAAGCGTGAGGTGAAGCCCGGGTGCGATGGCTGCGGGGCCGAGCGTCGCGGTGGCAGCGCCAACGCCGATCTGGACGAGGTACAGTGTGCCGCCACCGACGAGTGTCAGACGAACGCGACGCGAGACGTCACTGAGAATGGCGACCGCGACGGTGACTGCGACGAGTCCGCCGACTAAGGCAGCGGCGAGCCGATGGCCCCAGACGATCAGGAGGCTCGTTTGATCTAGCGGATCGACGGGCGCAGCACACGTCGGCCAGGTCGAACACGCCGAGGTCGCGTTCGTCAGCGAGGTCGTCGCCCCGACGATCAACAGGAGGTAGACGCCGAGGGCGGTTGCTGCGAGCAACGCGGAGAACCGTCGATGAGTCCGGATCGGATGAGGGAACGACGATGCCACGGCTAGTACTACACGCAACTTTGACGCGTGCTACTTATGGTTCTCGCTTTTCCGAGCGTGCTGTCTCTCCCAGTTACATTCCCATGTCTGTCGCCGCCTCGGGGAGGGGAAGCTCGTGAACTGCTACCCCGAGTATCTCGGCGACGTGATCGAGTGCCATATCGAAGCCGTAGTACCGTTCGTACTCGGAGCCGTTCGGTCCGTCACGGACTGCAAGCATCGCATACCCCTCGCGGTTCTGTGCGATCGTTGCCCGCTCGCTACGCGAGCGGACGGTAAGGAGGCGTTCGGTCGCTGTCTCCTCGTAGGTTGCTTCGAGGTCGCCGTTGCTTGCGACCTGTTCGGTGCGGTCTCCGTCGGTGTCGGTGTCCGTCATGAGCGACACTCGGTACTGCGCAACCGGGAAGCTATCGATCTCTTGTGTTGGGATCGAAACATCCGAGACACCTGGCCTGTTTGGCTCGTTTATGCCATCGTGGCTCCAGAGTGGACGGCGGCGGGACATCTGTATCCTCCTTGCGGACGCACCGGAGAATGGAT
>LKMJ01004138.1_pt1 | contig 13614 bp, 23 predicted proteins | sample 643391 | NCBI WGS metagenome assembly LKMJ01 (sample SAMN04112250, study PRJNA286221) | soda lake metagenome | biome: soda lake; feature: Kulunda Steppe; material: water; isolation source: sample PL-Br10 brine of Picturesque Lake | place: Russia: Kulunda steppe | collected 2010-07
CACAGGCCAAAGAAGCAACCTCATCACAGGCCAAAGAGGCAACCTATCACAGGCCAAAGAGGCAACCTCATCACAGGCCAAAGAAGCAACCTATCACAGGCCAAAGAAGCAACCTATCACAGGCCAAAGAAGCAACCTCATCACGGGCCAACTAAGCAACTCGTCACAGGCCAAAGAAGCAACCTCATCACAGGCCAAAGAGGCAACCTATCACAGGCCAAAGAGGCAACCTCATCACAGGCCAAAGAAGCGACCTATCACAGGCCAAAGAAGCAACCTATCACAGGCCAAAGGACCATGAAACAGGCGGGATCCCCAGGCCATCGGTGTGAGAGTTGTACAGTCAACTGTAATGCTCGCAACAGAGGCTTTAGAAGGGCTGACACATGCCATTACAGCCCAGGTTTCAGCCGGACAGTGTAGTCTGCACTGGAGGCTTGCAGCTGCTTTCTTGTGTGATGGGCAGCCCATCTGCAGCCCAAGCGGGGCCTGATGCTTGCCCAGACACACCCGGCTACACAGGTTCTATGTCATGGCATCTGCTTCTGTGGCCTGCGCATTATCGTGAAACACTGGTGCTTCGGCAGGAGTAAATGTGCACGTTTGAAGTCCTCTCAAATAGAAGAGTCATACGTGCTTGCACCCAGGAAAGCAGGGGCCCAGGCATGTGCTCTCAACCACAGCACCGCAGGCGTCTGCACGCATCCCGTGCGCAAGCCGCGCTCACTGCCCATGGCCATGGCATCAGCTGTGTGCCACTTAGTGTGACAAACAGCGCGCATGCCTCACATGCCTCCGCACAAACGCGGCAGTGTGCAATTGCCTGAACACGTCCCAACGCAAGCCACACTCACTGCCCATGGCCATGACGTTGGCTGTGTGCCACTTAGCGGCCAGCGCGTAGGCCTCGCACGCCTCCGCACAACCACGGCAGTGCAGCCGCCTGCACACGCCCTGCGCGCAAGCCTCACTCACTGCCGATGGCCATGACGTCGGCCGTGTGCCACTTTGTGGCCAGCGCGTAGGCCTGCTCTGCCAGCGAGGTGTCGTAGCTGTGGGTCACGGGGGGGCTACCAGGCTTGTAGTACCAGGTCTGCCAGTCAACCTGCGCGCACACACTGCATCCAAAGATCAGCAAACCGCGTGCCTCAGCACCTCCTAGAGGCGGGCGCCATGCAGGCATACACAGTTGCTCTGGCCTCCATGCCAAAGCATGCATGATGGGCAAGGCATGCGAACACAAAAGAACTCCCACGAGAGCTGGAGTACGAGTACTGGAGTGCAGACAAGCCTGACGGAACAGACATCCTGGTGCATTGCTGGCAGTTTAGGGGGTCCAGGGTTGGGTCTGCAGCCCTCCAGGGCACAAAATAGGTTCTCAAGAGGCTGCGTCAGCCGGGGCCGCTAGGGGGGTCGGGGCCCTCAGTGCCCTGCAGCAGCACATATGCACACCCCTTCCCACCTTTGAAGAGCCCTCAACCGGGGGCTTGTCTGTCCAATCGGGTGCAGCTGCACGTGCAGTCCAAACAGCCCAGGATGCAAGCACGGCGCACCACCAGACGCTCATCTGCGTGCTGGCATGCGCGCACAGCCCCTTGACCATGCCCTCAACCGCCAGCGCCAGCGCATCGCCCCCTCCCCCCGACACCATTGCTGTTTGGGATGCCTGTTGCACGCAATGCGGGGGGCGCGCCGTGCCGCGGGGGGCGCCTGTTTACACTGGTGCAGGGACAGCGGACTGAGGTGTGCACGCACGCGTCGGAACACACACATACACACAACCTCCCCCTCCTGCGCCTGCCTGTCTCAACAAAGCACCACACTGGACATAGCATCAAGGCAAACCGTGGTCGAGGGCGCCAGCGGGGCACCCGACAGTCGGGGGCTGCACCCGCAGGTGCACCTTTTGCCGAGCCACAACCACCGCCCAGACACACAAAAGAATGCTCTGTTCAGCCAACATTGCCTTACGACACATTGCCATGCTATAACATAAACACCGCCACTCCAGAAACGTTGCAATTTCCTGCACTCTAAGGCGCAAACCAATCGGATCTGACAAGGCGCAAACCAAGTGGCTCTGATAAGGCGTCAGTACAGAACGCATGCTTCCTCGAAAGCACCGGCGGGCACATGAGGTCTACAAGCCACAGGCCTCAACAGAACTGGAGCCACAGGTGGCTCTCATGCCCCATGGTTTCCATGCTCGATGGGGCAGAGCAGTCCTTATGTCTGTAGCCTACAGTGGAGGTCCCCACAGCGGCATGCCCACTGCACGCCCGCCGCACCCATAAAGTGCCCCAAACACAGCACACAGACCAGCGGTATGAATGACTGCTGCGCGGCAGGATGATCCGTTCATCCGGGCTTCCCCAGGTAGGCTCAGGCTGCACGGCTTGCAGATCATGGCAATGCTCCCCTCGTCTACCGTGGACTCACCATGATGCCTGCCAGGTTGATCGGTGACCTTTTAGGCATGTCAGCCCAGCGCCTTGTCCCCCAGGCTAGCTCTTTGATTACATCTGCTTTGCTGCAGTGATCAACGCGGATTTACCTGCTGGTGATCCTGCAGACAGCGCTGCAGCCTGAGTTGCCAAACGTCCTCTTTACTGCCGACTGCATGGCAGGGCTGCTTACAAAGTGCTCAGTGGAGCACCTGTAGAAGCGCTTGCACCTGCAGCTTGGCTGGGCCAGCTGCCTGTGCATCTCATAACCAGGCCCGCCCTGACGCGCGTACCTGTTGCACGGCTGGGTTGCCTGCAAAGTAGTTCATGAAGAAACTGCGGAAGCCCTCGCTGGTCACCGTCTTGAACTGATGCTCTGCCAGGTAGGCCTTGAAAAACGCGTCAAAGGGCTCGTGGCCACCCACAAGTGTCTGTGCAAAAGCAACACACAGCAGTGTGGAGTTGTTGCAGCAGGAGTAGCAGCAGTAGCAGGAGCAGGGCATAACTGCTTTTTGTGGCTGCACACCAGGGTTTGAGTGAGATGTATGGTGTGTGCGGCAGAAGCAGCCGTTGGAGCAGGGCACGCAGGTGCTGCAGCTGCTGCACGATGTGCACAAGGCTTTTCTGGAGCGGCCCAAGCCTGTGTTGACAAAAGACCCTTTAGGGCACAATGTGGACAAAGTGGAACGAACAGAATGGGAGGGACGATTTGGAAGGGACAAAATGGGAGGGACAAAATGGAAGGGACAAAATGGGAGGGACAAAAAGGGAGGGACAAAATGGGAGGGACAGTGAGAGGGACAAAACGGGGGGGACAAAAATGGAAGGGACAAATTGGGAGGGACAGAATGGGAGGGACAAATTGAGAGGGATAAAATGGGAGGGACAGAATGGGAGGGACAAAAAAGGGAGAGACCAAATGGGAGGGACAAAATGAGAGGGACAAACTGGAAAGGACAGGATGGGAGGGACAAAATGAGAGGGACAAAAATGGAGACGTACAATGGACAAAATGGGAGGGACAGATGCAGGGGTGCATGGCCATGAGCATGCGCGTCATTGCTGGGGTTACAGAGACTCAAGCGGGAGTGGTCCTTAGGAGTGCAAATGGGCCACATCCCTGGAGCAGCGCAGGATGTTACCCCTGCACTGCAACTCCTTGAGGGGGACTAAGGAGTGCATGTGCATTCTGTCTGACTGATATAAGTAGGCACATGCAAGACCTCATAGGTGGACCAGAGCTCAGGCAGGACCACACAGAGCAGAAGTGCCTTGTCCCCCATAGCTGCCCTGATGCACACACCCTCATGCTTGGGCAGGCTTGAGGCCAACACGTAAAGAGACAGGGAGCAGAGGAGCACAGCTGTCCTCTGACACAGCTGAGTGCCAGGCTAATCAAGACGGCTTGAGCCCATCTGTGAATGTGCATTGCGTGCAATTCATGGGCTGAATGAGACACTGCGCAACACTACTGAATGAGACACTGCGCAACACTGAATGAGACACTGCGCAACACTGCTGCGAGTGGCGTCGCTGAGTGTGGGCCCATGGAGAGGAGCATGAGGAGAGCACAGCCTTGCTGAACCACAATAGCCTTGCTGAACCACAACAGGCTCGTCATATGACGCACTACTTGGATGTCAGAGCACACACACACACACCTGGAGGTAGTACAAGAAGTAGAAGCCCTTTTCATAAGGCACCTGGAAGCGAGATGGACAGCGTGCATAAGCGATGTGAAGGCCGCCTGTGAGCGTTCAGCATGCAACTGTCAGCACCATGCATGCTGCCTAAGCATAACAAAAATGAAATGCACAGGGTAGGGTGTAGAAGGTGACACTTCACAAGTGCACTGCACAAATGTTTGCAATTTAGACACAGCATTCAAATGGTTAATACAGACACACACTCTGCTCCTCCACGTGCATCCATGCATCCCCATTCCCCCCTTGGATGTATCTTCACGCCCTTGCGTCCATTTCAATACTCTACCAGTCAAGCATACACTCCAACGTTCTGTAGAATGTTGCATGAATTACGATCCCTCTGTGCACTCTTTCTCACAGCCCACCTTTGAAAACACGTCATCAGGATCAATGCCGCCTGTTAGATCTGGGACCAGGCGCGTGTGTGGATGCTCCTCGCCAAATCGAGAGATATCTTCACTCAAGAACACAGAACCTTGAGACGCATGGAACTGCGCAGTTACAATGATGCATTAGGAGCATGAAGATCAACCATGGTACGCATGGAGAGGGGTGAGCATGCCCTGAAGCGCCAGCGCTTAAGCCGCATGGCATCATGAACAAAGTTTTATTGGCTGAATCAAGTCACAGTTGTCCATGAAGTCGAGTTTTGGTAAGCATTGTATTGACAATTATAGGTACAGGTAAAGGCCCGGCTTGAGGTTTCCAAGGGTGGTTTGGACAAATGCTAACTTGATGTTTATACTGGCTGGCACCTCAGCAATGTTATAGTGTAACCATGACTGCACCTCTGCTATATCATAGTGTGACTGTGACTGCACCTCTGCAATGTCAAAGTGTGAATGTGACTGCACCTCTGCAATGCTGTAGTGTGACTGCGTCGCATATCTGAAGAGGAATGACATGCGATGACTTCATTGAGCCAATTCAAATCAGGCTGGTGATTTGTGCTGGTGATTTGCGCTGGTGATTTGTGACAGCTCCATCTGCATGCTGACAGCATTGCCTGAATTTCACGCAATGAACGCAAGACATTTGAGTCCAAGAGGAGTGCATGCCAAACGCTGAAGGAGCTTTTATACAGACATGCCTTGATGTCTGCGCTGGCTTGGCTTGCAGCGCAAACCCACTTTTTTGATCTAAAAAATCCGTCCTTTTATTGGCGCCGCCCACCGGCCTTCAAAGTGCACCTGGGCCAAGCTCCTCCATCAGTACCCCTCCAGAGAACAACAAAGAGAACAACATGCCAGGCACCCACCAATCTCCTCCCTCTCAATCCTTGTCCACACATGCACGCACATGCATGCACATGCCGCTCACTCATTCACCTGCTTCTCCCTGGCCCTGGCCTTGCAACGCGCAACGCATTCCATCGACACGTGTGCATATGCAAAAACACCCACCCAGCCTGACAAAATGCATGCCAACGAGCCATTACTGATCAAAGGCATCACTGATCGAAGGCATGCCAACAAGCCACTTCTGGCTTGACCCAAGAAACAAAGTCCACTGACTTGAAACGTGGGCTCCCCATGAAGCTTGCGCATGATTTTGCGCTCCAGCAGCACCGTGAAGCCTACGCAACCAGCGGGAATATTGAGGCAAGATCATCACAAGCACAGGTTCTCTACATGTCTTCTTATGTTGTGGTCTGCAGTGTAGTCTTCTTATGTTACCACACCACAGGTAGGTGTAGGTGTGGTGGACTACACCACAAGCACAGGTTCTCTACATGTTTAAACAAGCACAGGTTCTCTACATGTTTAAACAAGCACAGGTTCTCTACATGTTTAAACAAGCGCAGGTTCTCTACATGTTTAAACAAGCACAGGTTCTCTACATGTTTAAAAAGGGCTTGACGCTGTGCTCCAGTAGCACCAAGGAGGTCGCCCCACCAGCGGCGATGGCAGCAGCTGAAGCATTTTTTATAAGTGTTTTGGCCACTGATTTTCCTCTTGAACATTACACCTGCACATGACCGTGCTACCCATCAAAGCAGGGGCCATCGGGCTTGCTAGCCCAGCTGCCTGCCTTGCATGAAAAATGACTGAAAAAGGCTACAAAGCTGTACTTTGCAGACAATAGCCGAGCCAGACACAAGCAGGTGTTTCGACCACTGTAGCGCATGTTCTATGAAAGCGCATGAAAATGAGCACAGGGCCGCGCTGCTGCATGTGGGCCTGGCCACTCACCTTCGTTCAGCCAGAAGTGCTCCCACGTGCTGTTGGTCACAAGGTTGCCCGTCCAGCTGTGTGCAATCTCGTGGGCTGCGTGGAGTGCACGCAGCAAAAATGCCGTTGGTAGGGAGGCTGCCCGTCCAGCTGTGTGCAATGTCGTGGGCTGCGTGGGTGCACGCAGTACACAGTCAGCAGGAATTGAGCAACCAGTGATGCTTAACAAACGCTGCAAGGCTGCTGCTGAATTATGGGCCTGGGCGGAGTGCTCACCGATGACGTTTGTCAGGGACCTGTCCCCAGCAATCAGTGTGGGCGTGACGAACGTGAGGCACGGATTCTCCATGCCCTGCAGGCGCAGGCAGGGTGGGTGGGTGGGGAGGTGCTGTGCAGTGAGCACCTGGCGTGCAGGCAGGGCGTAGGGGCTTGCTGGGGTGTGCAGTCAGGGCGGGGAGGCAGCGGCAGTGCACGGGCACAGGCACCCCATGCCCTGCAGGCACCCCATGCCCTGCAGCAGTGCACGGGCACAGGCACCCCATGCCCTGCAGGCACCCCATGCCCTGCAGCAGTGCACGGGCACAGGCACCCCATGCCCTGCAGGCCATCAAGCACGGGCACAGGCACCCCATGCCCTGCAGGCCATCAAGCACGGGCACAGGCACCCCATGCCCTGCAGGCACCCCATGCCCTGCAGCAGTGCACGGGCACAGGCTTCCCATGCCCTGCAAGCAGGCACCCCATGCCCTGCAGGCCATCAAGCAAGTTTGCAAGCAGGGCGAATGCAGGGGGTTGGAAATGACCGAACCTTACGATGCAGGGCATGAGGATGTGGCAGCCGTGACACCATAGACCTGCAGCACACAACATCACAGGCGGAGACCAGAAAGAGGCCTTGCACTGGAAAGCAGCCCGGCTATTTCTTGCTGCTAAGCGCGGCTTAAGGCATGGTTTGCATTTTCAATCACAAAGGGGGCGTATGGCCTCTCATGCCAGCGCACAGCCTGCACACTCACCCCATAAGGAAAAGAGGGCGGCAGCAGCAGCAGGTCGTAGCGGCCCCACACATAAGGCCCCGCGATGCTCTCCCCTACACACAACAACAACACAAGGGTTTACCAACAGCACCTGGAAGTAGGAGGCACGGATCAGAGACTGAGGGTCTCGCACTCGCATGCACGCACACACACGCACACACACATGCGGTGCCTGCAAATTGCCACGCATGCACAGACACGCAGCACCTGCGAATTCCCTTGCCAAGCATCAGCATTTCTAGGTACTACCTAGCAGTGCTTGCGAACTTGTGCGCCCCTGGGTTCAGCATGCTTAAATTGCTCCACGCACACACAAGTCCACACACACACACGCACACACACACACACACACACACACACACACACACACACACACACAAACGCACACACACGTACACATATGCACGCATTTACACGCACGCACCAGCGTCCAGGTACTTGGCTGTATCTGCGAACTCGTACGCCCCCGCATCTACCATGCTTGGCTCACTCCAAACCCTGCTCCTGGGGCTGAGCTCGCGTGCCTCCAGCTCACCCACGGCCAGAGCAAGGAGGTAGGGAGGGATGGGTACCTGCCCAATGAGCAGGCATGCAAGGCGGGGGCAGGGATGGTGCAAAGAAGCAGGCCCCGTGCCTATGCCAAAGCATGGGAAGCATGCACTTTGTGCGGTGTGCGTGCGCCAAGGCTGAGGGCAGCAGGAGCAAGGAGCTGCACAGTTCACTTATAAAGTGCCATGATGGCATGGAGCACAGGTGCTTGCACTCATGCAGTCCCGTGTGTAGCCCGGTACTGTCAGTGAAATTCACTAAAATTCACTTATTTTTACTAGTCAAGTATCATTTAAGCATGGAGCATAGGTGCTTGCACTCATGCAGTCCAGTGTGTAGCCCGGTACTGTCAGTGGAATTCACTAAAATTCACTTATTTTCACTAGTCAAGTATCATTTAAGCATGGAGCACAGGTGCTTGCACTCATGCAGTCCAGTGTGTAGCCTGCATGTGTGGCACCCATGCGGTCCAGTGTGTAGCCCGGCACTGTCAGTGAAATGTGCCTGAAAACTTTTCAAAAGAAGCCAAAGTGGTATGGCCTTCCTAGATGACAAGACGCAACAGCAACACACTTTGAGAAACATGACCTGTTTGCATTTGATGATGCTTGCAGGCCACCACAATGTCTGCCCTCTGAACTGGGCAACCCAGCAGCCTCTGGATACCTTCTGCGTGAAGTGGAACACTCGTGTGTCGCCACAGGACTCGCCCACACGACTCAAGCCTGCGCGGCGCAGGTGCACTCAAGGACTTCAGCAGAGACCTGGGGTCTTGGGAGCTGCTCAATGATGTGCGCACATGGGCCTCATGGGCCTCATGGGCCTCATGGGGCCTGCCTGCTCCGCACAGACGCTGCTGCTGCTGTCTAGCTTGTGAAGGGCCTTCTTATGCCAAGCACTCCTTTCTGTTTGAGGTGTGTAATGCTCCTTACCAGGGCGCGCAGCAGACCAGCTGAAGATGGCTTCCTGGTCATGCGGACAGGCAAAGTTTGCGGGCAGGCACAACACACACGCCTCTGTACCTTGTCATACCCAGACCCTAGGCTCGTCGATTCATGGCCTGGCCACCAAGCCGATTTCCTTAAGTCTGCAAGACACATACACCCTCACACCATGCATCCCTATTCCTTTCAGTCTGCAAGACGCGTGCACGCTGACACCATCCATCCCTTTTCCTTTAAGGCTGCAAGGCGCGTGCATGCTGACACCATCCATCCCTATTCCTTTCAGTCTGCAAGGCGGGTGCACGCTGACACCATGCATCCCTTTTCCTTTAAGGCTGCAAGGCGGGTGCACGCTCATGCCATGCACCCCTTTTCCTTTAAGTCTGCAAGACGCATGCACCCTCACACAATCCATCCCTATTCCTTATAGCCTGCAAGGCGCGTGCACCCTCACACCATGGGCTCCCTTGCACACCTTGGCTGTCTAAACCCTCGGCTGGCACGGCAGACATGAGCGCGGTGAGGGGCTTGGGCACGCGCACTACAGCTGTGTACGACATCTTGGCGCAGGGTGTGTCCTGTGCACATGGAACACAGCAGGGTGTGTCCTGTGCACATGGAACACAGCAGGGTGTGTCCTGTGCACATGGAACACAGCAGCGGTGTGCAAATGGCTCGCACTCTGGTAATATAAATACTGTGTGCATGGCTCAAGTGATACGCCCTCTGGTTTGAAAATGCTGTGTGGTTTGAGTGTGCATGGTTTGACGTGCAAGCTTTGAGTGTACATGACTCAAGTGCTACGCCCTCTGGTTTGAAACATACTGTGTGCATGGTTTGAGTGTGCATGGCTCAAGTGATAAGCCCTCTAGTTTGGAAAATATTGTGAGCATGGTTTAAATGTGCACGGTTTGAGCTGGAAAAATCTGTGCGCAAGGTTTGAGAGTGTATGCCCTCGGATTGAGCTGCTTTGACAATAGGCATTCCAATGCCGCCTGACACACCTGCCTCAGCAGGTGCATGACTGCTTCCTTTCAGCTAAAAAAGCACTATGCCTGCGCACATGCCCAGCAGCCATACCAAAAGCAGGACGGCTGTTTGGGACAGAAATTGCAGTACCTAGACCTGGTATTCATTAAAATTGTACCTAGACCTGGCTGTCGTCCTTTTGTGTGCCAGTATGGTAAGAGCAGGATGCCTCCAGCTCACCTGGCACGGTACTAATGCTCTTGCATGGATTGCCTGCGCATACATACAGTTGTTTGAGGGACGTTGCCCTTTGACAGGAGAACTGGAGCTGGAACATGCGGCTCAAAAGCACAGGGTTTGCACAGGAGAAGCTAGTTCTTGGCCTTGTGATCGAGGAACCAACTTGTATTTGCATCAAAGTGTACAAGTAGCAGTGTACATGTGGTGATCTCTTCCACATGTTATTCAGACATCGCCATCCCCATCCGTCCAAATCATCTTTTAAACATTTGAAAGCCAGACAACCGGCTCCTGCACCCTTGCAAATAAGGACACAAAAGAATGCTGTTGCCTGCCAGGTGGGCGCAGCCTGGCCAGGTGGTCACAACTTAGCAGCCTGGCCAGGTGATCACAACTTGCAGCCTGGCCAGGGTCAGATCACTGCTGGACACAACTAGTACCTCTTCCCAAGCGGTTCAGAGCCTAAGGATTTAGTGGCTCTGCAGGCACAGCCTGGCCTGCCGTGCACAGCTGCGTTAAAATGCTGTGGCAGCAAAATTGCTTTGGCGTGGTCTGCCTTTGGGTCTCAAGGGTCCCATGTGCGCAGGAGGGGCCCAATGACCGGCGCTTGCCAACCCCCCATGGGTGCAAGACATGAAGGCATGCAAGACACCACGACCTGGCACGCATACACAGGCCTGTGATCGCCCTGAATGCGCTGCTCGCCTGGTCGGTGCCCTGATTGCGAGATTGCCCTGAATGCGCTGCTCGTCTGGCCGGTAGCGCAGCTGAGCAAAGTCGCTGCCCTGAATGCGCTGCTCATCTGGCCGGTGGTACAGCTGGGCGACCCCAACCCCAGCCCTGAGCCGTACCACACCTGACACTGGGTGAAGAGGTAAGGGTGGACGCCCCCCGCTGTCTGCGAAGGCTCCAGCCACTGCACAACACCAGCGTGGCAGAACCTGTGAGCGCCTGTAGCACAGGGCCTTAAGCAGGGCACCGGGTGTGCTCTGCTGACAGCAAAAGGCAAGGCAGGAGTGCAATAAGCCTGGCCAGGCGCTTCATGCAGGTACCAGCTCTGTGCCTGGAGAGGCATGGTACTAAAATGCTCAGTTTGCCCATCACACACCCTCCTGTGGTGCATCACCAGCACAGAAGCACAGGCGCTCTTGGAGGCTGGAATCGGTGCACCTGGGCACCTTGAGAATGCTGATCCTTTGCGCACCTTACCAAGATCAATGCAAAGCACACCGACATCCATGCACCTGGCGGTTCGTCATTGCATTCAGACATCCATGTCAGACGCCTCTGTGCGGCGCACCTGCACCGCGGAGCTGGAGGAGGGCGTGGTGAAGCGCAGGCCCACACACGCCGTGGACGGCCGGGGCAGACCCACTGGCAAGCTGATCTGCAGGGGCGTGCCCAGCACCTGCAGCGCAAGGGACACACATGACAACGAGTAGATGTTTGTGTGTGAGCGTCTGGCAGCCTGCTATGAATGTCTGATCTGCAGGGGCGTGCCCAGCACCTGCAGTGCAAGGGACACACAGACAACGAGTGGATGTTTGTGTGTGAGCGTCTGGCAGCCTGCTATGAATGTCTGATCTGCAGGGGCGTGCCCAGCACCTACAGTGCAAGGGACACACAGACAACAAGTGGATGTTTGTGTGTGAGCGTCTGGCAGCCTGCTATGAATGTCTGATCTGCAGGGGCGTGCCCAGCGATGTGAGCGTGTGCTTCTTCGCAATTCTTCTTAGTATTTGAGAGTGAGCCTGCTATCAGTGAAGAGCAGAGGGCAAGGTTCATTACAGCCCCCTACTTTGCCAGCCTGGCTGGCCGGCACAGCTTGAGGGGTTGAGCAAAACGCCTCCACAAAGCAGAGGGTCTACCGCACGCGACAAGGACAGGCTCGCTTAAGGCTACGGCTTTCTCCCTTGATGGTGCGTCCACCCGAAGAATACAGGCCAGGCATGCAAACCAAGCGGGCCATGCACAATATGCCAGCTGCGCGCACAATGCTGCCAACCATGAACACAGCAGAGGATACATATACACAGCAGCCATGCTTGCATAGCTAGCCATGCGCCCAATGCTTTGAGAAAGCACCGGCAAGTGATTGGGGTGGTCAAAGCTCCCTCATATCCAATCCATACCTTAATACAGGGCAGGTGCAGAGGCTCATCCTAGAAACCAAACCACCGCACTGAGCCGCTTCCAAACCGATGCTTTTTCCTTGTGCAGCTACCCAAAGCTGCTCGCAACAGCCTGCGGGCCACGCCCTCTCGATGGCCTGGGCCCCCCACCTGCACCACCCCCACCATGCCTTCGCCACCATTACCATGGCCGGGGCCGCCCGCCTGCACCACCCTCACCATTGCCTGTACCATTGCCTGCACCACCTTCACCATGCCTGCGCCACCATTGCCATGGCCTGGGCCCCCCACCTGCACCACCCCAACCGTTGCCTGCATCACCCCCACCATGCCTTCGCCACCACTGCCATGGCCGGGGCCCCCCACCTGCACCACCCTCACCATTGCCTGCACCACCCCCACCATGCCTGTGCAACCACTGCCATGGCCGGCGCCCCCATTGCTTCGCCACCACCCCATGCCGCAGCCGCACCTTGTGCGGCTCCCCTAAACTAAACACCAGGGCCTGCTCGCCGTCAGGCGTGAGCAGCACGGCCGAGTGGATGGTAAGGCCTGCGGCTGTGTCCAGCACCAGCTGCTCTTTGTCCTCCCCTTCCTCCTCGTCTTTGAGCTGCACCTGCATCTGCTCAGGCACACGCAAGCATGCAGGCACCAGTCGGTAGGTGGGCAACACACTGATGCATCTCATCAAGCTGACTTCTGTGCATCTTTATGCGCATGCATGTGCGTGTGCTTCCGTGCGTGCCTCAGCGTGTACGTGTGCGCGCGCGTTTGTGTGCGTTTGTGCACATATGCGTGTGTGTGCGTGCGTATGCATGTATGTGTGTATGTGCTTGTGTGTGCCTCCCAGTACGTATGTATGCATGTGTACATGCGTGCGCTTATGTAGAAGGTCAGGTGTGTGACCCTGCAGGTTCACACCCTGCAAACTCACACAGCAGTGAGCATGCATGCGTGCAGATCATCTAGCATCAGCCAGCCGCGCAAGGCAAGACTGAGGGGCTCGCAGCCTGCCGTGCCTCCAGGATACTCTGTGCACCAATTACACCATATGCCTAACTTCTCCTGATCAAGAACCTCACGCCTTGTTGGCACCTCACAAAGACAAGGGCATGTCAGGGCACAGTCTACAGATCAAGGGGCAGACCATCTTGTTTGAACAGGCCCACAAATTATGGGATGGGCATTTCCATGGAATGGCCCGCAATTCATGGGGCAAGTTCATGAAAAACCACAGCTCAGTGCGTTGAAGTAAGGCCAGCAACCCATGGAGCAAGTGAGTAGGTCATGGATCCCTGCCGGAACCTTTAGATCACCTGTTGCCCAGAGGGTACAAGCAATTAGTGGTGCCCGCAGCTTCCTGAACTGATGACACTCAAGTACAACATACATGCATGTACACATGCATGCACGCACGCACAC
>LKMJ01004139.1_pt1 | contig 13613 bp, 18 predicted proteins | sample 643391 | NCBI WGS metagenome assembly LKMJ01 (sample SAMN04112250, study PRJNA286221) | soda lake metagenome | biome: soda lake; feature: Kulunda Steppe; material: water; isolation source: sample PL-Br10 brine of Picturesque Lake | place: Russia: Kulunda steppe | collected 2010-07
CCCGCCCTCTACCCCGCCCTCTGCCCTGCCCTGCCCTGCCCTCTGTCCTGCCCTGCCCCGACCTCTGTCTGGCCCTGCCTTCTGTCCTGTCCTGCCCTGCCCTGCCCTCTGTCCTGCCCTGCCCCGCCCTCTGTCTGGCCCTGCCCTGCCCTGCTGCCCTGCCCGATCTGTGTGCCTGGGCGCACGTGGCTGCGGCCGTGGGAACGCCGCCGGCTCCGCTGCACGCGTGTGCCCCTTATGCGCCGCGAAGGCACGCATGGATTTGGGGCAGGCGCGCAGAAGCCGAGGGCACTGGCCGGTGCGCACTCACAGCGTAGGCGCTGTGGGTGTGAGGGCTCGGCTGCGACAATCACCCGCCCTGGGACGCAGCTGTCCTGGCAAGCCGCCACTATCTTACCTCGCAGCCCCCCCTTAGCTTGAGGGAGGAGGTGGTGGTCGGCGGGGCGTGTGGGTGAGATCTTTGCCCGAGCCCGTGCCTGAAGGGGTGTTGTGGACCAAAAGGGGGTGTCGTGGCAGGTGGGGCACCAGAGGCGCTGAGTCCACTGAGGGGCGCACACGACAGTTTGCTGCCATGGCAGGGGCCTGCTGCTGTTTCCAAGCCCCTGCATGGTGGGCTGGCAAGGCGTGTGCACCGTGTGCGTGATGCTCGCAGCATGGCCACCCGATTGCTGGTGCGCAGGTGGACCTGCTGGGCCTGAGCTTGGTGGTGTTCGGGGACACCAAGGGCGAGTGGCACTGCCTGGAGGACCGCTGCCCTCACAGGTGCGTGCGTGTGTGTATTTGTGTGTGTGTGTGTGTGTGCACGCGCACACACTGCCCCACACTGGTGTGTGCGCACAACGCTGCTGCATGTGTGTGTGTGTGTGTGCCTACATCTTGTGCTGCCCACTCCCCCGAGGTCTATAGCCCTGGGGGCGCTGCTTTTGCAGGTCCGCTGCTGTGGTACCACCCTCTGCTGCAGGGTGCCCATGGCGAGGACTCCTCTCCTGGCCCTTTGTGCGCGAGGAGGTGGAAGTGTATGCATGTGCCTGCCCGCCTGCCGGCCTGCCTGCCTGCCTGCCTGCTGGCTTGAACACAGATAGGTAGGGTGGGGATTGTGCAGCTGCGCCTGCCTGACGAGGACAGCTCAGCGCACCAGGCCAGCAACCTCAACCCTGCTGGCTCATTGCATGCATGGCTTGGGCCTGCTGCCTGGCTACATGCAGGTAAGTGGCGGGTGTCCCGGCAAGTGCTCTGTTCTGGTCAAAAGGGGTGCGCGTGCCACCCTGCCTGCCTGCTCTGCTCTGTGCGCGCGCAGGCTGGCCCCGCTGTCTGAGGGACGCATGGAGGGCGACGAGCTCATGTGCTCCTATCATGGGTGCGTGCGGGCGGCAGGCCTGTCAGGGGCGTGCGTGCTTGCGGCGCGTGTGCGTGTTGGAGGCGTGCGTGTCGGCAGCAGGCATATGCGTGTGTTGGGAGCAGGTGTGTCAGGGGTAGGCGCGTTTGGGGCACAGGCGTTTCGGGTCAGGACCTTGGTTCGAGCACGCTAACGTGCCTGGGGCGCTGTGCTTGCGTGCATGCACGCTGCCGGGCAGGCAGATGGTGCGCACCCGGCAAGGGCGGTGTGGGGCAGCCTCTGCTTTGCTGCCTAGGTGTCGCAAGTGCATTGAAGCGTTGGAAGTGCAATTCCCCAAAAATCAGATTGGATTGAAGGTACCGTGGCATTGATGTGGATTGGAGTTAGCATGGCGCTGATGTGGAGTGTGGTGGAGTTACTTTAATGTGGTGAAAGGCTCGCGTTGTCTTGTTCGGAAGTCCAGCTACCATTACGCTGGTGTGGAGTGGGTTAGAGCTGGAGTTGGTGTGGAGTAAGGCTAACCTACAGTTGCTTTGATGCAGAGTGACGCTGCCGTTGTGTTGATTGGGATTGAAGTGATCATCACGCCGCCATTGCCATTGCAAGGAGTGAGGTTGCAATTGATTGTGTGACTAACCAGCAAATAGAGCATGCCCACCTTACATCCTCACAATGGCTGCGCATCTCGTTTGCTCCTTGTGCGTTTGCTTGTCTATGTCAACAGCCCAGCACGAGCCCACCCTATGGCTAATGCCTGCTGTGTACGCAAGCGCGCACCAGTCCTTGCAGTGGCAGAGCCCAGCCTGACATCTGTGGGCGCTGCAGCGCCGGAGTGTGCACCCAGCATCACATCTGTGGGCGCTGCAGCGCCGGAGTGTGCACCCAGCATCACATCTGTGGGCGCTGCAGCGCCGGGGTGTGCACCCAGCATCACATCTGTGGGCGCTGCAGCGCCGGAGTGTGCACCCAGCATCACATCTGTGGGCGCTACAGCGCCGGAGTGTGCACCCAGCATCACATCTGTGGGCGCTGCAGCGCCGGAGTGTGCACCCAGCGTCACATCTGTGGGCGCTACAACACCGGAGTGTGCACCCAGCATCACATCTGTGGGCGCTGCAGCGCCGGAGCGTGCACCCAGTATCACATCTGTGGACGCTGCAGCACCGTAGCGTGCACCCAGCATCACTCAGCAGCATTGCTGGGGTGGACGAAGGGGGGCTCCGTCAAAGGAGCCTTTGGTGGCTGTGCGCAGACTTTGATGGTTGTCTTGGGCTTTCCATCTTTTAGTCACCCAGGGGCTGCCTCAGCACACGTGCGCAAGACCTGTACTGCAGACCCCCTGTAGCTACCCTGCTGTGCTGTTCCCATCAGCTGTGGCCCCTGTTCCCATCAGCTGTGACCCCTGCTGCTGCGGTTGCGTGCGCGAGGCCTGCTTTCCCTGCCCTGGTGTGACCTCGTACATGTTTGTGTGTGCGCGCGCAGGTGGCAGTTCAACAGCAAGGGCGGGTGCACACGCATCCCCCAGATAGACGACCCTAAGGCCCATGCCACTGCGTGCAACAGCCCCCGCTCCTGCGCAGCGTCCTTCCCCACCACGGTGCGTGCAAGAGGTTGGAAGGCGCCAAGGGTTTGCCACGGCAAAGCATGGTGCCGGATGCGGCCCCGTAATCATGGCTCCTGCGGGCCGTTAGAAGGGAAGGGAGCCAGTAGCGGGCAACCCTCCCTCTTCCCAGGATGCTCAGGTGCTGGGCGTACAGCCCTAGGTGATGTTGTGTGCAGGTGTGTATGTGTGTCTGCACACACAAGGGTCACGCAGGCAGGAGCAGGGCCTAGTAGCTGCTGCTCCGCCATGCTCCTGCGCACACCAGCAAAGCAGGATACCCCATTCCTTGCCAAGGCCCAGGCCGGCTGGCGCTGTTTGGACGTGCCCCAGCATGAGTTGGGTGGCGGGCCCCAGCACAACGTCCACCGCGCCTGGGCGCTGCGGAATCGCATATGGCGGCAAGCAGCAATGGCCATATGCATTGCTGCTTTGGCGGCGCTGCATGTGTGTAGGGGCTGCTGAGGCGTGTTGTTCCCCTCAAGCCCCTGCCAGGACATGCAGGCCCGTCTATGCCTGTCGGCCCTCCCACTTTGATTTTCCCAGCGCCGGTTTCGCATCCGCCCTGCCCTCACTGCCTGCCTGCCTGCCCGCCTGAGCGCACCACAGAAGCACGCTGGCCTGCTGTGGGTGTGGCCGGAGAGCAGCCCCGAGGCGAAGTTGCTCTCAGCGTCTGCCGACCACCAGCCCCCTGCGCTGCCGCACGTGGATGGCCCTGAGCGCTCGGCGTGGTACATCAGGGAGGTGCCCCTCAGGTAGGTGCCCTTGGTTCATCAGAGAGGTGCCCTTGGTACATCAGGGAGGTGCCCCTGGTACATCAGGGAGGTGCCCCTGGTACATCAGGGAGGTGCCCTTGGTACATCAGGGAGGTGCCCTTGGTACATCAGGGAGGTGCCCTTGGTACATCAGGGAGGTGCCCTTGGTACATCAGGGAGGTGCCCCTCAGGAAGGTGGGGGGAAGGGGGGTTGAGAGCAAGCTAGCCCGTGCTTGCAGCAGCATGGTGGTGGGGGGGGTTGACTCAGTGCATGCAGTGGTTGATCGGCTCTGCACACAGGACCAAGGCAGCACATGCGTGCGCCATCAGTGCAATGACTTAGTGCATCCTGTTGTGCTGCACTGAGGACATGCCAAAGAGGTCACAGAGGTGCAACAAGGTGCAACAAGCTGGTACCCACATGCTGAACCTGCTCATTGTATGGAACGCTGACGTGCTTGTGCACCGGCGTGCACCTGTGCGCACGCGTGTACACGTATACACATGTGTATGTGTGTGTGCGCACATGTGTGTGTACGTGTGTGTGCGCACATGTGTGTGTATGTCGTGAGTGTGCGCGCGCATCTGCGTGTTGTGCATGTGAGATGAAATGTGTGTGCATGCACCTTTGTGAGCTCAGGGCTTGATCTTAATGCCTGACTTGATCCACAGTCTTATGCCCAGCGCTGCTTTCCTTGACTGCACTTTACCGTGAGGTGCAAGCAGCCCTCACATCCCCTTTCCTGTGACAGGATGCATCCATTTAAGAACACGCAACCTTGCTTTTTGTGGCGTGTGATGCATTAAATTACGCCACTTGGTGCTACTCGGTACATGCATGCCGGCACACATTGCGCGCTCTTTGTGGCGCAGAGTGCACTCAGCGCATGCTGTTTGTCATTCCGGATGTGCGCTCTTTGTGGCGCAGAGTGCACTCAGCGCATGCTGTTTGTCATTCTGGATGCGCGCTCTTTGTGGCGCAGAGTGCACTCAGCGCATGCTGTTTGTCATTCTGGATGCGCGCTCTTTGTGGCGCAGAGTGCACTCAGCGCATGCTGTTTGTCATTCCGGATGCGCCCTCTTTGTGGCGCAGAGTGCACTCAGCGCATGCTGTTTGTCATTCCGGATGTGCGCTCTTTGTGGCACTGGGTGCACTCAGCGCATGCTGTTTGTCATTCCGGATGCGCGCTCTTTGTGGCGCAGGGTGCACTCAGCGCATGCTGTTCGTCATTCCGGATGTGCGCTCTTTGTGGCGCTGGGTGCACTCAGCGCATGCTGTTTGTCATTCCGGATGCGCGCTCTTTGTGGCGCTGGGTGCACTCAGCGCATGCTGTTTGTCATTCCGGATGCGCGCTCTTTGTGGCGCAGAGTGCACTCAGCGCATGCTGTTTGTCATTCCGGATGCGCGCTCTTTGTGGCGCAGAGTGCACTCAGCGCATGCTGTTTGTCATTCCGGATGCGCGCTCTTTGTGGCGCAGGGTGCACTCAGAGCGTGCTCTTTATGACGTAGGGTGCATATGTGGCACACGCTAGCACAGTTGGAGCCACGTTGCTTTGTGCAGTCATGCAGTGTGCTGGTGCATGCACTGCACGTGATGCGGCTGGTTTGACCTGGCCTGCGTGCTCATGGAGATGTGTCATGGGTGTGTGCATGCTCTGCGCATGATGCCGCCGCAGGTATGACATGCTCATGGAGAACGTCATGGACCCCAGCCACGTGCCTTTCACGCGTGAGTGCGGCGGCACAATGGGATGCTTTTGCGATGAGTGCGGCACTGCAGGATGCTTGTGCTGGTGTAAGGGAGGTCTGCCAGGGCCATCCCCCCCGGGGGGCAAGCCACCTGTCGCCACCTGCCAAGGCACTGCCCAGCAGGGCCTCAAGGAGCAGCTCATAGCCCATCCACTCACTCAAGACCACAACTACGTTTCCAGCGTGCACAAATCGCCAACACACAGTAGCACCCCAAAGGAGGGCGCAGCGCTGGGATTGGTGCGGGAACTGTGATCCATTGATTAGAAACAAGGGAGGAAACCAGGGCTACAAGGGCCTCCTGTCCCATGAATTTCCCTGGAGCGGGGCTCATCACCGGGTCTGCCTCAGTCCCACTTGGCAGGGCTAGGGTAAGCTCAGGATTCACCCTGATCCCTGTGCCCTTAGCCCAGCCCCATTGGGCTAGGCACTTGCGATGACCAGGAAGCATGCATGCATGCCCTGTTATGCTGGTCAGGGCAGTTGGGACTGGGTGCACACAAGCAAGCCATAGGTAGGTTGGGTTGCCCACTCGAGTGAGCAGATCTGAGGGGACTAGTCAGCACACGCGTAGCGCGCTTCCAGAGCGTATGCTGCGCATGCAAGGAACACGCAGCATAGGTTGTGCAGTGCGTGCTTCAGGGATGATCCAGCACCCGCCTCAGCAATTCATCTGGCCCTGAGGATTGAGCAGCTTTGTATGAGGCCTCCCACACGGCCCAATCGCATGGGCAGACCTGCACGGGCTCCTCTTATTTTGAAGGGGAGCCGGCCTCATGCACAAAAGGGGAAGCCACTCACGTGCACACACGAACAGCCGCCCCTGTGCAGGAGGCAAATGCCCCTGGACAGCTCCTCCTGTGAATGCAAGAAGTTCAAGTTCAGTCGAGGAGTGTGACTGCTAGTCTCAACACACACCGCCTGCTCTGTGCCAGAAGCTGAGCTGCTGAGCTGCGCACCTACCAATGCTGCCCCTCACACCCCGCCATGCCTCAAAGCGCCCCCCCCTCCCCCCCCCTGCGCGCACACGCACGCATGCATGCTCGCACGCACATACGCCCCCTCCACGCCGCCTGCCCATGGCTGCCCAGATCATGGCATCCAGGGCAACCGCAACAAGATCATCAACGGCGCGTACCACGTAGTGGGCGAGCAGGGCCCCCAAGGCTACAGCATTGCGCGCCACAACGTGGACGCCAACGGCCAGGAGTCGCCCGCCATTGGCCACATCACGCTGCACGCGCCGTTCCGTACCTCGTGAGTGTGCTTGCGCGAGTGTGCTTGCTCGTGCATGAGCTGCTGCCCTAGCCCTGTACTGGTGCAGCACTGGCTGTGCTTGGCTGCGCGCAGTGCAGCGCGGGCACGCTTGCACGACCTGCTACGTCAGCTTTGCAGCAGTAAGCCCGTGCCGTGGTTTAATGCTCTGCCCTGACTGGCATGCCAGTTGCCATGTGCTGGTGGCATACTCTGGCAGAGCAACCTACACAATCTGGCAGAGCAACCTGGCAGAGTTACCTACACCAGGCTGCCTCAGGCTATGTACTCTGCCATCAGGTACACTCTGTATGTGTCCGTTTGCAAGCGAGTGCTTGTGCGTGAGCGTGTTTGAGGGCATCTTTCGGCCACACTTATGGTGCACCTGTGTATGTGTGCGTGTGCATGTGTGTATGTGCGCGCATGTACAAGGACATGTTCCAGCCACACAAGCGCGCCACCAGTGCACCTGTGCATGTGTGTGCGTGCATGTGTCTGTGTGCGTGCGCATGTACAAGGATATGTTCCAGCCATGCAAGCGCGCCACCGGTGCACCTGTGCATGTGTGTGCGTGCATGTGTCTATGTGCGTGCGCATGCAAGGACATGTTCCAGCCATGCAAGCGCGCCACCAGTGTGCCTGCAGAGTGCTCCCAAGGGACGGTTGCCTCCACCCACATTCAGCTCCTGGCTCAGAAAGGCAAGCCTGAGAAGCTGAACCCAACGCCCTGGCCTCAGCATATGCCGTGACATGAGCTGAATGCCCGGTGCCATGAGCTCAGCACCTGGTGCCCTGAGCTCGGCACCCTGTGCCCGCTCCTGCCGCAGGTACTGCTTTGGCCCCATGATGGTAGAGTTCTGGGCTGTCCCCACAAAGGCTGGCCACTCCAAGATCATGGCCAACTTCCCACTGGGGGTGAGGAGCTGTGTACCGCATGTGTCTGTGTGCATGTGTTGTGTTTAACATGCGTGTTTGTATTTGTGTTCCTGCATATGCGTGTGCTTGCCTCTGTGTGTGCGCGCATGTGCGTATAAGTGCGTGACGCTTTGCTGGACCTGTGTGGCTGCCCCTTTCTAGGACAGGATAGGAAGTGCTGCCAGACCAGATCCAAACTCCTGTCCTGCCTCTGGTAAATTCAGTGTGGCTTTGTCAGCGTTCAACAGCTCTCGCACCGCTTGACGCGTCCACTTCCACATTGTCAAAACTGCATGCTGCTTACAGCATCTTGATTTAGTCTCAGCAAAAAAACAATCCCATGCTAGTAAAGAACAAGAAACACACAAAAGGATACGTTCTTGCAATCAGACAGGAGCTTTGTGTAGTAGTGCTCGCAAGTGCATGTGCACAGTGTATGCGCACTTGCACATGCGCCCACCCTCAGCTGCCCCCTCCATCTGGCGTACCTATGCATGCAGATAGCCTCCACGCGCCTGCGCGCCATGGGCGTGCCCCTGCCCATCCGCATGCTCATGAGCATCACCAGCAAGCTCAAGAGGAAGTTCCCAGCCCTTGACCACCTGGAGCGGAATGCGGTCATTGACGGGGACACCTACATGCTGCACGTGGCGGTGAGCAGGGCAAGGGCGCAGCTGCCTCCTGTGGGAAGGTCTGCGCATTGCATGCTGCTGTGGTTGGGCAGACAAGCAAAACTGCGCGGCCAGAGCGTTGATCTGGTCACCGGTGCTGTAAGCCAGCACTACTGTTCCTGCTGAGCTGTTGCACCTGAACAAGGCGATCCGCCCAAAGCCATAAAAATTGCGCACACACCGCCGCTGCACGACGTGCCTCACAGTGCATCGTTTGCACCCCCCACACCACAAGCCTGCCTGCTCTCGTGTTGCTGCTGCAAAGGGTGCCATGGTGAAGTGCGCCAGGAGGCGTGGAGGTCACCTTGCTCAAATGTGCACTCGCACCGGCATGTACTCCCTTCCATGCATACTGCTTGCTGGATTGTGGGCTGTGGTTGTAGTAGCCCAACCACATGGGCACAGCTAGCCACATAGACACAGCCGACTACATGGTCACAGGCAAACACGTAGACATGGTCCTTGTCCATTTTTGCTTGAAAGGCGTGCGAGGCCACAGTCCTGTAGCGCTGTGTGCGGTGCCAGAGCATGAGTAGATACATCTGTACGAGGATGCTCTCATTTGCGCCCACACAAACAAACAACAACATGCACACACGCGTGCGCGCACATGCGCACACATGCCGCATGCACACACGGACACACACATGCTTGTGCACACGTACACACAAACACGCACATCCACATACATACGCACACATACACGCACACATGCCTGCATGTGCACACGCCGTATGGCAGGAGCGAGACCTGTATGGGCCCCAGATGAAGGGCAGGTGGCAGCAGGAGTACTACATGCCCGCCAACGCAGACACAGGCGTGATTGCGTGGCGGCAGTGGTTCCAGCGCTACGGCCGCACCGAGCCCACCAGCCTGCTGCCAGCCCCACCCTTGCTGCCAAGGGAGCAGGTCAGTGCACACACACTGCGGCTGACACTGCCACATCTGGGATCTCGCACCTCCTAGCAGCTGGCACTTCTCTTCACAGCCTGGTACCCCGTGGCAGCCTGCACTGCCTCGCCCACGGCCAGACATCCCTTGGCAGCCTGCACTGCCTTGCCCACGGCCTGGCAGCTCTTGGCAGCTGGCACTGCCTTGTTTGAAAGCTGGGTGACCTGGGTGCCGCTGCCCTCACCGCTGAGGATTTGCTTGGGGCAGCTCAGGGCACGTGGCAGCAGGCCGCTGCCGGCTCTTGCTTGCAGGAGCCCAACCTGTCTGGCCGTCCTCTTGAGTGAAGCACTTCACACAGACGCATGCGTGCACTCCAGGATGAGGGAAGACCAGAGCAGGGCAGACTATCCACAACCAGGGGGCCATGCTTCAGGCCAGAGTTTCAGAGGCGTGCGCGTGCCGCTGGTGTGCTGGTGGGCACAAAAAAGGGGGCTCCTTGGGCCATGCCTAGAACGCAGGAAGCAGCGCGCAACCCTTGCTTCAAACTGTGCTGCCCCCTGGACCCGTGCCTCGGTCCCCCCATGTACCAATGCCTGCTTGGCCAGCCAGCATCTCTCGGCCAAGTGCTTGTGTCGCCATCTCTCAAGCCGGCAGGCTGGCATGGCATTGCATGACCATAGGCATATGAGGTGCTGCGCCTGGCATTGCATGACCATAGGCTGGCATGGCATTGCATGACCATAGGCTGGCATGGCATGGCATGACCATAGGCATATGAGGTGCTGCGCTGCACCAGCCTGCTGCGGCCGCCCCCGTCATGGCATGCTGGCAGGCATCGCAAGCAGGCTGGGCGCGCATGGGGCTTCAATCCGGTGGTGGGCTGTTCCAAGCGAGAAGGCTAACCATTACCTGCAAAGCCATCTGTCGCGCCCTGGCTGCGGCACATCCCCTTTTGCTCCCCCTGCCATATGCGCTAGCTGCGGCACATCCCCTTTTGCTCCGCCGGCCATATGTGCTGGCTGCGGCACCTCCTCTTTTGCTCCCCCTGCCATATGTGCTGGCTGCGGCACCTCCTCTTTTGCTCCCCCTGCCATATATTCTGGCTATAGCACATCCCCTTTACTCCCCCTGTCATGTGCGATGCTTGCACGGCCACAGCAGCAGCTGCAGCAGCAGCAGAGGTCTGTGGCCGTTGGCTTGCAGAGGCCCACCGCATACAGCCGTTGGCGCTGGGTCCCTCGCCTGCCCGTCCCTCCCACCTGCACACCAAACGATCCGCGCACTGGGCTGCGCAGGTGCTGGACCGCTACAACCAGCACACCAAGCACTGCGTGCATTGCACCGCCGCCGTGGCGGCCATCGATCGCGCGCTCATCGCGGCAGCCGCGGTGTGCTTCGTGGCGGTGTGCACTGCTGTGTGCAACACCCTGGTCTCGGCCTGGGCGGCGACGCACGCCTCAGGCAAGTGGGCGCACACGCAGGCGCACACGCAGGCGCGCCAAGTGCCAGCGCTGCAGCTGGGGCGTAGGGCCGGCCGGCACAGATGCTGTTTTGCTTGGGCGCCGGTGAATGTGCCGCTCTTCCTTTGCTGCAGCTGCGTGTGTTCAGGCACAACATCCCGCCAAGCAAGGCCCTGACGCAGGTGGCGTGTGGTCCGCTGCAGCTGCCCCTGGTTGGGTATAACTTCTTGCCAAGCGCAGCCCAGATGCAGATGGTGCCTGTCCTACTGCTCCTTTGCAGTGGCTACGCTTGTGGGCGCAAACTCATGCGCGGGCGGCTTCACCCAACAATCCCTCGTGTCCACCCCACGCGCGCAGGCGCTGTGGCGGCCGGCCTGGCTGCAGCTGCGCCTGCGCTAGCCAAGGCGGCGGCTCAGCCATGGGTGGTTGGGCCCCTGCTGCTGGCCCTGGCCGTGCTGGCCGTGGGCGCAGGGCTGCAGCAGGTGCGCGCACGCTTCTACTTCACGGACTACATCCATGCCCTGCGCGACTGAGCTGGTGCGCACAGAGTATGCAGTCCTGTTGGGCCGCGCGCCCTTGAGGCTGATGTCGCACGGAGGCCCGCGTGCGCATGACGCTGATGTGGCACAGGGGCCGCAGTAAAAGTGATGCTGCGCAGGCGCCCTACTGGTGAGGGCAGCACTTTGCGCGCGTATGCGTATTGGGGGCGTGGGCAACTTGAGGTTGGGCGTGCCCCCCAAAGGGTGCAATGTCACGTGGCCCAGCGTGTCGCAAGAGGTTGTCAGTGCCTGAGGGGCACAGTCCGTGCAGCAGGCCGTCAGCCTGGCGCCCTAAGCCTGGCGTATCCAGGGTGCTATTGCGAGGCGCGCAGGGTGTATATGCTGTGTGTGCACCAAGGGCATGCTGCTGCCAGGGCTGTCCAGGCCTGGCACTGGCAGGCAGCCGTTCCCAGTAGAGCCCCTGCCGGGACCTTTTGTACATCACCACCCCCTGCTGCAAGTGATGAGAGGCAGCAGCCAGTGCAGGCCCAAGGCTCTGGTGCTGCCCCTTACATTCACTGCTTCCTCGTGCTCAGTGTGCGCGTGCGTGTGTGTGTGTGTTGGGTGGGTGGGTGGATGTGAATCTGTGAGTTTGAGATGGACCAGTCTTGCAGTAGCAAGGTTTTTTTTTGAGAGGCATGTAAATGATTTAACGCCAGCCCAGCTACAACCTCTGCTTGGACTTCCTGACCCCTGTTGTGACATACAAGGGTAGCTGGTTTGTGTCGCTGCATTGGGTGATTATATGAGATGTGGTGTGCATTCCCGGTTTTGGGGCTTGTTGTTTGTTAGCAAAGCACTTCTCAAGGTAGGGCTTTTGAGTTCAAGCGTGTGGGTTGTTGAAAGACAGAAGAGTAAAATACAAACGCGCTGTGTGCATTTCGTATTGGCAGCCGGTGGATTCAAAAAGTCAGGCTTATAAACTGGAGCATATGCGAGGCTCTGTTTGATAATCTGACCCAAGTGTTTGCTCACATCCCCGTGCATCATGAGGTGGGCAGCATGCCTTGCACAATGCTGGTGCAAAGTGGCAGGCAGGCTACGAGGAGAGGTTGAACACTCCTGAGAAGCAGCTGGTATGTGAAGAGCATTGGTGCATTGTACATGCAGACTATTCTTGAGTGAGCATGCATTGATATACCAAGGATAACAAGAAAGTGGTGTAACGTCAACAATGTCAACCTGGCATGCTAGGAGTCCTTAGATTGGGTGTATGCCTTTAACATGAGAGTTGGCACATGCTATAACTTGAGTGATCGTATTTGATGGAAAGTGTGATGGTCCCACATCTGCACCTGCCAAACAAGGCAGCTCAGCCATACCATGGCTAGTAGCCAACTTCAGACCTGGGTCCGCGACATTTAACTTGGCCATCGGAAGAAATGTAAGAAGGACAAAAAGACTACACCAGCAGGGACACCCTGGGGCCCTGTTGGCGTGATTTTAGGGAGAGGCTTACAGGCAGTGCAAGCACCTGGCAAAACCCCACCATCAAACAGTGACTCCTGGACTTCAGAAGTGAGACGTCAGCAATAATCAGGAGTTTTTTTGTACTAATGCACTGTTGGTGTACTGACGCCTTGTTAGTTGGTGATCACGAGTTGGTTGGGCAGCAATCAGCACATGAGAGCAGACAGCTACGGAGTACCTTGGAACACGAGGTTACAAGGTTACAAGAATAAGGCCTCAGTCAAGGCTTGGAACACGAGCACGTTCTTCAGATCAACAACAAGGCTGAAAAATATCATAACTGGTTTGCTTTGCCTCTTAGGCTGGTGACTGTTGATGGACCGTCTTTTTCTGTACCTAGGTATCGCAGGCTGCATCTGAATTTGGATATGGATTTGGGCAGGCAAACACAGCGCAATGTGGAACGTTTCAGGTTACATTCCCATACACTGCGTGTCGAGACAAGAAGCTGGGAACATCATGATGGTATCATTTTTGGCTGGAGCTAGTATTGGGGTGAGCTCTGCCTGTGTCGCATTTTAAGTGGTGGGGCTTTGGCGCGTAAGTGGTGCATCAGTGAGGTTAGGTTAGGTTAGGTTACATAGCTGTATCTGCCAAACGAGGGCAGCTTAGCTGAAGCCAAACAGGCCTGCAACCGAGACCAATAAAAGCAAGACAGGTAGTGATCTAAGGTCTAGGCACAGCATTCAAGGCACTCATGCACATACAAGGCTAGACCTTTGGTGTCTGCCTGGCTAATAAAGTCTCTTAGCCTGCTTGAGTTTCTAGAGGGGGAGCGGAACAGATGATGGTGCCGGATACGTAAGTCTGTCAAGTCAGCACTCGGGCAATCTAAGAGGACATGTTCTTCATCTTGCATGCAGTGCCAGTTGCATTTAGTGCAGATTCTGAGCTCGTAAGGAACTCTGTGTTGTTGTTGCCGGAGACGCTCGACATTTAAGTTGTGACCAGAGAGTCTGAGTCTGGAAAGAG
>LKMJ01004140.1_pt1 | contig 13613 bp, 16 predicted proteins | sample 643391 | NCBI WGS metagenome assembly LKMJ01 (sample SAMN04112250, study PRJNA286221) | soda lake metagenome | biome: soda lake; feature: Kulunda Steppe; material: water; isolation source: sample PL-Br10 brine of Picturesque Lake | place: Russia: Kulunda steppe | collected 2010-07
GGAGCGTGTTCTCGCCGACGACACTGTTCTCGCCAACGACGAAGCCGCTCGTGACGCGGCAGCCGGCACCGAGCGAGACGTTGTCCTCGACGATCACCGGTGCGCCCTCGACGGGTTCGAGCACACCCCCGATGAGGGTGTTCGCGCCGAGCTTGACGTTTTCGCCGATCTGGGCACACGAGCCGACGGTGTCACAGGAGTCGACGAGCGTGCCGTCGCCGACGTGGGCACCGATGTTGACAAAGGCAGGGCTCATCAGAATACAGTCCGAGCCGATGTGAGCACCTTGCCGGACGACGGTGCCGTCGGGTGTGTTCCGGCTGCCCCGATCGCCGTAGGCACTCGAGTCAGCCAGCGGCAGGACGTCGTTGTAGGTGACGCCACCGTGGTCGTACTGGCCGATCGATCGCAGGCCGAAGTTGAGCAGGATCCCCTGTTTGACCCAGGCGTTTGCCTCCCACTCGCCGTTTCGTTTCTCGGCGGCACGAACCTCGCCCGCTTCGAGGGCGTCGAGAAACGCTTCGAGGGTCGCGTACTCATCGTCGCCGGCGGTGTCGGCGCTGATCTCGTCGTTCTGGTACTGTCCCCACAGCTCGTCGATGTCGGTCTCGAGCGTGCTCATTGGTCGATTACGTCCGCAAACTCGTACTGGCCTGCCTTCTGTCCAGCGATCCAGACCGCCGCGTCGACGGCACCCACAGCGAAGACGCCCCGGTCCTCGGCGCGGTGGGTAAGCCGGACCTCTTCGTGGTTGCCCGCGAGAATGATCTCGTGTTCGCCCGTCACGTCGCCCGCTCGGAGTGCGTGGACGCCGATCTCGGACCCCTCACGTGGATCCTCGCCCTCGCGGCCGTGCGTTCGCCCGTCGAACTCGCCGTTGGCTTCGATCTCCTCGAGGAGGCGGTTTGCAGTGCCACTCGGGGCGTCTCGTTTCCCGTTGTGGTGGGTCTCGACGAGTTCGACGTCGTACCCTGGGAGGTTTTGCACTGCGTCACCGACAATATTGACCAGCGCCTGTACCCCACGCGCGAAGTTCGGCGCGTGGAGGACGGCAACCTGTTCGCTCGCATCCGCGAGCGCTTCACGATCGTCTTCGCTGAATCCCGTCGTCCCCGTGACGAAGGCGACGCCCGCCTCGGCACAGGTCTCGGCGTACTCGATCGCCGACGCCGGCCCGGTGAAGTCGACGACGACCGTGGGTTCGCGATCGGCGACCAGCGAATCGAACTCGGCAGCTGGCTCGATCGTCACGCCGTCGACGGTCTCGCCGGCTGGATCGCGGTTTACCGCGAAGGCGATCGCACAGTCCGCGTGATCCTCGACTGCGGCAATCACTTCTCGGCCCATCCGGCCCGTTGCGCCGGTGACGCCGATCCGGACCGTCATCGATCGGCCTCCGTGGTACTGGCGATGGTCACCGATTCGTCTGCAAGTTCGTCAAGGACGGCTTCGAGGTCGTCGCGATACTCTTCGGCGAGTCGCGACAGCGGCGATCGCATCCGGGCCGGACCGTAGCCCCGGATCTGCATCGCTTCCTTGACCGGAATGGGGTTGGTTTCGACGAACAGTTCCCGGAAGAGCGGGCCGAGTTCGTGGTGGAGCGCCTGGGCGCGTGCGTAGTCGTCTTCGAGTGCTGCACCGACCATCGCAACGGTCCGTTCGGGTTCGATGTTCGCCGCGACGCTGATCGTTCCCGTCCCGCCGACGGCAATAGTCGGCAGGGTAAGTGCGTCGTCACCCGAGAGCACGGCAAAGTCCTCCTCGGTCGTCCGCTCTGCGATCTCGCCGATCGCGCCCAGATCGCCACTGGCAGCCTTGTAGCCGGTGATGTTTGGATGGCTTGCGAGTTCGACGGCAGTATCGGGTTCGATCGTCCGCCCCGTCCGTGAGGGGACGTTGTAGACGATCTGTGGGAGGGAGACGGCGTCGGCGATCGTCCGGTAGTGCTCGATCAGGCCGCGTTGTTCGGGCTTGTTGTAGTACGGTGAGATGAGCAGGAGGCCGTCGGCACCGGCATCGGCGGCGCGTTCGGACAGTTCTAGTGCCTCGCGGGTGTTGTTCGAGCCGGTACCCGCGATCACGGGCACGTCGTCGACGGCGTCGATGACGGCCTCGACGACCTGGACGTGCTCGTCGTGGGTCAGGGTTGCGGATTCGCCGGTCGAGCCGACGGGAACGAGCCCGTCGACGCCCGCAGTTTCGAGTCGCTGTGCGTCGGTTTGTAAGGTTTCGAAGTCGATTCGGTCGTCCGTATCGAAGGGCGTACACATCGCCGGGAAGACGCCCGTCAGGTCGATAGCTGAACTCATGATTGTGGTCGTTGTGGGTCCGTTGTCGTTGGTCTGTCGCTGTTCCGAGTAGTAGTTGTTGATCGATCGTGTGTGGTCGAACCGCGCCCGAGACGGGTTTGCCACTCCCGCCGCAAGCACACTTACACGCGTTTACGTTTCGGAAAACGAGGGGCAACGCCGCTCACGGCGCGATCGACGAGCGGGTGAGCGGCGTGGCGCATGGACCAACAACCGAACCGAACGAACTTATTCGTTGTGTCTTCGATCGGCCTCTGTCTAACTGTGAGAGAGACTGACACAACAGTTCGCGTAATTTATTTGCGAGCAGTACTTCTGGTCCCGTATGACAGATTTCGGATTGAAAGTGCGGATGGCGATCGTTGGATCGATCCTGTTTGCGTTTTACATGTTCGTCGGCGCGTTCGGGCTGGCGATGTTCGGCGTCGGCGCGTGGCCGATTGTCGCACTCGGGTTGATCGCGCTCCCGGTCATCCAGTACAAGATCGGGACCTGGTCTGCGACCAGAAAGGCCGAACCGATGCCAGAGGACGGGCAGTACGCTGAGATTCACCAGATGACCGAGTCCCTGAGCCGGGATATGGGGATCAAAAAGCCCAAACTGATGGTCATGGATATGGGCGTCCCCAACGCCTTCGCGACCGGCCGGAAAGGAAACGGCGTCGTCTGCGTCTCGACGGAACTCATCCGACTGCTCGATCGCGACGAACTTGAAGGCGTGGTTGCCCACGAACTCGCACACATCAAGAACCGTGACGTCCTCGCGATGGTTGTCGGTACCTCGATCGCGTCGATGATCGGCTGGGTCGCGTACCTGGTCTATATCTTTAGCAACGACAACGGGCTCGCCGACATCTTCGTCGGGATGGTCCTCTCGACGATCGCCCAGATGTTCGTGATGATCTTCGTCCTCGCAATCTCGCGATACCGCGAGTTCGTCGCCGACGACGATGCCCGACAGTACATCGGCAGCGGTGACCCGCTCGCTCGCGCACTCGAGAAGATCTCCAGTGGCGCACAGGGCCGAGAGTCGGCGGTCGACGATAGCATGAACGCCCTCTGTATTTTCAACGGCAGTAAGGGCTTCCTCGCAACACTGTTTGCAACCCACCCGTCGACCGAAAAACGGATCGAAAAGCTCCGCAGCTAACGGCCGTCGACACCCAACCTGACCCGTTTGTTTGTCTCACCTCCGTCCGCCCGAGATCGACCATCACAGTTTCATCCGTCGATCGATCGGTGGAACGTGGCGATTTTTAACGGTGCCGAACGCAGTACGTCGTATGACGGAAATTCATCCGGGCCAGCGAGTTGCTGTGCTCGTCGATGCACAAAACCTCTATCATACGGCCCAGAGTATTTACAGCCGTAATATCGACTACTCCTCGCTGCTGGACAAAGCGGTCCAGGATCGCCAACTCACGCGTGCGATCGCCTACGTGATCCGAGCGGATTCGCCCGAGGAGGAGAGTTTCTTCGAGGCGCTGGTCGACATCGGCTTCGAGCCGAAAATCAAGGATATCAAGACGTTCTCCGACGGGACAAAAAAGGCTGACTGGGACGTCGGAATGAGCCTCGATGCGGTGACGCTTGCAAACCACATCGATACGCTCGTGCTCTGTACCGGCGACGGCGACTTCTCGCGGCTCTGTTCGCATCTCCGCCACGAGGGCGTTCGCGTCGAAGTGATGGCCTTCGAGTCCTCGACGGCAGAGGAACTGATCGACGAGGCCGATTCGTTCCTCGATCTGGGTGACCGCCACGAAACGTTCCTGCTCTGAGCCGGTGGCAACGGATCGCCGTCCGACCATCCACAGCGATCGCTTGCTGGGCTGTGACACCGACGGCTGGTCGATCCCTGACGGCTCTCACCGACTAAGGGCTCTCTCCGACTAAGGGTTCTCACCGACTAAGGGCCCTCCTCGACCCCCGATCGACTTCCCTTGCCCGTCTCCTCTCCGTCGAAACGGAGGGGCTGTCTCGTCTGGATCCCCCGCTTTTCCCCTACTTCGACAGCAGTTCGTCGTTGCGAACGCTGACGAGCAACGCAGCCACAGCGGCGACCAGTGTCGCCCCCGTCAGCGCGTAGACCACGACGTGTGAGTCGATCATCGTTGGCCCAACGAACGTCACCGTACTCACGGCGAGCAGGGCCAGTCCGAGGCTGATCTGCGTGAGATCCATCTCAGCAGCCGGATACTCGTTCGGTCTATATAACGTTCGTGATGACTGTACCGCTGTGGAGACTGTCAGCAACTACCGAACGATCGGCGACGGTGCAAGCGTGGCTCCGCGCAGTCGAAGGGCTTTCGACGGCCCGAGTCAAACGAGGATCGATGACCGATCCAGGCGACGGAAGCGCGGGTCTCGCCCAGCTTCGGACGATCGCGGACTACCAGTTCGGTTCGGGGGCATGCGATGCGCTGTTTCCGGCCGACGAGCCGGTGACGATCAAACGGACCTCCTCGGGGCGGCCCCAGCAAGTCCACGGCGAGGACGGCCGAATCGTCTCTTTCGGGACCGACGGGCGGTTCACGCTCGGAATCGACGGGGGGCGGCGACTGAACGCGGCCCTCGACTACCCGGCCTATCGCGTCGTCGTCGACGACGAGAGCGAGCCGTTCGTCCGCGACGAAAAGAACGTCTTCGCGAAGTTTGTCGTTGACATCGGCCCGGAGATTCGGCCCGGCGACGAGGTGTTGGTGACTCACGAGCGAGGAGAGCTGATCGCGGTCGGGACGGCACAGCTCGCTGGGAGTGCGATCGCTGATTTCGAGACCGGGATGGCCGTCCACGTCCGCGAAGGCGCACCGTCGGAGCCGTAACGACGACCGTCGGAGCCGGAACGACTTCGCCTATTCGAAGTCTGGAGGATCGACGAATCGCAGAGTAAAAGGTGGCGGGTGCCGACGTGTCGGGTATGTTTGGAGGAGGCGGCGGACTCAACCCGCGCAAGATGGAACAGATGATGGAACAGATGGGGATCGACGTCGAGGATATCGACGCCGAGGAGGTCATTATCCGAACCGACGAGTACGATCTGGTCTTCGGCGACGCCGAAGTCACGAAGATGGACGCCCGCGGTCAGGAGACCTACCAGGTCATCGGCTCGCCGGAACAGGTCGAATCCGGCGCTGCTGGAGCGATCGACGACGGAGCGGACGCTGGGGGCGACGGTGATTCGCCGATCCCGGACGACGACGTCGAACTCGTCGCCACGCGAACCGGCGTCAGCGAGGACGAGGCCCGCGAGGCCCTCGAAGCGACCGACGGCGATCTCGCCGCCGCAGTCGAATCCCTCGAGTGACGGGCGAGGATACCGCAGCCCCGCCCGTCCTGTTGGTTCACGACGACCGGGAGTATCTCGTCGAACCCGGCACGGAGAAAGGCACTGACCTCGGCGTCCTCGAGATTCCAGCGGAGATCGAACCCGGCGAGACGATCGAGACGCATCTCGGCACCGAGTTTCGGGTGCGGCGACTCCGGGGGCCGGACCTGTTTCATCATTTCGAGCGCACGGGTGCGCCGATGGTGCCCCGCGACATCGGGCTGGTACTCGGCGAGACCGGCATCTCGCGTGGCGATCGAGTGCTCGACACCGGAACCGGGACTGGCGTCCTCGCGGCGTCGATGGCCCGGGCTGGCGCGTCGGTGGTCAGCTACGAACAGAACCCCGAGTTTGCCGACGTTGCCCGCGAGAACATGGTCCTCGGTGGCGTCGCCGATGCCGTCGATGTCCGGACCGGCGATCTCACCGACGAACTCGACGATCTCGACCCGTCGTCGTTCGACGTCGTGACGCTCGATACCGCCGACGCACCGACGATCGTCGCCCGAACCCCAGAGCTCCTTGTCGAGGGCGGGTTCGTTGCGATCTATAGCCCGTTCGTCGAGTCGACACGTGAGGTCGCACGGACGGCTCGCGAGGCCGGGCTGGCGAACGTCCGGACCCGAGAGACGATCCAACGCGAGATGGACTTCGACGACCGCGGCTCGCGACCGTCGACGGCCCCTGTCGGTCACACGGGTTATCTGACGATCGCCCGCAACGAGTGACGATCGCCCGCGCGGGCCACGCCACGATGCGTCGGCGTCGTCCGACAGCGAGGAAAGTCGGCGTGTCGTCCGCGGCGCCGGTCACTGTGCTTCCGATCGCTATTGGCTGGATAATCCTGTCGTATATCCAGGTTCGTGCGCCGACTCAGTTGTCGTCCTCGCGCCACTTGTGCTCACACTCACTGCAGATAAAGAAGCGCGTCTCGGACTCGTCTGCAGAGCGGATCTGTTGCATGTACCAGTAGGCACGATCGTGGCCGCACTCGGGACAGCGCGCGTCAGTCTCCGGCAGCGACGTCTCCTCGGAGGACTCGATGACCTCGCTTGCTTCCTGGTCTTCGGTCACGGTATACTGGGCGGCGTCACCCGTTGGCTTCGAGAAGCCACAGCTGCCACACTCCCAGCGGCCGTCCTCGGCTTTCATCATCGAACCGCAATCGTCGCAAAATTCCATCGTTGTGCGGGCTACGTCGGGCGAGGGACTTAAACGACCCGTTTAGCGGTTCACGACAGCCGATCGGGTTCCTGCCCTTCGGCACCCGAGGACACAGCCAGCGGTCGAACTACTCCCGTCGGCGGCGATCTGGGCGATTCGATACCGCCGCCGCGAAGCGTCTAGCCTTCCCCTTCCGACTGGAACGGCTCGCCGACCGCCTCGCGGGGCAACACGTTGTGCAGTTCGGATTGCAGGTCGGCAGCCGACTCGAACCGATCGGCTGTGGTTCGTTCGACGAGCGTCCCCAGGGTTCGCTCCCCGTCGGCAAGCAGGAGCGTCACGTCGTCCAGTTCGGCTGCGGCCGTCTCAGCTGGCATCGGGTACTCGAGGGCCTCGAACGTGGATTCGATCTCGCTGAGTTTGACAGTCGGTGTCATCACCGAACGGACGTCGGCCGCCGGCTTGTACTGCACTGCCGTCGAACTGGACTCTCTCTCAGCCGGACCGGTCGATTCGAAACCATAATCGGAACGGGTATCGGAGTGATAGGCCGATGCGCGATGTCTTTCGGCGCGTTGTCGCGGGATTTGCCGTCGATCGGCGAGTGCTCGCGCTGTCGTTCGCACGGATGGCCGACGGCGTCGGTAACTCGTTTCTGATCATCGTGATTCCGCTGTACGTCGCCAGCGACATCGTCGGTGGAGCGACGTTCGGCCTCGGCGAGGCGATGGTCATCGGCATCATTCTCTCGATCTTTGGCTTCGTCAACAGCTCTTTTCAGCCGCTCACTGGGCGGGCCTCCGACCGCGCCGGGAAGCGCAAGGCGTTCATTCTGTTCGGGTTGGGTGGGCTTGCGATCACCAACCTCGCGTACGTCTTCGCGGAGTCGTACGTCGCCTTGCTCGCGATCCGCGGCTTTCAGGGCGTCAGCGTCGCCTTTATCGTCCCCGCGTCGGTCGCACTGGTCAACGAACTCGCGACGACCGGCGATCGAGGCGGCAATATGGGCGTCTACAACACGTTTCGGCTGGTCGGGTTCGGCGCGGGCCCCATCGTCGCCGGGGCAGTCGTCAACGCCGGCCCGTATACGGTGCCCGGCGTCGCGACGATTACGGGTTTTGACGCGGCATTCTACGTCGCCGCGATCACGGCCGCGATCAGCTACCTGCTCGTGACGATCCTCATTTCGGATCCGGGATCGACGCAGGCAAACGCCGGCGCGGACCTTTCGATCGACGTCTTCGACCGATCGGGCCGGAATCTGTTCGACCCGATCTTTACGCTCGGGATCGTCTCGCTGTTTATGGCGACGGCGATCGCACTGTTTGCGACGATCCAGCCACAGGTCAACGCCCGCCTCGATCAGGGCTCGACCTGGTTTGGCCTCCAGTTTGCGGCGTTTATTCTGGCTCAGGTGGTGCTCCAGACGCCGATCGGGCGGGCCTGTGACGTCTATGGCCGCCGGCCGTTCGTCCTCTGGGGCACGGTTCTGTTGATCCCGACGACGCTCGTCCAGGGGTTCATCTGGACCTCGGAAGCGATGTTTCTCGCCCGCCTGCTCCAGGGGATCGCAGGTGCGATGGTGTTTGCACCGGCGCTTGCACTCGCCGGCGATCTCGCTGGGGAGGGTGAGTCCGGCTCGAAACTCTCGGTACTGACGATGGCGTTTGGCTTTGGCATCGCGATCGGGCCGTTCTCTTCGGGTGCACTGATCGGCTTTGGGTTCCCGGTCCCGTTCATTTTCGGAACCGCCCTCGCCGCTCTCGGCGCGGTCATGGTCTACACGCAGGTCGAAGAGACCCTCGACACGACCACCCCGGTGCCGATCGTCGGTGACGACTGAGACGGACTACTGTACGTCAGTTCCGGCGCACCCACGGACCGTCTTGTGGGTGCACCGGGAACTCGGTACAGCAGCCCGTCTGTGGCGATCGGCTGCCGGTTGTCGCGAAACCGTGGTTTCCGATCGGTTGGCGGCCCGGAAACCAATCGGCTCTCATCTGTGGGACGCAACGCAAAAGTACCGGATACGCATACGATTCGACGATGACCCTCTCGGAGGAGGCCACCGATCGCCTGGCGGACGTCGTGGAGCTACAGCCGACCAAGAACTCGGAGCTACAGGAGCGATGGGGGATGGAAAGCGGAAGCGAGGTTCATGGCTACCTCGAGAACGAACTCGGGGACTACTACTTTCGGGACGACAACAGTCTGATCCGGGCGACCGCCGAGGCCGCCGATCTCGTCGACGTCGAACCTGGAATCGAGAGCGGCGAGGAGGATGGCGTCCCCTCACGGATCCGCGTTCCGGAACTCCACGCCCAGATCGTCGTCGTCCTGGCCGGACCTGACGAGCGGTCCGAAAGCGTCGTTTCGGTTCTGCACAGCCTTCGCGAGGAGTACGACGTCGACCCCGACGCCGAGGACGTCAGATCGAGCCTACAGAGCTTGCGTCGGAAAGGTGTCGTCGAGGTCGAGTACCGAACCGTTCCGACGTTCCGGCTGGCGGTCGATCGGGACGAACTCGACGTCAGCGTTGCCGACTGAGCGACCGGCAGAGTAGGTCTGCCGTGTAGCTACTGCCCCGGCCGCTGTCGTCGTCGCCGCTCCTCGAGTAACTGCCGGCACCGCTTCCCCGGCCCACCTTCGATCGGCCAGCCCCGCGTCCGCCAGGCGGGCGGTTCGGGCTCGAAGTCGGGACAGGAGCCCGAACACTCGGCGGCCGTCTGTGATCGTCTTTTGGCGCCACAGTGGGGTCCGAGCTGATTCCCCGTCCGACCACACAGCCGAAAATGTCGACAGTCCGGCCGCATCGTCTCGACGAACGATCGAAAGCCGCGTTCGTAGGCTCGCTCGGCGATCGCCAGGCGCTTGTCGGCCTTTGCAGCCGGCACAACGAACTCGAACCGGGCCGCGGAGTCGTCCCGATCGCCTCCCCCCGGCCGATCGAGAATGCGGGTCCCGGGATCGTCGACGGCGAGCGATCGGGGATGCCACACAACCTCGGCGATCAGCGCCTGGGGGTCGAGTGCGAGGACGCCCGCTTCGACCGGGAGATCCTCGAAGAGGATTGGCTCCACGCACTCGTCGGTTTCCCGGGTGGCGACCCAGACCTCGTCAGCCAACCCCATTGCGACGTCGTACTCGAGCTGGTGGCCGAGCGTGCGGGCGGCGCTCCGATCGAGATCGGGCTTGTTCTCGATGGCGACAATTCGATCGACCCAGTCTGGGTAGGGCCATTTCCGACGGATCTGGATGCGATTGCTGTCTTTTCGGGTGTCGAGAATGCCACGCTCGTCGGCCCGATGGATCGCCTCACGGACGTACCGCCACGGGTAGCCCGGATCCGGCAGGGCGTCGCGGTAGTACGCCCACCCCGCCGGCGCGTGCTGAACGATATGCAGGAGGTCGCTATCGAGCCGATCGACTCCGAATCGGGCACGCCGTTCGAGCGCGTCCCGATCGCATTCGATGACGATCGTGTCCCAGCGGCGGCGTTTCGTGCCGAGCTGTCGGGAAACGACGATCGCGGTCGCGTCGCGTCGCTCGCCGGTCGGCGGCCAGTGGCGTTCGGCCCACCGACAGCTTCGCAGTTCGAACCCGAACTCGTGGCTATCCCGATCCACGCCCGTCGTTTACAGCGCGAGGATAAAAACGCTCGCCGATCTGACCGACGACGCCGGGAGCGTCGTCACTGGGCCACTGCGGATCTCGCTTCCGGGGCCAGTGGATCGTCCGCCGAACCGTCGTGGTCGGAAACGTCCCACGAGCCGTCGTGGTCGGAAACGTCCCGCGAACCGTCGTGGTCGGAAACGTCCCGCGAACCGTCGTGGTCGGAAACGTCCCGCGATCGGTCATGCTCACTGTGTCACACCGGACAGTAGCCACGACGGCCCTGAATTCGGGGTCGTCGTCTGGAGTGTGACTCCAGAACACCGATTGTTTGCGTGTCCGCTTTTTGTTACTGTCCTTCGGCCTCTGGCTCCGTCTCGGTTTCCGTTTCCGCTTCGAGTTCGTCTAAGAACTCGTGGGCGTCTTCTAGGATCTCCCGTGGCCCGTCCTGGGTGACGGTGTTGACTGCCTGTTCGTAGTCACGCCACTGCAGATCACGGTGTTCGTTTGAGAGTTCCGCACTCGCCTCGAACGACCTCGCAATAAAGAGGTGGACGGTCTTGTGGATCGTCTTGCCGTTTGCCTCGAAGACGTAATCGTAGTCCTTGCGAAAGCCGTCGATGAGTCGGAACTGTTCGATACCTGCCTCTTCCGTTACTTCGCGGATCGCCGTCTGTTGTAGCTCTTCATCTCCTTCGACACCGCCCTTGGGGAATTCCCAATCGCCTGGGCGGCTCTTGAGTAGAAGATACTCGCGCCGGCCCCGCGTATCGCGGAAGAGGATTGCGCCTGCGCTCGTAGCTTCGACTGCCATTACACGAAATAATGGGCGGGACGTTAAGAGAATATCGGACTGTTCGTCCAGTGGAGACGAATCTCAGCAGGCTTTTACCCACGGGCCGTGGACGAGTTGACAACACAGCTATGACCTTCGTTACCCGCCTTACACTCCAGAGCGGCGATCGAGCAGCACTCGACGCGATCGTCGACGATATCAAATCAACGGCCGAGCGGAAGGGAGCCGCACTGAAAGGCCCTCACTCCCACCCGCCGGAGAAATTGTCAGTACCGCAGCACGCGCGTCTTCACGGCGACGACGAACGCCGCTTTTCGTCGTGGCAGTACACCGTTTTCACGCGTGAGCTCGAAATTCACGGCCACGACAACCTCGCGCGAAACGTCGCCGAACAGAACTTCCCGGACTCGGTCCACATCGAGGCGGAAGTCGAGCAAATCCACGGTGCTGGACGGAGCAACTGACACTGAGTGGTCGATCGTCGCCGTCTAAAACCGGCTTCGGGTCGGTGTCGATTCGAGTCAATAGGGTGTATCGGCCACAATCGGATTTCCTGTTTCAAAAACTTATTTTGACGATCTAAAACCGTATGCAATCGGATACGAAACTGTTATTAGTCATACGACCCACGGTTCAGGTGACAGAGTACTATGGCACGCCTCGAACTATCCAACCTGCACGCACAAGTAGCGGACGGCGGTGAACCAATTCTCGACGGCGTCAATCTCGAAGTCGAGCCCGGTGAGATCCACGCCCTGATGGGACCGAACGGCTCCGGGAAGTCGACGACAGCGAAGGTCGTCGCTGGCCACCCGGCATACGAAGTTACCGAAGGAGAAGTCCTGCTCCACCTCGAAGAGGGCGAGTTCGGTGAGGACATCGAAATCGACGAGGATCAGCGCACCTGGAACCTCCTCGATCTCGAACCGAACGAACGCGCCGCACTCGGTGTCTTCCTTGGCTTCCAGTATCCAGCCGAGATCGATGGCGTCACGATGACCAACTTCCTCCGAACGGCGCTGAACGCCAAGATCGAAGAACGCGAAGAACTCTTCGAAGACGAGGACGCCGAGGAGGAAGACGAAGACGACGAGGGGTTCGAGTCCTCGCCGATGGAAGGCCCCACGGACGATGGCGAAGTCGGCGTCGCCGAATTCCAGCAGATCCTCCAGGAAAAGATGGAACAACTGGACATGGACGAGAAGTTCGCCCAGCGCTACCTCAACGCCGGCTTCTCCGGCGGCGAGAAAAAGCAAAACGAAGTGTTGCAGGCTGCGATCCTCGAGCCATCGATCGCCGTCTTAGACGAAATCGACTCCGGGCTCGACATCGATCGACTGCAGGACGTTTCCAGCGGGATCAACGCGCTCCGAGACGAGCAGGGCACCGGAATCCTCCAGATCACCCACTACCAGCGCATTCTCGATTACGTCGAACCCGATCACGTCCACGTGATGCTCGATGGAAAGATCGCCAAAAGCGGCGACGCCTCGCTCGCAGAGGAACTCGAGGACAAGGGGTACGACTGGGTCCGCGAAGAGGTCTACGAGACCGCGTAACCGGATTCGGCTAGAACAACGGTAATGACCCTGCAGCCGTAACCACAACCACACACAAATTATGAGTTCCGAACAAGACCACCTCAAAGAGACCGACACTGAAGCTCGCTTCGAGTTCAAGAAAGAACAGAACGCCGCGGTCAAATCCGGCAAGGGCCTGACCGAGGAAGTCATCCGTATGATTTCCGAGGACAAAGACGAGCCCGACTGGATGCTCCAGCGCCGTCTGCGCGCGCTCAAGCAGTACCAGAACATGCCGCTGCCGACGGACTGGCCCGGCCAGCCCGATCTGACCGAACTGGATATCGAAGAGATCGTTCCGTATATCCGCCCGGACGTCGACAAGCGTGAAGGCGTCGACGACTGGACCGAACTCCCCGACGAGATCAAAGACACCTTCGACAAGCTCGGCATCCCGGAAGCGGAGAAGAACGCTCTCTCCGGCGTCGGTGCCCAGTACGAGTCCGAAGTTGTCTACCAGAACATGCAAGAACAGTGGGAGGAGAAAGGCGTCATCTTCTGTAACATGGATGAGGCCGTCCGGGAACACCCAGAGCTCGTCAAAGAGTACTTCATGACGACCTGTGTGCCCCCAAGCGACAACAAGTTCGCTGCTCTCCACGGTGCCGTCTGGTCCGGCGGGAGCTTCGTCTACGTCCCCGAAGGCGTCACCGTCGAAATGCCCGTCCAGGCCTACTTCCGGATGAACTCCGAAGGCATGGGCCAGTTCGAGCACACGCTCATCATCGCCGAGGAAGGTTCCGAAGTCCACTACATCGAGGGCTGTTCCGCACCGAAATACGGTGCCCACAACCTCCACTCCGGCGGCGTCGAGGTCTTCGTCA
>LKMJ01004123.1_pt1 | contig 13608 bp, 7 predicted proteins | sample 643391 | NCBI WGS metagenome assembly LKMJ01 (sample SAMN04112250, study PRJNA286221) | soda lake metagenome | biome: soda lake; feature: Kulunda Steppe; material: water; isolation source: sample PL-Br10 brine of Picturesque Lake | place: Russia: Kulunda steppe | collected 2010-07
AGGGAGGGCATCACCAAAAGGGAGGGCATCACCAAAAGGGAGGGAGGGCATCACCAAAAGAGGTGGCATCACCAAAAGAGGTGGGCATCACCAAAAGGGGAGGGCATCACCATAAAAGAGGGGGGGCATCACCAAAAGAGGTGGCATCACAAAAAGGGTTGGTATCAACAAAAGGGGTGGGCACCACCAAAAGGGAGGGCATCACCAAATAGGTGGACATCCCATTTCATGGGACCAGCGTCATATGTGCACAAAGGGACACCATGCGTCAAGCCATGTCATGTTTGACAGAGGGAGTGTGCGCGGTAGCATCTGCAAGCACACTGGCAGTGGTAAGAACTGATGCCCGCAAGGACGCTGGTGCTTACAAGCCTGCTGTTGCTGGCAAGCACGCTGGCGGACACCGTACGATGAGCCCTGACACCCACTGAGCTGAGTGGTTGAGCGCCTGAGCTCTGAGCTGGCGCCGCACGCTGGCGCTGGCAAAAGCTGACGCCTGCAAGGACACCGGTGCACATGGGCACAATTACAATTGCGGATACACTGATGCTTGCCATGTGTGTTAATGGTACGAGGATGCTGGTCCCTGAAAGCACTGCTTGCCATGCCTGCCATGCGTGCTGCAATCTTTGCACCATGCTGCATGCAGCAGCTTTTGAACCGGGCTGCATTTGCGCTACGCTCCTTGCACCTCGCTACATGTGGCAGCTTTCACCCCACACTGCATGTAGCCGCTTTTGTTAGAGGGGCACACAGTGCCACTTTTGCCGCTTTCACCTGCCTGTGTGCAGAGCATACTTAAATGGGTGGACAGCCAAGTACCTGCCGCACGTGGCATCCCCCAATGAGGTGCCAGGAAGCCTGTCTGCTTACAGGACTCAGCAATTCAGGTATGTACCCCACCAGCCTGGCAGCTTCAGATCAACACAATGATAAGCAAAGAATCCAAGTGCCTGACTGATTACACAGCCTTGATCATGCAAAGAAGCCCATGCCAAACAGCCTTGATCATACAAAGGAGCCCTTGATCATACGCAGGAAACCATGCTTTAATCATACAAAGGAGCCCATGCCTTGATCATACAAAGAAACCCAGGTCTTGATCATACAAAGGAAACCATGCCAAGCAGAAGTAGGCCAAGGCTCGGGATGCCAATGATGGTTTGTGCAAAATTGTGCCAATACGCCAGTTCGGGCATATCTCTGACCGACGTGGACAAATTTCCATCCACACACATGAGTGCCACAGCTGCAACAGGTGCCACAGCTGCAACAGGTGCCACAGCTGCAACAGGTGCCACAGCTGCAACAGGTGCCACAGCTGCAACAGCTGATAACGTCCAGGCTGGCTGATGGCGGGCTACTCAGCATGCATTTAGGCAGGCGTGACCCCCTCCTGTGAGGCCCCAAGGACGCGCAGAAGCAGGCGTGAAGGCTGCCTGAAAGCGTCCAGCCTTGCGCACTGTGCACCTGCTCTTGGAGCTGTTTTGCCTGCCGAGCAGCTTCCCCCCCCCTTGCTGCAGAGCATACACCATGCTTTGCCTTAGGCTTGCCCGCCAGGCATCAAGCCGCGGGCCCTGATGGTGGTGTGTGTGGTGGAGTATCCTAGGATGTGTGTGGTGGAGTGTCCTAGGGTGGGTGGTGTGGGTGGTGGAGTGTCCTAGGGTGGGTGGTGTGGGTGGTGGAGTGTGGTAGGGTGTGGGTGGGCACCTGCCAATCCATACCGTGTTCAGTCAGTGGCGGTAGCTTTCCTTGGATCAGGATCCCATAGGTACCACACATATGGGCACCTCGCACGCAAACCTGCCAGGTGCCATGATGACATGCACCCAGTGCACACATGAGCACCTGCGTGGTATGACAGTGCCATGCACTGTGCATGGTGCCAGGTGGCTGAGCGGGCCCATGCAGATCATCGTGAAGGCCTTCTTCACTATTTGGTGTGCGCGAGACATCGGCTTCCTGAAGCGCCTCAACTGCTACTGGTTTTTTGCAAGGTGCGTGCCTTGGCAGCACGGCTGCTGCTACTGCGCCTCCCTGACAAAATTCTCAGCTGCTCAACGCTCTGCAGCATGAGACTTGCTGCGAACAAACTCCAGAGAGCTTGTCTTCACTCGACCTGCAGCATTTCTGAGTGTTCAGACCTGCGCTCCTTGCCAATACAAATACCTGTGTCCCTTGCCAATACAAATACCTGTCATCATGCCCATCAGCCAATCTACGAGCATGAGCTGTAATCAAAGCACATCACTGCAGGCACTTGTGTGCCTTTTCTACTGCCATATGAAAGTGTGAAACACTCAGCAACAAATCTGCCTGTGGCCTCCTTGGTGCCAGTCCCCATGAGTCTGGCAAGTACCTTATCGAACTGTTCGTATGCATGCGCCTGGCTCTCTTTAAATCATCATTCAAGCTGTGGCTCCTTGATTCTTGGTTGGATAGGTACATCCTGTTTGCCCTCATCACTTTGGCAGTTCTGCTGGTGCCCCCGGTCGCCATGTGGTGAGCAAATTTTGCCATGCACCTCTGATAGCCATGCATCAAGTGATAAGTAATACCATGCCTCCAATAAGCATGCATCGAGTAATAAGTAATACCATGCCTCCAATAGCCATGCCTCCAGTGGCCAATGGGCGAGTGATCTGATTGCCATACTGGCAGTCATATTTGCCCTGCTCTCTCTTCCATGCGCGAAAAGCCTGCTTTTAAACCTTGAGCATGCGCAGCTTCACCATGTGGCAAGCACTCCTCTTCATTACTGGGAGCTTGGTATAGCTTGTGCAGTTTCTGCATTGCCCTTGCTACTGCTATGTGAGCTCAGGATGTTCAATTTTAAGATCATGCCTAAATCCGAGTAACTCCGGTGGTAGCAGCCGTTTCTAAAAAAGCACATTATGTACAGAAGATCTGTATTCTGAAGCCAGATGTTCAACACGATAGCTGAATATTTGCATTTGCACAGAGGAAAAGTGCAAGGAAAGTAGCAAAGGGTGCCTGCCAAATTTCACGCAATGGAATGACGTTTTGCAATGGCCTCCAAATAGAGGCTTCTTGAAGTAAAAAGAAAGGGCTTACATGAGGCCGATTCATGATTCCTGGCACCTGTGTAACCCTGGCACCTGTGTAACCCTGGCACCTGTGTAACCCTGGCACCTGCGTAACCCTGGCACCTGTGTAACCCTGGCACCTGTGTAACCCTGGCACCTGTGTAACCCTGGCACCTGTGTAACCCTGGCACCTGCGCATTCCGGCAGGCTGGATCCTTGGGAGTGGAACTGGCCCCAGATCTTCTTCTGCGCATCCGTAAATTTTGCACTTGCTGTTTACCTGTGAGTGCATACCCATGCGCGTTGAAGCAGCCCTATCAGCATGTGAAGGGGAAATTGCAAGGTGGTGTGTTGCTTAGGTTCTGATCTTAAACAAAATTTAGAAGGCCAGAACAGCCTTACAAAACCAACGTCAATTTGCACCCAGCTGGCACGTGGGAATCCTTCATGCTCAAGGCACTCCTTTGTCTTTTCCTTGCAGATACATCACCCCATTCTCAATTGCTTACCTGGTCTTTAGTGTTGCTGTTGGCTACTACAAGGTGAGGCATTAATCTTCTGGATGGTTGTAGGGCTGCCTTCAGAATCAGGCAGCACCATAGGTCAACTACATGCACAAACAAGTATGCACAAACATTCATCTTACTCCCAAACAAAACACTTCAATTGAAAAAGAGGATGAGGTATCATGAAAAGCTCATGGGACAGAGCCGAGTAATCTGGAGTGACGGAGAAGAGCATGTGTATGCAAGGGTCTGCTGTACGTCTGTCTTACACCTCATGCTAGCAAGAGCCGTCAAAACAACTGCCCAGGAGTACAGGTTATGAGCTTTCTGTTACATACGCAAGCCAAACAACATTCATACAGATTTCAGAAAGCAGCAATTGATTGGCTTGCTTGCATGCAGACGTATGCCATGCTGTCAGGTCTTGTGGGAAGCAAGCAAAGCAAGAAATGGAAGGTGAGACCCTTTTCTGGCATCTGCATCCAAGCGTCATGTTACAGTGCCAGCAATGATTATCCTGTGAAAAGAATATTTTAGATAAGCTGCTGAACATTGGGTGTTCTTGTAGAGGTAGGCATGAACAGTGGCACGGGGTGTGAAAGTCAGTAGACAGACCAAAGAATTAACGGCATGACAATGCTGAGGACTACAAATAGCAAAAACAGTGGGCACCAAGTGCGCCTTGCAAAAGCAATGGGCACCAAGTGCGACAAGTTCACCAAGTGCAACAACGGGCACCAAGTGCACCAAATGCACCTTCCAAAAACAGTGGGCACCAAGTGGAACAATTGCAAAAAAAACGGGCACCAAGTGCAACAATTGCAAAAACAGGCACCAAGTGCACCTTCAGCACATATTTTGTGATGTTTGGCTGTACATAGCTGCGATATCTCCTCAGAGCAGGTTGTGCGTCCAATGGTTGAGTGTTGCAGCAATGCTGTCTTAACCTCCCTTGCTTGCAAAGTAGTGCCATTAAGGGGTGGGAGAGGAAAACGACAATCTATGCATGCCGTGGACTATTTAGCCCCAGAAGTGTTCTTCTGCAAAGAAGAGTGATGGAGAGTATCCATGATGCTCATTGCAAATCGTGAGGTTTTGCAACATTACGCGCAAGCAATGAGCATGGCATACTGCTCATCTTTTGTTGAGATTCTATAATACCGGACCAGGGGTTGGGGGGTATAGGCGCTTAGCTTCAAGGGCAATAAATACATGCTCCTCCTTTCACCCTCTTCAACCTCTCAATACCTGATGCCTGGCAGCGGTGAACAGACATGCCTGCCTGGCAAAATGAGCTTGATTTGAACAAGTTGATCTTTGCAGGTTACGCAAAAGACTGGAGCTATTTCCGCTGATGAGGATGGAAAGACTGGCGGGCTCAGGGTGTGCATGTCCAGGTACGCTTATTTCTGTGTGTCATCACACTCACAAAGGGGAGCCCATCAAATTGCGGAGCTTGCCAGGGAAGTTTGCTCTCATAGTAGTTCACACACCTAAGCCATAAGGAGTAGATGGGGTAGCAAAAGATTCAGCCTGTGGTCCCCATCAAACCTCAATGGAGAAAATGTTGTAGGTTTAAGCTTGGCTCAAAGGCATGGAAATAGGGCAAGTGCAAAAGGTTTAAAAAAGCAACTGCAGGTGGTTGGTCTTGCCCCATGGGATCAGTTGTGTGCACATCAAAAGATGCCCACACACTGGAATTTGCTCGATTCCTCCAGGCTTTGGCTGCGTGTAAGAAGCATCCAGCCTCCATATATCTTAGAGCTGTGCCTTGCCATGTACTATGGTGAGTAATTCAAACCAAAGGTTGTCTGCACGCTAGCCACTCGCCTCTTCTCAAGCAAACTATAAGGCGCTTGCCCATGCACGCACACATACGACTAGAAGCACAGAGTGTGCACACATGCAGTGTGCACAAACACAGGCCAGTTTGTTTTGCTGGTTTTAAAATGATTTGGGACTTGCTGCGCTAACCTTGATATTGTTTTGTACCATGAACATTTGCCTGCAACGTTGCACTTTTAGCATTTGCTCAATTTTCTTGCTCTCAGGATTCATGGCAGGCATGGCATTTTGGGCGCACAACTGGTTCATGGGAGGATATTGCGCTGTAATGGCCACCATCTTTGTTGTCCTTGCATGGGGTGATGAGTTCATGTAAAATAGATTATTGACAGATGGTCTGCGCCATATTGGTTTCTATATCTATGTGCGATGTACAATGTGGTATGGCTATCAGCTATTTAAAGCTCTTCCTGAACATCACTAAACCTATTTAAGGTGGCTATTCAGAGTCTTTCTTGAATGCCGCTTTATTTATTCAAAGTGAAACACCTTTTGTTATTCTCTATGGTCACTAGCGGCTGTTTTAATTGGTAATTGTACATGTTAGGCCATCAGATAAGTCTTGCATGCCACACACACCAGTCATATGAAAGCAGTGAAAGCTGAGTGCACAGTGAACTTTTTTTGTCTTAAACAGAGTCATGCATATGCTATGTGTATTTTGATGCGTTACACACAGGCACGTACATAAAATGGCTTGTATCTGCTTTGCTTAAGAAAATGTCTGTGTTCTTCCTTTTGCTAAGAAAAAGGTGGGTTTATAGAAACCTGTTACTTTTATAGAAAAGTTACAAAGAAGAACCAAAGAATGACAGGAAGGAGAGGAAGGGGGAAGTGTGGGGGGAAAGAAAGAGGGGCTCACCAAGTACTATCACCATGAGCGTGATGAAACAGGATCATAAGGCATTGACCTGAGATCTTATTTCATGATCAGCACAAAGTAAGCCAGTGTCCTCTTGGTCGTATCAGCTTTACTTTCAAACATTCAAGTGAGTTCTGGAGCTGGTGGATAAGCTCAAAAATTGCTGCTTTTCTTGATACCTTAAATTATGTAATTTGTAGTATCTTTCACAAGAGAAGGTGGGCAATTGCGGATCTGTATGGGAACAACTTAGCACTGCCAAATGATAAGAGGTTGGAGATAAGGTGCATTAACATTGGTGCATTCACTTGCTGCAGTAAGGAAGCCTGTTACTAAAAGTTTTAGGAACTTTGGGAATAACACCTTTTTTTGGCACTCAGGAACTGCGTGAGAAGAAAGAAAATGAAACAAACCACTGGCAGTGGTTGAAAAATCCGTCTTCATCATCATCCCTGCGGCAGGGTCTGGGTCGAACTGGGATTCCTCTGACTTGATTGTTCACATCATTCCAGTGTAAAGGCGTGGTCAAAAGCGAATGATTTGGCTGTTTTTATAAAGGCATTTTGGCTTCAAACAAGCCATCCCTTGGGGTGCTTCAGGCCTCCAAGCACCTACATTTTTCAGCTTTCTACTCCTATGCACGAGCCACGGCACCTTTCCCTGAGACTTCAGGTCTTTAGAGAAAGTCGGCTCCTATGAGGTGGTGTAAAGGTCAATGCATGGATTAGGTGTGCATTATTGCTGCTCCTGGCTAGGCCTCAGGGGGCTCAGCAAATTTTCCGTACCAGATCTCCCCAGAGCAAGACAACTGCCACCACTCTAATCCTCCACAGAAATCTCAGAAAAGGAAAGGATATAAGCTAGCAAACAATCTATTACCGAGAAAAAAGGGAGAAGCGTGTCCACGCATGTAACAGAAAGACTTAGCATTGCCTCAAGACTTTGAGCACACACCAGATTTTGGGAATTATGAGGTACATCTTCTTTTTTCACTCAGGGACAGGCTATCAAGGCTTGTGCTCCCACAGAAAGAAAGATTTGTACCTTTTGCTTCCTTTTTGGTAGGCCTTTTTCTGTGGTGGCCCTTCATTTCTTACATGACTTACATGACTTGCATTAGGAGACTGTCATTGATTGTCCTTTCTAAGCTGCACAAACCTTGCTGCACAAACCTTGCTGTTTCATTTCAGGTATCATGGGCTACTTATCGCTGGCACCAGGCATAAAAACAACCCTGACCAGGCATAGAAACAAAAAACAAACAGAAACAAAAACAAACAAAAACAAACACATTGTTTTCACAAAAATCAGAGCCCCTACCCATATTCCTCCTATGATGTGCCGTCTATATAAATACTGAGCACATGCATTGAGCAGAGTGTAGTATCCATGGATGCTTACTCCTTGCCAGGTTTTGAATCCTGCCCAACTTTGCTTATCAAAGAAGCAGGCTCGGACAGGGAAAAGAATAAAAGGATGATGTTTTCCTACAAGTAGATATTCTTACAGATATTTTATCTACTTGTTAGATATGGTTGGCTTTATTACCCCCTCTGATTAAAAAAAACGATATTCACATCTACTCCCGAAACCGGAAGCCACATCCATAATGTACGCTTCCTGAAGATGCTATTGGAGGTGAAAAGAAGGAAGAAAAACTCACTGCATTCTGACAGGCAAGACACGAGCTCAATGTCAGTCATAGGGAAATACACCTTGTTTAGTGCTGTAATTCACATCTTCAGAAGATGCACAGCCTGGACACCAATTAGAGGCCTCTGGAAAACAACGTGAGATTCTTTGCAAGCGCTTGAAGGCTAAAAGATTTATCTTCCCCACCGTCCTTCTTGGTGTGGGGGGCTCAATCTATACCACTCATTCTTCAAATCATCTTAAGCTTGGCCTTGACACACAAAAAGCCCATTAGACTGCTCTTAGATCACATGCTCACTCTGTGCTTTATGCACACAAAGTGACGACAACCAGACCAGTTGCGCTCTTGAAAAATCCAGTTGCACTCAAGGTCTTGGTCTGGAGCAGGGGCGGCTTGCCACCCTCCAGATCCTCACTCATTCTTTTTTACCTGGGTTTAGGTTAGGGTTAGGGTTTAGGTTAGGTTACATGGTGGAGGAGACTCATGGCTCTTCGGGCCAATGTGTCTCTTTTTCCTTGATTGATGTAGGGAGTGGTTTCACTGCCTAAGTACTTTTTTTCCAGGGCAATATGCCTCTTCGTTTCTACTGATTTTGCTGTTTTCCACCTGTTCTTGGTCCAGTCTGTGTGATTCCTATCCACACCTTTTTGAGCAAAATCAGTCAAGCTGACTTGCTGCATGCTCACAAAAAAGGAAGTTCAACATACTTGTTGCAACATACCTGGAAGCGAAGCATACATTTTTGCTATCACGAGCTGCTTAAAAAGAAAGAAAAAAAATCAGAGGAAATACTTATAACTAGTATTATACGAATGACTTCAAAGCACTGCTATGCAAACATGTCATCAAGGGATGGAGAGAGATGCACCAGATCCACCTACATGACCTGCATGTCTCAGACAGACTAATGAGGACAGAAAGCACACTTTTTGGTGTTCCCATTGGGAGTCAGGCCGACTAGTGAAATTATCAGAAATGTGCAACTAAACCAACTCTCCCCTACAACCTATTATAAGACATTTCCCAATTATCTGTCACGCGCCCATTCCAGACTCAGGCTCTCCGGTCACCACCTCAATGTCAAACTGCTCCTTCTACAACACCACAGTCTGTGAGCAGAGAATTTGCACAAAATGGTACCTGGCACTGTGTGCATGTCACGCCAGGTAAGTGCAGTGCCAGATTTATGCTGCATTGTGACCAGGAGTTATGGTCATGCCATAAGTCCATTTGGCGCGCAGCAATCCCTCAGCGTGACATGCAGGATGGAAAGCACTTTGAGTGCCTGAGTCTGGACCTCAGAGGCTCTTCCGCACCGTCTACAGTGGCCCTTGCAGGCTGAGACTTCATTGGCCAACCAGACACCAGAGGACTAGCTTTATTTGTGCATGAACTTCATCATGCACTCAAAGTCCGAAGACCTGAAACCTGAAACCACCTTGCCACTCATGCCCTTGCTTTTAAAGTTGGTCTTTGTTGCAAGCTTGATTGGCTTCAGCTAAACTGCCCTTGTTTGGCGGATACAGCTGCGTAACATAAATTTACCTACCTTTGTTCAGCAGCCCAGCAGTCGACCCATCTGGCTGAAGGCCTAAACACATTGTAACTTCAACTTTGTTAAAAAAGCTCTCTGTACATCATTGATGTTGATTGCATAGCTTGGGACGTGCGTGGGGCGGTGACAGGGATAGCTGATGTTTGCGTGACAAACATGTTGTATGCAGATGATCTGAGCTTAACTGCAAATGAGCCAGGTCAACTGCTGATGATGTTGGATAGGCTGAGCGCCTACGCTCTAAGGAAGGGACTGATTGTGAACACATCTAAATCAGAGGTGGTGCACTTTAACTCTCAACGCACAAGGGTACCTGTGTTCACACTAGGAAAGTCGCAGCTTGCCAACAAAGATTATTTTAAGTACCTGGGCATAATCTTCACCAAGACACACAATATGGCTGCTGCAGCTGAGCATATGCTTACGCCTTTCATGGCTGATTGTCGTAGAATCAGGCAATTTGCATTGGAGCACCGGTTAAAAGATAGACCACACAGCATGCTTTGGTTAGCTTAAGGACATGCACTTCCAGCAAGCATGTATGCAAGTCAAATATGGGGCACTAGGTACATGAAGCAAGGAGCTGAGATGGACTGCCCTCTGCAAACAGTTCACATGTGCATGCTTAAGGGAATGTTAGGTGTAAAGCGCACCACTCCCAACTGGTCTGTGTTACGTGAGTGTGGCCAAGAGCCCTAGGGCTCTTGCAATTCTCTCGGTTCCGGGCGACTGAGAGACTTTGTAATGCTCTGCTATGCAGTAATATTAGCACTCTTGCCAAAGTCCTCAAGGCTGATATTGCGATGAGCACTATCAACAGGAAGTGCTGGAGTGCTGAGTTCTTGGATGCTTTACATGGTTTGGAAAGGAGCGGTGATTTCCGACATTGCTTGAGAACATTCCAAACGATCCCACAGTCAGAATTTGTTGTGATGTGAGAAAGAGGTTGAGGAGTATCTGGAACCAGGCAAACCAGCTAGGCAATGAAGGCTCAGAGGTTGCTTTGCCTCTCAGGTCAGTGACTGTTGATGGACCGCCTTTTCCTGTGCCTAGGTATCTGCATCTGGATTTGGGCAAGTAAACACAGCGCAACATGGCACGTTTCAGGTTACATTCCCATGCGCTGTGTGTCAAGACAAGAAGCTGGGAACATCATGATGGTACCTGTGATAAGTGTGGCTTGCAGGCAATTCAAGACGAAAAACACGCTCTTTTCCTGTGTCCTTGCATGCAAATGTGTTCGTTGAGGCTTCACTTTACAGACTTGTTTCACGATTTACCACAGGCACACAAAATTACTGTCAACCAGTCTGGAGCTTTTAATTTCTCTTAAGCTTGTTCTAAGGAGGTCTTCAAAACTTTCCAGAAACAAACTATTGATCCCTATCGTTTTATCTCAGAGCTTATGGATGTTTTCTGTATGGCTGGTGTTCACCAGCAACCTGAACAGTCAAACTTCCTGGCTGAAGTTCAAATTTAAACTTAAAAACTTAAACTTTGTTCAGCAGCCGGAGGCACAATTTTTTAAAACCTTACCCCGGCTTGTAAACTTGTTGGCAATGACCAGCCATAAACCGATCAGCTTTGTGGCCAGGCTGTTGGCAAGGAATAATTTTTGAACTTATACATTCGCTGTTGCAGGACCGTCCGTGAGGTGACCTAAGGCTATGCCCTCCAGCAAAAGTGCCTGCGTTTGGCAGGCACTGCTACTGTACCGTGACCCTTACCTTATCAGGCAGATCTGCGGCACTCCCTGAGACTCGACGCTCTGACTCCACTCGCACAAGAGCACACTTGGGAAAAAGACAAAACTAGGTCAGCAGGGATAACCCAGGTGGCACATAATGTGCTAATAGAGAGGTGTGTCCTGGTGCAAGCACCAGGCCCACTCATGCACCTGAACCTCTGGTTTATTTACGCGCAGGTTGCAGGCCTGGTAGATTAAGCTACCCACATTCGGCAGGTGTATGCATGCAGTCTGTACCCCTGCTAACGCCAGCTCAAAGCCTTAGGTCCTGTAGGTTGCATTCAAGCTTGCCAGTATCTGGCATACACTAAGCCTTGGCATGATGTTTTGCTTCCTGCTTGGTCTGCTGCTTAAAGCCTGATCAAGCCTTCCACATCGGGTGAACCAAACAAATTTTTTTATCTGGGTGCAAGTCCTTGCATGCCATTCCGATGATAGTTCAGCACAAGGGCCTACAAGCATGACAGGGGCTGTCCAGCACACGGCCAGCTCGCCTTTTCGCACCTCGTCCATGCACCTTATTTCACAAGACTTGCACATACCAAGGGCAGCTACATCTATTGTTCCAGCACTCACTAAATGCCAGGGCATCTAGTACGCACGCGCGCCAAGCATGCAAAAGGCAGGGCAGACCATGGACAATCCATTGCCACCCATACTTACATCCCCTCTCTTTGGCTAGCGTCTGAGCACTTCACTGCATGGCTTTGCTGTTTGGGAAGTGCGTGTGCCGAGCATTCAGATCACACAAATACCCCTTTTCCGGCAGGCGCCAGAGCACCTAACTCCATCCAACCACGCCTCACTAGTCTGCTGTGGTGGCGCAGCCACGCCTCACCAGTCTGCTGTGGTGGCGCAGTCGCTTCTCTGCTACGACCAGGCACACATACCTGTTGTTGCTCCCCAGCTGCAAAGCGGGCAGGGGCATAAGTGTGCAGCACATCCGTAGAGGCGGCAGGCCCACAGCAGGGCTGGGCAGGGCGCCTGCTAGGCAAGGCCACACGAACACTGGAGCCACCATCCCAGCCGGCGCTCCCCGCATCGCTGGCCGGCCTCATGGAGGCGCCGGATCGAGCACAAGCGCTCAGAAAGCACACACATGCGTGCGTGCGTGCTGGCGCGCCTGGCGTTCTTCCGCACATGAAACTGCTCGCCCGCCTCGCCCTGCAGCACCTCACGACCTTGCAGCAGCTCACGAGCGCCTCTTGCGCGGCGGGGTGCTGCTCCTGCTCCTGCCAGAGCCGTGGTCATCAGAGTACTTGTCATGCGCCCACCTGCACGGCACGCGCAGCACGTGTCCGGGTCAGCAGCACGCGGCAGCACGCACGAGACCTGCAGGCAGGCACAGCTTGTGGCGCGTGTGGTGATGCAAGGCGTGCATGGCTCTCAGCGCTGGCAGCGGACGCCCCGCCCTACCTTGCATGCAGGCTTGCAATCATGTGTATAGCTGCTGGGCCCCCACTCACCCAGGGTGCCTTCTGTTTCCCAATTCGCCAGATCGTCTGCTGTGCCTGAATGGGAAAGGGCTACTCACGCTGCTCAATCGGGGCACACCAGGCGGGCGCGCAGCAGCAGGAGTGTACGTGCACCGACGCACTGTTGAGGTGCGCCGTTCATTCTGTTGTATCGGGGCACTCTTTTGAGTCAGGGCACGAATGCCCACCCCCCCTTCCCAGGCAGGTTCACCCCGGCCCGTGCGCGATCCACCCCCCCCCCTCAAAAGCGCGCGCACGGCTGCGAGCAGCGCAATGTACACGCGCTCCCCGTGGTGGGCCGGGCACCTCTGCATGTCTCTCCACGAGCACTGCTATCTGGCTGGCAGAGCCACAGGGGTAAGCCTATCGCCCCCGCTGTGATGCGCGCGGGCATGCCCCTTTTCCCTACTCCCCACACTCAGCTCCAGGCGCTAAATCTTGTTGTTAACTTTTGTTGTTAACTTTTGTTGTTATTTTTGTTGTGACACACCGGCCGCATGAAGAACCAGAGTGAGGGGGTGCGCTGTTGGCTCTTCACAATGTGTCAAGCGACGCATTTGGTGGCACCGGCGGGATTAACTATGCTCGAACACACCAACGCCTTTTGATAAGCTCATGGGCAGAGCTGTTTGGCGCCATATGCCATTCAGCACAGGGAGCCCCGTGCCAATGAGCAAATGCATGGTGAGGCGACAAATAGCAGGGCGTCATGCGCATCGCACACAGAGACAGAGCGGCCCCCCTGCTGATGCAAGCCGACCCAGCCTGCAAGACCAACACAATGACTCATGTGGGCTCACCACATCTGCATCAGCGCATCTGGCTGCCCCCATCCACTCCACGCATGCGCATCTCCTGCCCCCATCCACTCCACGCATACGCATCTCCTGCCCCCATCCACTCCACGCATACGCATC
>LKMJ01004142.1_pt1 | contig 13608 bp, 6 predicted proteins | sample 643391 | NCBI WGS metagenome assembly LKMJ01 (sample SAMN04112250, study PRJNA286221) | soda lake metagenome | biome: soda lake; feature: Kulunda Steppe; material: water; isolation source: sample PL-Br10 brine of Picturesque Lake | place: Russia: Kulunda steppe | collected 2010-07
GAGCGAAGGTCTCCCAGCTGTTCTGTTGAGAGCCTAGATGACCGATAGTATTCTTTACTAGGTGAATCATCCAACTGTACATCGTCTTTCGATTCCGATTCAAAATAGAGGTCTCCCAGTAAACGAAGTGGACGGCACACTTGTGGGGGAATAGTCGCTTCATCTCCTGGAGAAGGAACGTTAAAACCGAGTTCACTCAGAAAGGAAACTGCCCGAGGAGTAACTTGGTATGTGCTTGGTCGGACGTGCTTCGGATGGGGTTTCCAGCGGATAATCATTCCCTTATCCGTAGTTTTGTTCCTGAGAGTTGGCACAGTCAACCAGACACATGGTTAATTAATGACCCTATCGGTAGTCCTGAATTATACCAAAGTGGGATATAACGCCCAGTAGTAGCAACTAGTTGTAAACTCTCCCACAAATTATCTAAATAACTTATAACATAGACATATACAGTACCTGATATAAATAGTAGTAATTACTTCCCCTCAACGACAACGTATTTTCAGGGACACTCTCAGAAAATGAGTTCGCTTCTAAGCTTTCAGATGTGGTGTTCCGGTATAACCACGCTCCGGATACCTATGCAGACCCAGAGACGTTCTTTAGCAAAACTTACGCGACAACGGTGTGAGATAGGACTCGGAATTGGCTCAAGCGTCATCTTCTAGTTCATCCACAGTCGCTGTGGATGAATTGGAGTTTGATGAGGATAAGGCAACCTGCTCTAAATAACAAATGAAGACTTCTCAATTCATAGACGAGCCATTCAGAGCGTTCAAATAACCTAATCGAATGAAAATAGCTACCAAAATCACCACACCACGACGCTGAGGAAGGCCAGAAGACCTAACCATTATTTTAAGTCATGCCTACTTGTTTACAAACATATGAGTGATGCCACCGGGAAAGCACCGAGTGAAGGAAGCGAACTACCTACGATATTCGATGCTTGTACACCACGTCAAGATGTACTCGTCGGTGAACTTGCCGAGGACCAATTCGCTGCTAGTCTCGCTGATGTTGCTCACTCCGATGATGCACCCAAGGTCTACGCTAACCCACAGCTCTTCTTTGAAAAAACATTCCCAACAGAAGGGCTGCAAGACCTGTTAGGACGCCTCGCAACCCGATTTGAGTCCCATCATAACAATAGTTACAGCGGGACAAATGGAGTGCTACGTCTGGATACTTCGTTTGGTGGGGGCAAAACTCATAATCAGATTGCTGCCTACCACTTAGCCGAATCCCCGGGCGCGATTCCTAGTCTTACAGATTTCCTCAATAATGAAGAAACCGCCGACGGCTATGGAGAGGCGACCGCACTTGGTCTCAATATCAATACGGCTGTCTTTGTAGGCACGCACGTTGGTGGTACTAGTGCTCGATGCAACTATACAGACCCCAACGCACCAGAAACCAATACAATGTGGGGCGAACTTGCCTACCAACTATTCGGACAGGAGGGTTACGAGTTCCTCCGAGAAAACGATGAGAAACGGTCACCACCGGGAAGCCAGAAGCTTGAACGGCTGTTAGACCGGCACGACAATCCATCTCTTGTACTTATTGATGAAATCGCAGCGTATCTTGAACAGGCTGCTGCGGTTAAGGTGGGTGACTCAACCCTCGCCAAGCAGACGAATACCTTCCTGATGTCGCTTCTCTCGGCGACACAGAATACCGACCAGCTTACGGTCGTATTAAGTATTGCAGATACAGCTTTCCACGACCGAGCTGAAGATGTCCGCGGACTGGTCGCAGAGACCATCTCTGAATTCAACAATATTACCGACCGTACAGAAGGCTCAATCACACCAACTGAGGACGAGGAAGTAGCATCTGTTCTCGGACATCGATTGTTTGAGGATGTCCCAGAGGATGCTCGTAAAGCGACTGCGGACGCCTATGGTTCTTTCTACAACAGCGACCGTGAGTCGTTCCCGGAGCATACAAGTTCCATGGAACACCGAGAGCGGCTGGCGGACAGCTACCCGATTCATCCGACTGTTATCGATACACTCACCGAGGAACTTGACTCGCTACCCTCGTTCCAGAAAACTCGCGGAGCCCTTCGGCTGCTCTCCCGGGGTATCCACCAGTTATGGAACTCAGAGGCTGACGAGGACGGACGGCACTACGTTCGACTGTTCGACCTCCATCCGTCCGACAGTGACGTGTTCACAACGCTTCTTCGACTGTTCAGTTCCGTCGATATGGACTTCGAGGCAGCTATCAAAAACGACATCTACTCTGACGATGGAACTGCACACGCCGAAGAAGAAGACCGGAAGTGGACTGCTAAGGGACATCCACCGCTCGGAAGTCACCTGACGACGACTATTCTCTGGAAAAGTATCGTCAAGGGAGCTGATGGGCGTGGAACGACACGCCGTCCGATTCGACATGCCGTTGCTAGTCTTGATGTGGAACTCGCTCACTACGATGATGCACTAACCAATCTCCTTGGTGGTGGTCGACAATCGGCGTGCTTCTTCCTCCATGGAGATGCAGGCGAGAAGATACAGTTCAAATCTGAAGCAAATCTGACAAAGACTATCGATTCCGTCGTTGACCGATTGAAAGAAGGGTTAGCCCGTCGCCATCTGGAGGAGGCACTCGAATCGGCGCTCGGAGAAGGAACCCTCAACGTAATTGTCGGTCCAGAGGAGCCGCACAAGGTTCCTGATACACCTGATGAGGCCCACCTCTGTGTGATGGATTTCGATACGGTGAATATTCACGACCCAGAAGACGTTCCAAGTGCTATCGAGACACTGTACCAAAACACTGCGTCATCCAGTGGTGGGCAATACTCCCCCCGCGTGTACAAAAACAATCTTGTCTTTCTTGCAGCCACCGGGGATGCGATACGCGACGCTGAGCGTACTGCACAGCGAGTTGCTGCTATCAAACACATACAAACCAACCTCGGAGAAGAGTTCGACCTGAACGAGAGACAGCAAGACGAACTAATTGAGCGTCTTGACAAAGCCAAAGGAACGCTTGACCAAGATGTCAAGAAGGCCTACACTCACCTGTACTACCCTAGTGATAGCGGCCTCGCCCATCGTCGGATTACCACAGATACCACTATTCATCAGGCGGTCATCGACAAGCTGGAGGAATCAGGGAAAATAATCCCTGAAGGCGAGGATGCTTACGGCGTTGAGTGGTTCAATAAAACCCTCTGGAACAAGGGTGCAGACTCGATGACAACCCGGGCTCTTGAGGAGCAGTTTGGCAAGCGAACGAGTGTGAAAGACGAGTCCGGAAATACGCACGATGTCGAGATACTACTCTCTCCCATTCCTCTGCGAAAAACGATTGCTCGCATGGTTTCAGAGGAGGGGTATTCGTATTGGGACGGCGAGGACAGCACAGGTAATTACAGCGAAGATACAAAACTGCACGGTCACAACAACGACCTCAGCGACGCGACCAACCTCCAGACTGGGCTTGACTACCGGGACGTGAAGTTGGCTAAGTCTCATCGCGTATACGCGTCAGTCGAGAAGCTCGTCGAGGAGGTAGATGTTGACTGGGACACGACGATTACCTGTCCCGACTGCGGCCAGACCCTCGACTCACAGGAGGCGTACGACGAGCACGATTGCGGCACTATCGAGGAAGTTACTTGCGACGAGTGTGACGATACCTTCGCCAGCCAGTCGGCATATCAAGACCACCTTCCTTGCCCAGATGACGGTGGCCCGCTTCCAATGTCGGCAAGTGCGTCCACCTCGTCTCCGTATCACGTGCCTCGGGCTCTGAAGGAGATGCGAGCAGACATCGATAGAGCTATTGAAGAAGCACGGTCGAAGTACCCGGGGCACCCAGACGAGATTATGACTGTAGTCGAGGGAATTTGGATTCGAATAGAGGGTGCCGACGGGTGGAAGGGTGTGTGGTTCACAGCGAACAAGCTGAGCGACTCTGACGAATTTGCCGACCATACCGTCGTCACTTTCGACTACATTGCTCACAACGAGAATGAGTCTGTGGTTGAGATGACATACCGAGGTGACCCGTCAGCGTTCGCGGACCACTTCCGGTTCAACATGGAGCCAGAAGATTTCTCGACGCCCGATGGCGAGCGGACAGCAGAAGCCGACTTCAGCATCGAATTTGATGGGAAAGATAACCCAATGCTGTACGAGGAGACTTTCGAGGCTCTTGACAACCTGCTCGCCGTGGACAACGCGTTCACGGTAACTATGGAGACGGAGATTGAAATACGAGCCCACGACCAAGAAGACTTGTAACTATGAGTAAAAGTAAGGGATTCATTGAAGGAGAGTCGTTCGCGTTCACCAACGGCGTTTACGGCAACCGCCCGACGTTTGTCCTCACGCGGAACCGCGTAGATGACCGAGCAGAAATCACGCTGTACGAACTAACTCCGGAGAAAATTGCCACGGCTCGACAGGAGCGGTTCGACCGGGTTCACAATTCTACCCGGGTTACAACCGTCGAGCTGGGCGAAGCCATCGTCGGGGGGGAGACGCCTGCCGACATTGACGAGGATAAAGACCTCGAACACGACTGGGCAGACTGGTGTGCTATCAAAATCGCCACTCTTCGCGGGAAGCGGTTCAATGAGGTGAGCTACCTTATCCAGTCGACACTCCGGGAGGCTGGGCTGGAGCCCGAGGTCGTCTGCACTGGTGACTCTGCCAGTCTGTCGCTCCCGGAAGCTGCCGGAGTTCGACTTTCGATTGCCTTCCGGGCGATGAAGCACGTTCAACGCCGTGACCGCCTGCGGGCAATTGCGGATGGTATCTCGCAGATGAGTCTTGGTGAGTGCTACTACTGGCACGCAAAGGCACGGTCCCCGACCTCATCAAACGGAGTGAAGGCACTACGAACGCTACTTGCTGACCATATCGAGTAACTACAAATCAATGAGCGAGAAATTTACCGACGAGATAGAAAGTGAAGAATCAGATGCACCAGAGAAAGTTGCTATTGAAGGGAAATTGCCCCTGACCGCAATCGACATTGAAAGTCAAAAAGACATGATGAATGGGCGGTATCATAAATTACGGAGCCTCCACAAGTGGTTCGCCGCTCGTCCAACACCAGCATCAAGACTTTCCATTTTAGGCTCAGTTCTACCTGATAAACTCGATGATGATGAGCTACTAAAACTCCTACAAATTGGTCCAAAAAGCCTCAAATCTGGTAGAGCTGAGTTTGTCGAAAAGAAATTTGAGGAACCTAAAGGAACTGGAACACTTGATGACCACTATGGGTATCCAAATCCGAATACTCAGACACCAACCGAATCAGAACTAAAAGAGTTACATAACACCATCCGAGATGCATGGGGTGGTAATCTACCTACTATTCTCGACCCCACTGCAGGACGGGGTATTATTCCGTTTGAGGCCATTAGATATGGTCTTCCAGTAAAGGCTAATGAATTGAACCCGGTCCCATCGGTCATCATGAAAGTGGCTCTAGATTATGTCCCTAATGTTGGCTCTCTCAAATCTGAGGTGGACACTTGGAAAGATAAAATACATCAAGAAGCGAAAAGTAATTTACGAGAGTATTATCCAAACGAAAGCCATAAAAATGAAATTCTAAATTCGGCAGTAACCTATCTTATCAAATGTGATTCATGTAGTGGGGATATACCTCTTGTAATGAAATGGTGGCTAAATAAAACAAGCGATGGGGGAGATGCAATAAAGCCCATTTACGAATCTGGTGATGTTCATTATGAACACATTAAAGTTCAAGATACAAATGGAGAATACAATCCTCAAGATGGACCAGTTTCCCGTGGCCGTGCGGAATGCCCTCACTGTGGTGTGGTAACTGAAGCTGATAAGATACGGAGTAAAGTTAGAAATGATGAATTTGAGTATAGTATCTATGGGGTTAATTACGAGGATGAAAATGGTGACTGGCAGTTCCGTGCTGGTTCAAAGACTGACATGGAGGGTTTGCGAAGAGCCGAAGAACGGATTGAAACAGATTTCGGCTTGATGGATTTCCTAACTGAACCCATAGAAGGGGGACTCAATCAAGACCAAATTCGCCGTCAAGGAATGACAGAATGGAGAGATATATTCACACCCCGACAACTTGTAGCCCATTACGAATATTTTCAGGCATATGAGAAGTACAAACCAAGTATACGTGACCAATATGAGTCAGAGAAGGCAGATGCAATTCTTACACTATTAGCCCTATCTGCAAGTCGGATGTTGAGTTTCAACACTCGACTAGCAAAATGGTACGATGCTCGTGGTTATGGAAGCAGAATTTTCACTGACAATAACTTAAGTTTGAAGAAAATGTTTGTAGATAATAACATATCTGCACCGCGTCGAGGTTACATTAATAATTGTGAGCACGTTCTCGATTCATACGAAACACTTAGCTCATACTCGCCAGCAGACAAAGCCGAAATAGCAACACAGGATGCTGCAACGCTGACAAATAAATGGGAGAAAGGTTCGGTAGACGTTGCTATCGTTGACCCCCCATACTACAGCAGTATAATGTATGCCGAATTATCTGATGTGTTTTATGTTATCCAAAAAGAATATCTCAGTAGCGTACATCCCACCCTCTTTGACTCTAAATTAACCGACAAAGATAATGAAGCGGTCGCCAATCCCTCTCGATTTGATGAAATAGCAGATGATGACCAATCAAAAAAAGAGTTAGCTAAAACAGATTATGAAGAAAAAATGACTGATATTTTTGACGATGTGAATAAGTTGCTATCAGAGAAGGGAATAATAACGGTGATGTTTACCCACCGTGATATGGACGCATGGGATACATTAACAACTGCATTTATTGAATCAGGATTTACTATAACAGCGACCCACCCAATTAAAACCGAGCAGGCTGATAGAATTGGTACCCGAGGAAAGGCAAGTGCCGATAGTTCAATATTCCTAACTGGACGTAAGCGAGAGGGTTCAAAAACCACTGAACCAACACTCTGGGAAGATATTAAAAGAGATATTGCAAGAGTAGCAGAAGATGAGGCCCGAAGCATCATCGAATCTGGTTATAATATCTCGAAGACGGATATGGCGATAGCCGCATATGGACCAACTCTCCACAAGTTTGCGCAAGAGCATCCCGTCGTCAACAAGAAGGGAAAAGAAGTCCGACCCCGAGAAGCACTTTCGGAGGCCCGAGAAGCCGTCACCGAGGTTATCGCTGAGACCTTCCTTGACACAAGGGGAATAAACGACTTAGATACTCTCAGTCGTTGGTATATCCTCGTTTGGCTCATCTACGAGAACGATACGTTCCCATACGATGAAGGCAATCAACTTGGTGTTGCTTCAGGTGTAGACATAAACAAAATTAAGCGTCCGACTAAGATTTGGGGGAAGAGCAGGGGCAACATTCAATTAAAGAAACCGGATGACCGGGTTCAGGACATTGTCTTGCTTAAAGACGATTCCGTAGACAATCCCTCCTCTCGTAAGTATCCCGTAAACCCCACTAATACCCGGTTTACGTATACGGTTGATGCTGTTCATGCCGCAATTCATGTCTACAAACGGGAGGGTGCGAGAGAGGCGTGGGATTGGCTCACCGAACGAAATTTAAAATCTGACGATGCATTTGAGGTCGCCGTGACGGCGCTCCTTGAGGTTCTTCCACAGGACGAGGATATGTATGAGACGCTCGTGAATCTCGTCTCTGGTGAAACAGGGGACTATCTGGACATTAATCTAGACCACATCGACATGTCTGGCGTTGACCGGCAGAGTTCTCTCGGCGACCACACAGAATGACTCTCCAAGATATATCGTGGCGACCGGTGTACGAGAGCGGCTTCGGCCGCGACGAGACGTTAATGAACGCGTTCTACCGTCCCTTTCTTGGCGAAGTCGTCCGATACGACCGGCTCGCAGGCTACCTGAGCCTCCGCAGCCTCGCTAATGCTCTCGAAGGCGTCGACTCGCTACTGGAAACTGAAGGAAAAGTGCGTGTCATCGCTGGGGCCGACCTACAAGAACGCGAGAAGGGTGCGCTGTTTCCTGATAGTGACGAACCACTCTCCCCGTGGGTTGAGTCCCAGCTCGCCATCATTGGGACGCTTCTTGACCGCGGCGACCTCGAAATACGAGTCGGCGACCCTGCCCCAGGCGGTGGGATATTCCACCCGAAGCTCGGCATCGGGATTGACGACGCCGAGGAGCCGAACAAACTCTCTTTTGAGGGGAGCGTCAATGAGACGGTGTCAGCGTGGCAGCACAACTACGAGCGGTTCAAAGTCCATCGCTCGTGGATGGACGGCGAATGCAAGTACGTTGAGGAGGATGTCGAGACCTTCCAGACGCTCTGGGAAGATACACACCCTTCTGTGGACGTGTACGAACTGAACGAGGCCGCCCAGCAGGATATTATTGACTGGACCGAAACTGACCGCGACCTGGAAAAGCACATCGAACGCGTCCGCCAGCACTCACCCGAAGCGATGATTTCTGAGAGCGATACCGGAAAAGTTGTATCCGCCGCAGGCCGCACACCGGGTGGACTCCACCTCGCCGAAGATATTAGCACGCTCTCGCCGTGGCCACACCAGCGGACGATTTCTGATACAGCGGTCTCTACCTACCCGAACAATCTCCTGTTCTGTGACGAGGTTGGGCTGGGGAAGACCATCGAAATCGGGCTAACGCTCTCCCGACTCATTCACACTGGGGAGGCCAAGAACGTGCTCCTACTCGTCCCGGCTGGACTGGTCCAGCAGTGGCAGGACGAGCTGTTCAACCGGTTTAACATCCACGCATACTACCACGACCGAGCATACGACGGCGACTACCTCATCGGGCCGTTCGGTGGACCGAACGACCACCGGGTTGAGTTGGACGGCTGGCGAGAGGCCGACACGTGGAGCAACACCCCCATCGGAGGGTACATCCGAAACCAAGACGAGCCAAGCGTCATCATCCAGTCGTGGCACACCGCTCGAATGGAAGACAACCAGCCCCATGTCGCCCCCGAGCGTGACGACACGCTCTGGGACCTCACGGTAGTCGACGAGGCACACAGTGCAAGAGAAGAGACGCAGCTGTACGACCTACTTACTAGAGTTGAGGGGGTCTCCGAGTGCCTGTATGCACTTACAGCGACGCCGATGCAACTGAATGTCGGCGAGCTGTACGACCTCCTCCGGTTGGTTGACCTTCCCGAGTCGTGGGACGACAAGGAGCAGTTCGAGCAATTCTTTGAGACACGCCGTGTGCTCAAAGAGAGTCTCAGCGAGGTGGACACGGGCTCTCGGGGTTCAACGCTTGCCGAACAGACAGTTCTCAATTCCGTTCAGGAGGAACTGGAACTCAGCGACAACGACGAAGGCCGACAACTCGCCCAGTCCCGTATAGAGACGTTCGCCGAGATGCTTCACGACCATATCAACGCGTATCCCGGATACGACGAGCAGGCACGCGAGGTAGTGGACGAAGTAGACTCGCTCGGGCTGAAACAACGCAAGTCGCTAGAGAAGCTGGTCGGACGTAGAGAGACATCTTCGCGGTTCGACAATCCTCGGCGTCTCGCCTTCGACTGCGGCGTCGAAGGATGGGAAAAACTCGTCAAGGCAGCCGAGTGGGCGACGCCCGTCCAATCCCGTATCTTCCGAAACACGCGGTCGGTCTTGGAGCAGTGCAAAGAACTCGGACTGTTAGAGGACACCGTCCCGAAACGCTCTGTCGAGACAAAGCGTATCGACCTCGGGGAGGCAAAGCCACTGTACGACCGAGTCGAGGACTACATCGACGACACTTACGAGGCGTCACAGAAGGCGCTCACTGGGAAAGAGAAGCTGGCACTCGGATTCGTGATGACAACCTATCGGCAACGGCTCACGAGTAGTCTTTACGCCATCAAGGAAAGTCTCCGCCGCCGTATTGACAAACTTGACGAGGAGGTTGAGGACATAACTGAAGAGGTCTCGCGCCTCAGTGAAGATACGGGAGTAACTGAAGCGACGATTGACGAGGTCGTCGGACAGGCTTCCATCGATGCGTACCGTCCAACCGAAAATCTGAGCATCGTAAGCCGTGAATTGGACGAGCTCCACGACTTCATCGACGAACTCGACCGGGCAATCACCGACCCTAAAATAATTCACCTGCGGGGTGACATCAAGAGCCTTCGACAAGATGCCCGGGACAACATCGTCATCTTCACACAGTATATGGATACGCTCGACCATATCCGGCACACACTCACGGATACACACCCGAACGTCGGTACATACAGCGGGTCAGGAGGGAGCCGGTATAATAATAAAACAGACTCGTGGGAGACTGTTGGGAAAGAAACAATCAAACAGGAATTCACCAGCACTGGGGGTACAAATATACTCATCTGTACAGACAGTGCGAGTGAAGGGCTCAACCTCCAGACAGCAGATGCTCTAATCAACTACGACTTACCGTGGAATCCGATGCGAGTTGAACAACGCATCGGTCGCATTGACCGCATTGGACAAAAGAACCCAGTGGTGAAAATCATTAATTACGCATACGAAGACAGCGTCGACGGAGATATTTACGAAGAGCTGGAAAACCGTCTCAACCTTTTTGAAGACGTTGTTGGACCGATGCGCCCCGTACTCAACAGTTTGGAGAGCGACATCAAGACAGCGGTGATGAGCAATGTGTCCGAAGGAACAGGAAAACAGGTTACTGACCAAGCCGAGGAGCGAGCCGAGGCAGTTCAGGCTGAGTCAGAAAACGCTGGGCTAGAAGATGATGATGATGAGGATGTTACCGAAGAGTCGCTCATACGTGATGCAGGCCTAGTCGGATGGGGAGATTATCACCACCCGGCACTCACCGGTATTGGTGAACGCGGTCGTGCCTACGACCAGACTGTATCGCTTGAACTGATGGAGACGCTACTTACGCAGAGTCAAGAATTGGAATCGGTCGGATGGGAATTCACCGCGCTGCGAAATCACGAACGTGCAGAGGAATATCCTGGAACTGCTAGGGGCGCATACGTTCTGAAAGGTTCCGACCAGACAGAAATTGAGACTCCCGAGACTACGACAGCGACTGCGCAAGCCGAACTAAGAGGTGGGGACGAAGCTATTGTTACGTTCGACCCGGCAGTTGCAGAAGAATACCCATCTATCCGTCTGTTACTCCCCGGTGACTCACTCTTCGATATGCTCGTCTCAAAGGTAACTCGAACCGGTAGCGACGAAGTAGTCTTTGTTTGTGGGTATCGACAGTCAAAAGACTTCGACCGTGTTACGACCAAGTCTTCGTACGAGCCAACCGACAGCGCTGATGTCGTTTTACCGGCTGTCCGTGAAAACAGTCGTACCGACTTACCGACAGGGGTGTCTCTGCCCACTCTCTCCGAGGCTAAGGGAACCGTCCGCGACTGGTTGAATGGTGATTAAATCGAAACGGGCTATTCATACTCGCACGTGGCCTCTTTGTCCAATCATTATCGTCATTACGAATAGTAGACATCCTGACCACGAGCTGAGGTTATTTGAGATTTTCCCGGCGTCTTTGTTCCCAACTCAGCCATAGAACTTGTCTATCTCTTCCTGAGCCGGTGTGAGTTCTGGATGGAAGCTATCGTCCATATGTATCTTGTTGTGGCACGACCGACAGACGGTAACTGTTTCCTCAGGGAAGTAGCTCACGTGGTGACGTATTGTCCCGTCCCAGGCAAGCCGTTCTTCGCACGTCTCACAAAATCGATTAGGTCGTTCTTCTTGCTCACACTCAACCGAACAGTATTTTTTGTTCTCACGGATGTCTGCATCACAGAGGCGGCAGTATCCATCGGGATAGCCCAGGGGGTCAGAAAGCGTATCTTCGTCGGTACTGAGTGCAGCTCCAAGTCCAGCGTAGAAGCTCAGTCGGAGTGGGACTTGATGTTCGAGAAGGCGTTCCCGTTCCTCTTTGAGCATTCGCCGTTTCGCCCAGTTGGGCATCGTGAGTTCGATATTCCAGTAGAACAGCGGTCGAGTGTCTTCCCAAATTTTCACTTGACCAGTACCCCGCATATCCATAAAGAACGTCAGACCACCTGATTTCTGGTAGTAGAAGAGATTAGGCTTATTGCGTGATTCCTCGTATCCAATCTGTTTTAGTCGAGCCCCGTATTCGCAAAGTTCGTCGTACACATGTGAGTAAATTTCATTACCAAACTTGTCCTCTGGTTTCATTTCTTACCCTTGCCTGATAGACGTTCACACTGGAGTCTGTATGAAGTTTTCTAAGTAATATATTTTCTACACAAATAGCTAATTTAAATACTACCTTCAACAATCTCAGGAGGTTCACACAAAACGGCTTCTATCGTACCCCTGCTAACATGGACAAAACACGCTGGATTAGCCTTATATTTTCTTATTTTGTGAGTTATATGCCCATTTCACTTTGTTTCTCTAAAATAGACCGTAACATTTATATATACATACTCTAACAGACATATACGATGAAAAGTAAAATAAAAATGAGATGTAGTATAGAAGATGTTCAGTCAAGAATAAGCAAGTACGAGCCTCTAATCAGCAGAACAATTCTCGGAGGTGGCGATTATGTCCGATGAGAGTACCGAATCAAACAGTTTCGAATCTATACAGTCGGGTCTTACACTAATCTCTACACTGGAGAAACGTGTTGACGACGATAATTACTATCCACAATTAGAGCAGGCTCAAACCTACCTTTCTGAAGCAAGCCGTCATATTGACACTGTTGGATTTGACCGTAGTTTCTCGAAAGCTATGGGATTCGCTTCCAGCGTAGCTGTTGCAAATGGCCACGACAAGCTTGCAGAAGATGCTCTGAAGCTAGGGGGTGAAGAACATGAGCGGTAAACGAAGGCGTGTTGGCCATCCTTCATCGTTGGATTTGGAACATGACCGAGTCATGCTTTCTACACAAGAATTCAACGTTGTCCGTCTTACTCAGGACAAGTCGTATGCTACAGTCGCTGACGAACTGGAAATATCGGAATCAACAGTAGGTACGTACCGAAGCCGAGCAACAGATAAGCTCGACGAGCAGGTCGAGGTCATCGAAAAGATGCTCCGGCAGCAGCAGATTGACCGACGGGAAGAGAATATCAAGAAGATTGCTCGGACAGCAGCCGAATGCCTCAAAGACTGTGGCATCAAGGCAGAGCTCAGGATAGGAAAGGATGATAGCACCGGGACCGAAAAAAATGCATCTGTCCAACAACCCCAGACCGCTACAAAGACCACAGGTACACTACAAGGAAAGCTGGGCGACGACCATGAGTACACCAAGCGTATTCGAGAGTATGCTAACGAGGTAATCCATGGAAATGAATGGGAGCTTTCAGATGTTGACCTCTCGAAGGTGACCTTTGAGACGCGAACAAGGGCACGTCGAAGACACGGTGTGGCCAGTTACAACGGAGATGGGCACGTAACAGTCGGAATTAGCGAACACACCATCGATAATGCTGGCTATGAAGCTATGAAAGAAACAGTCAGACACGAGTTGGTCCACGTCTGGCAGTATCAACATGAATATGAAAAAGCTGAACTCCCAAATGGGCAAATTGCTCGAAATATAAGACCGGGGCACACGGGCTCTTGGTACGCATGGGAACGTA
>LKMJ01004143.1_pt1 | contig 13607 bp, 16 predicted proteins | sample 643391 | NCBI WGS metagenome assembly LKMJ01 (sample SAMN04112250, study PRJNA286221) | soda lake metagenome | biome: soda lake; feature: Kulunda Steppe; material: water; isolation source: sample PL-Br10 brine of Picturesque Lake | place: Russia: Kulunda steppe | collected 2010-07
CTTTAATTCCGATTCCGTGAACTACATCCCACTCTTGCTCAAGGTTTGTGAGGTGGAAGTACACGGTGTCACCCACTTTTATTCCCTCGATGTTGTCAGGGCGGAAGTGACTTCTGGTTGATCCCATGTAAACTCGAACGACATCACCATCTCGCTCTACGCGGTTGTCACGTATCCTGGTAATAGCGTGTGGGTGATCGTTGTCTTCCATTTCGTAAATTTGCTTTATGTTATCTTTGATTTTATCAGCCTGTATCGCCTGGGCGTAGTGCGGCTCCCCAATTGTCGGGAAGTCGAGCAGAAGCTCCATTCTATCACCGGAGATATCGTATAGCTGTGCAGGGTGATTCTGCTTCGGTCCAGTAGGCAGATATCTGTCCTTGGCAGTTTTTGTTAATCCAATCATGTACTGAGCATCCGGATTTTTCGTGTCACCGCCGGTAATCATCAAGTGACCGATGGAGTAGTAGGCGTCAATTCTGTCGACTACCTCGAATGTATCGAGTGACCATTTTACAATCTCTGATGAGATGTATACGGATGTGTATGCGTATCCGCGACCATCAAACTCGGTATGAAGTGGTCCAAGTCCGGGATTCTCAACTTCACCTACGATGGTTGCGTCGTAATCGAGAATTGGAATTCCTTCTACATGACCATCAAAACGCTCGTTGTCAATTGCATCAATCATTTGCGAAAATGAGTGAACAGGAATGATAGTAGCCAGTTTACCACCACCTACGATGTATTCTCCTGTTGGGTCGATATCCACACCGTGGGGTGATTTAGGAGTTGGCAGGAAGTAGATGAAGTCTTGTCCTTCTTCCGGTGTAAGAACGGTTACTTCATTTTTGACTGTTGAAATGGCGTAACCCTGATTGCCCTCATAATAGTTGTGGTAATATTCGGCATCCATCGTTTCACCGGCTCCGTTACGAACCATTGCGGCAGCTTTTCTCCAGTTTACGGCTGCGATGTAATCTTTATCGTACCGCGAAGCATTTACCTCTAACATGGTGTGGGCTTCCTCGGTGTTGTAAGTGGTAAAGAATACCCAGTCAGCAGATGGCCCTTTTCCGGCGCGACCAAGGTCGTAGTTATATGGAGGCACCAGAATCTGGAAGTCCATGTTCATCATACCGGTTTCCGGATCGAGTTCGATGAATGAGAGTGCTCCTCTGAACTCATCGCTGTAGCTATCGATAGGCACGTCGAGATCCATTTCGTAAGGGATACTAAATCGAGTAGCTCCAATTACGTACTCCGAATTTTCGGTTACGAAAGATGAAGCGTGGTTTCCACCGGTATTTGGCAGTTCAAGAATCTCCTTGGTCTCGAATGTTTGCAGGTCAATCCGCGCAATTCGTGGAGTGTTATTTGCATTGATGTAGATCCACCGCCCATCCGCATCGCCATCGGTTTGTGAGATGTGAGGGTGGTGAGAATCATCCCAGGGGATAAAGCCGTAGCTGGTTTCGAGCAGTGGCTTTGTCTCCTCTGAATAGCCATATCCTGTTTCCGGATCTTGCGAAAAGACCGGAATTACTTTAAGAAAGCGAGCTGAGGGGAGCCCCCAAACACTCAACTGTCCACTATAGCCTCCGGAGAAGAATCCGTAGTAATCGTCATGATCCCCCGGAGCTACATATACTTTTTGCGCTGCATCGCTCGAATCCATCATCCCGTCCTGTGATGGACAGCCTGTAAAGATGAGGCCCGCAATAACAATCAGGCCCACCGAGAGGATGAGTCCGCGCAGTTTATTTGATTTTTTTGTTTTCATAGTACCGTTGTTTTATTGTTTTGGGTGTTTTGTTAGTTGTTTTGATTGTATTCTCTGAGGAATTCGACAATAGCTCTTGCTTCATCCTCTTTTACATTCTGGTAGGGCATGGCCGTCATGTATTCCTGAAGTAGTTCCTGGCCAACCGGGTGCTCTCTGGTCATCCCTGAGGGATTCAGAATAAAGTTCATGACAAACTCCGGGCTGCGCCGTTCCATTACATCTCCGAGTTCAGGCCCAACCATTCGGCCTTCCATGTTGTGGCACATTTCACACTTCATTTCATAGATGTTTCGACCTTTGGTTACCAGCTCACCATCAATCTCATCCCCAACATCTACTCGTTCGGTGATGGGGCCGATTCCGTGCTCCAGCTCAAATTCTGTTAATCCTTGCTCTTCAGTTTCAGCGGTTTCTGTGGTGGAATCTGTATCTCCATTCCCACAAGCTTGCAGAAGGAAAAGTGAGGCGATTAGTGTTAGTGTGATTATTAGGATTCTATTCATTGTTATTAAAGTTTTAAGACTACTAATTCTTATTTATGGTTAAAAAATTATACTTGGTTTCCCTTATCGAATGAATCAAAGGTTAGGTGGGTAGAGTTATAATTGTTAGCAAGATCTTTAAGGGTGATATCCTTCATCATGGTTACAATATTTTGTTTTAAACCGGACCACTGGCCATGCAGTGGACAGGGTTCTAAAATGCCACACCCCGGTAGGCCCAGGGCACACTCATGCAAAAGTGAATCACCATCAATGGATAGCACCACATCCATAAATTTGATGTCTGACGCTGTACGTGCCAATTTAACCCCGCCGTTAGGGCCTTTGTATGATTCCAATAGCTCCGATTTCGTTAATTTTTGAAGTACTTTGGTCAAAAAATGAAACGATATATCTAACTCATCACTAAGTTCACGAATTGTTATGTAATCAGACCGGCTTTTGCTCGCCAAGAGTGCCGAAGCACGGAGTCCATAAATACATGTTTTTGATAAGAGCATACTTGGCGCCCGGGTTATTAATATATAAGACTATTTTGTCTTAATATAGGGGCCTTCCCTAATTACTGTCAATAAAAAAGTTTAAAATTAATAATTAATCTGGTTCTTGAGTTTAAGTGAAGCAGGGCGAGAAATTTCGACTATGTATCGACAGCCCAGGTAATTAAGGAGAAGTTTAGGTGGGAGTTACCCCGATTTTTGGTGCAGATGTTGAAGCAAACCCACAATTATCACTGATAAGACAATAGTTAAAATTTGATGAAGCAGGCCGAGTGCCGGGGGTACATGATATATCAACGTAAAAACACCAACTGCGTATTGAGCAAGAACGACCGAGAAAAGAGCTATGACCCATTTAAGGGTAGTGAATGATGTCTTCAGTTGAAACGATCGAATCCACATTATGATAGCGGTGACTCCCATTAACGTGCCGAAAATTCGATGGAGCCACTGGGTGGTTGAGGCGTTCTCAATAAAATTTGTGTAGAATGGTTCCATCACCCAAAGCTCAGGGGGGATCCAGTTATTGTTAAGTTTTGGAAATGTATTGTATACGTGCCCACCATGCAGCCCCGATGTAATTCCACCCCATAAAATTTGAATAACCAGAAGCCCTGCAAAAAACCAACCCCATTTGCGAAGTTCAAAAGCTGCTTGTTTATGTTCATCACCCGTAGATTTAGTTTCCCTGTAGAACCAGAAGGCAGTTCCGAAAAAGAGACTTATAAGAAGTGCTTGTGTGGCAATTTGGATGGGGCCGCCTCGAGGAATATCAACATAAACGGTTTGCCAGGTGTGCCAAATGAAAAGTAGTGCTCCGCAGATAAAGCCGGTTACATAGATGATTTTATTCACAATCAGGTAATGGGTAATGGTTTATGTTATCTATGGCGATAATATAAGCTCGCCTCAATCAGGTAGGTAAATAAAAGAAATCCAACTGTAATGAAAGTGCGGGCAAGAAAATGGTATAAAGAGTAGCAATTTGTTTAGAACCCTCAGTATAGTGGCGCATAATATTGATAGAAAGTTAATTTTAAGAGGGCTAACTTTTGATAATAGTTAGTCATTAACCAAATCATGAGATACGTATATATACTATACAGCCCTGTGGTAGATCGCTATTTTGTTGGTTCCGCACCCGATCTTGAGAAAGCTGTGGAGCGGCATAACTCCGGAAAAAACAGAAACACCAAAACCGGAATACCGTGGAATCCGGTTTATGAAAAGAAATTTGAATCTCGCAGGGAAGCAGATGATTTCGAAAAGAGAGTTAAATCCTCATCATCCAGAGAGGAGTTGGTGTCGTTTATCAGGGAGGATTGAAGCGTGAAAAGTGATATGGATTTAAGGTAGGTTAATTTATTTCCTGTAGGTGGTGACGCGGCTCCACATCAGCAGAGCAAACAGGAGAATACTGAATCCGATACATAGCCGGCCGATCATGGAGAGCAGTGGAAGAGAAGATAAAAATGGACCGGCAACTAATAGGATCAAACCGAAATTAAAAAGAACGACCATAGCCCATACCGGTGTGGTTGGCCCGCGCCGTTTTCCCACCAATTTTCGGGGAAACATCCAAAAGGCTGTTCCCATTACAAACTGAACCAGCCAGCCCCAGATTGCCAGTTCGAAATGGACGGGCAACAGTGACCATAACATTGGATGGAGATCAATCGCTTTGTGTGTGATGATTAGGCCACCCAACAATACGGCAATAAGGAGGTAGACCAGGGAGAGGCGAATCATCCAGATGGTTTGTGCCGGCATTATGATCTGCTCCGTTTACGTTTTTTTCGGGGTTGAAGTCGCGGCCAAATTTCCATGATGTAGAAAATAACGGCAGAAATTTGCAGTAGGGAGGAGAACAGAATAACGACGTTCATCAAAAAGGAGTCCTGTACAGCCGGTAAAAAGGGTTCGGCGAGAAATCGAAGGATTAGTCCGGAGTTTAGAGTCCAAAATGTGAGCCAAGTTAAGGTGGATTCGCGTTTTTTCTTATCGCGGTGTTTGCGGGGGAACATCCAGATGGAGACTCCCATGATGATTTGTGTAAGCCAGCCGATGACCAGCATATGCCAATATACGGGCAGCAGGAGCGGTCCGGCATTGATGGCCGGAAATTCTGAAATGAGCGCAAGAATAACGCCGACGATAAAGTAGATAATTCCTGCTTTTATGAACCAACGCGTAACTTTGGGCATTTTTTATAGAAGTTTAAAAGTTTTGTGGTCTCCGTAAAGGGCGTTAAAAAAGGACTTATATCTTCAAATTTGTCATGCCGGACCCCGATCCGGCATCTCCTGCCAATATCATTGATAGGATCCGCCGGCCGGCTGAAAGTGCGAGATGACGCCCTTTTTGGACAGCCATGTACTCACCCCCTGACCAGCGTGACCGCAAAATAGAGGATTGCTAATCCAAGGAGCAAGTTAATGCGCCCGATTCAACTTGTGGCTTTTCGATATTTGTTGGTTTGATTGGAAGTCGGTTCATCATCCATCAATTGTGCCGCTTTTGGGCCGAGCCAAAAGTCATGGATTCCGCTTAGAATAAGCACGGCGCCAAAAAAGTAGAGCTTCAACGAAAGGGTGGAGCCGTAGGAACTTTGCCAAAAACTCATTGAGAAAATGGTGTCGTTCGTAAAGCCGCGGCCAAGCAATGCTGTATATCCGGTTAGAATCAGCAGTGGGAAAGCGAGCCAGCTAAGCCTGCTGAAGCGGGTTCCCAGTTCTGTGAATAATAAGCCGCGCTGACCGGCTAATTTTTTCCTTGTAGCGGGAACCAGAACGGCAGCGGTAAACAGCATGCCGCCGATCCAGAACGTCACAAAAAGCAGATGAAAAAATACAGACCATTGATACATATGATGTACCGTAGATGTTTAGTTGTTAAAATCTGAGTTGGATTATAAAGGAGGGGACTTTTTAAAGCCTTTATGATTTCAACTTCATCACTTTTACTTTCCACTCTTTCGGCATCGTCATCAGATACTCCCACTTAAACGGCTCAGAATTTTCAGCTTCCATCTGGTAGTAAAGCGGTTTGGGATCATGGTCGTTGATAAAGACAAACGCTTCGCCCAATTTAAGGTCATCAAAAGCCTCAAAAACCATGTCGTGACGTATGGCGGGTGGAAAAGGGCGTACATCAAATTTGTTGACTACAGTGATATCCGTAGTATCGATATCATTTTCGGCATTTTTAGTAATGTGAATAATCGTTTCGTTCTCTGATTTCTTTTTGTATTCCCGGGTATGATCACCCTCAAATTTCTTTTGAAAGATTCGGAGGATTTCATTCGGTTCTTCCGAAGCTCTGATCTCCATCACATCGCCCGGGAGCATCATCCCGTATCGGTGGAAAGTGGTGTATTTCCAATCTTTTTTGTCGGCTTTACGAAGATCAATAAGTGTAGAAACATCACTGTCTTTATCTGCTTCGGAATCTGCCGTTCGGGTAACTTTCACTTTCCACTCTTCGGGATCTCGTTGCAGATATTCCCAGCCCACCACATCTCCGAAAATAGATCGGAATTCGTAGTAAAGAGGCTTTGGATCGTGGTCGTTAATAAAACTGAAACTCTCGCCGGCGGGCAGTTCCTTAAAAAGATTCAGCAGTTTTTCATGTCGTTTGATCGGGATCAGCGTTCGTACATCAAGTTCTTTGGTTTGGGTGGTCATGACTGTAATGAGTATTTAAAGTTATAAGACTGTTTTATCTTGATACAATTTAAAAAAAAGCTATTGGTCTGATTCAGGTTGGTTTACATCGTGCCAGTAATTATTCGCGGCAGCTATGGTTTGAAAATGGATAGCTGTCACCTGCGAGGAAGCAATTAATGCATCCGGATCTTTTGCATAAACATCACGCAACATAAATAGTACATCCCTGTCCGGTTGGGTGGAAGTAACTCCTTTTCGTGCAAGCTGTATGGCCACTTGGAATCCTTCTTCCGGGGTGTCAGTAATTAGGCTGAGTTCGGGTTCATCATTTGTTTTCGGCTCCATGTTGGACTGTCCATAAAGCAGGCCTGTGGAAAAAAGGAACAGTAAGGAGAAAAGTATAGCGAGTGATTTCATATTGTTTGTGTTTCTGTTGTGGATTCAGTTTCGGTTAGAAGTTCTTTGCAGCGTATCTCTACTTTAAACGTAATCTTATCCTCCGTGGAGTTGACGTTTGGTGAATTAAGATCTTTGATGACATAATCGTAATCTTCATTGTGGTAGCTGTCGATACTCGTTTTAATTAGTCGTTCCAGTTGATTGTTGGAAAGTGTTTTTAATTGGTTGCACAAAGTTCTCCTGAATAGTTTTTATCGGTTCATCGGTATCTCATACGTACATGAAAAATCCCCCTCGGCGATGTAGGAGGTTCGTTCTACTTCGTCATTAAAAAGCCGTCGGTAAAACTCAGCCTCGAGCTTGCACGGGAGACGCGTCTCTTTCACTACTTCACTGAACGGACAATTGCACTCTTTAATCGTTATTTTTTCGTTGTTTTTATTGGTTTCTAACTCTGGCATAAACCCCTCTTCTTCCAAAAAGGCTGCAAGTTTATCTAAACCTGCTTTCAGATCATCATCCGATGCTTCAGCCATCCGGTTTTTTGCTTTTTTCAGCCGCTGTTCCCAGAATGACTCAAAAAACTGTTCAATGGAATCTTCTGCGCCCTGCTCTTTTAGAAACTTTAACAGCTCTCGAATCAAGTCTGATTCTGCTGATGGGAATAGTCGATGACCTTTCGGGGTAATCTGGTACTGAAGACTGGGGCGTCCGGGCCCGGATCGAATGTAATCACGGCGGATATATCCATCTCTTTCCAGCTGTAAAAAGTGTTCTCTGAGAGTAGTTTTGGCCAGGTCGGTATGGGTAACGGCCTCATCAACTGATAACGTCCCTTTTTGTTTAATGAGGTCGAGAAGTTCTTTTTTAGAGCCTGTATAGGTCATGGTATTATGAGTTTTTGCTTACGTTGATTGCAGCCGATTTTCTATGATCGGGAAAAATTGATTCACTTGAAGAGCAAAGTATTTTGCTAGTTGACTGTCCAGATCCGCCATATTTTCATTCATTATTCTATATGTAGTGCAGGCACCGGCGGGATGTTGAAAGCCGTTGCTGAAATTGCGAATCATCTCCATCTCTTTCATAATTTTTTCTCGATCATCTTCAAGCAGTGCCATTGCACGTTTTAAATTTTTCGCTTTGCCATACTGTATGGACTGATCTTGTTGGCTCAACTCTTTTGCGAGCGGAATTAATGTGTTTTTTTCGAGCAAGAGATAGCGATCAATCGTCTCATCCAATCTTTTTAAGTGCCGTTCAATGTTTTTCAACTGTGTGTATTGATTTCCATGAACAAGCTGAACGCGCGGCAGATCTCTTGCTATTTCGGATAGTCGTCGGCGAATACAGGGCTGTATGACTCCCAAGATACGGTTGCTTAACGCAATGATATCGTCTTCATTTTCAGTGACTTCGGGTTCAGGTTCGTTACACTCCGTTTCAACTCTCTGTTTTTTAATCCAACTTAAGAGCCCCTCCTCATTCCATTGAAGCTGCTGACATGCTGATCGCAGCGTTTGATCCCGGAACTGCTCAGGTTTCATCCCGATAGAACTTAACAGTTTGCCCGCATTTTGATCGGGTGACACAATTCGGTTGATCGTATCTTCGGGCGTTAGTGTACTCAGTGTTTTTTCGGAGTCCATAAATTTGGTGTCTGTTTCTATTTGATGACTATAAACTAATCAATCAGAACAGTTAAAACAATAAAAAAGGAATTAACCGTTTTAATTGTTGTTATTTGTTTTAAGGCCGTTTACCTTTCCATCAAAACAGAGTTTCTTCATCTAAGACCTGACAGGTTTTCAAAACCTGTCAGGTCTGCTATCGGCTTAATAATGAATAAAGAATTTGTCATAAGGCGTGAGGCAGCCCGGAAGTTTTGGGGCGTTATCGATCCCGAGCTGGGAGTAAACATTGTAGATCTGGGGTTGATTTACCGGATGTACATGAGGGATGACGATACGTTTGTTGTGGAATATACCACCACAACACCGGGCTGCCCTATGCGTCGTTATTTGCAGAGAAAAATTGAAGAGGCTCTGCAATCCATCGAGGAAATCGAGGAGTTCGAAACGAAATTGGTTTTTGAAACGGAATGGTCTGTGGATATGATCGTGGATGGGGTAGAGTTCTTCTCCGTTCCGCCACCCATGATGTCGGGTAAATGAACATGAATAAAACCAAACTGCTGGATCTGTTTTTTGGCATTCTGCTGGTTACGGCCGGAATCGGTCTTCTGCTGGGGCTCTACACAGGCTTGATCCGCATGGGCTTTTCGATGCCCGGGGCATTTGAATTGGACGCGATGGCCCACGGGTCACTGATGATCAACGGGTTTCTGGCTACACTGATATCCCTTGAACGCGGTGCGGCTCTTGAGAAGTTGTGGAGCTATATCGCTCCATTCTCTTTTTTCCTCGCAACTCTTCTGCTGATGACAGGATACGCCTATTCGGGTGGATTTTTTCTGCTCCTCGGCTCCCTGTTTCTGGTGATTATTATGGGATATCTCTGCTACTTGCAGTCGGTGGTACATCACTACATCATGGCCGCCGGCGCCGTTACCCTGCTGATCGGCAATGTTCTATTTATTATAAATGAACCCGTTTTTGAACTGATCGGCTGGTGGATCGCTTTTCCGCTGCTCACCATTTTTGGAGAGAGGCTGGAGATGAACCGGATCATGCGTCCACCCAAAAAAGCGCAGCATCTGTTTGCAGGATTGATCGCAGCGTGGATTATTTCGCTTGCCATTATCCATTTCCACCGTGATTTAGCTTGGCTGATTAACTCTCTGTTGCTAATCGGAGTCGCCGCCTGGCTCATTCGGTTTGATGTAGCTCGGCGAACCATAAAATCGCGTGAATGGACCCGTTAAAGCGCCTGGTGCCTCCTCACGGGATACGGCTGGCTGATTATTGGCGGAATTCTCGGGATGATCCACGGCTTGCCGGCAGCGGGATACATTTATGATGCGCTGCTGCATATCTTTTTTGTGGGATTTGTCTTCAGCATGATATTTGCCCACGCTTCAATCATCATCCCGTCACTAACCGGAAAGTTGGTTCCCTGGAGTCGATACTTCTATCTGCCGTTCTTTCTTCTCCACGGTTTTCTGCTGATTCGTGTAGTGGGCGATCTTCTGTATGTAACCGATATCAGAATCTGGGGAAGTTACGGCAATGTGGCGGCTATTCTACTTTTTCTTGGTGGGATATTATTTCAACTGACCTTTAAACGATCGACTCCGGCCTTTTCGCAAACGTAGTGTTCATCCCAAATTTATGACAGGAGATTATCGGAATGAGTGATATTACAAATGACAGCGACATCAAAACTCTGGTTCATGCATTTTACGACAAGGTGCAGCAGGATGAGCGGCTCGGGTATATTTTCAACGACCAAGCCGAGGTCGACTGGGATCATCATCTGCCCAGAATGGTTGATTTTTGGTCGAACCTGCTGTTTCAGACCGGAAGATATAAAGGGCGACCATTCCGCCAACATATGCCGCTGCCGATTCAACAGGAGGACTTCTTTCGGTGGCTATCACTTTTCAAAGAAACCGTGGATGAACATTTTGAAGGAGAGAAAGCAGATTATGCCAAAGAGATGGCTTCAAAAATTGCGGCTTCATTCTCATTAAGAATGGAGATGGCCGGGAAATTTAATGAATCACCAACATCATGAAATACCGTATACACACTATTACAGTCTCCATATTCTTTTTACTTGTGTTAGGAGGGCTGACAATCGATCATTTTTTGGAAGTGGATAAAAACCCGGAGTCAAATCCGGAACCGCTGGAACTACACTCCATTATGGAGTTACTACTGCTGGATATTCACACCATTAACGAAGGAGTGTATACGCGAAACTTTGATTTAATTGAACAGGGAGCACGAAATATTAATAATCATCCACCTCCGGCTACGGAAAGTCAGAAATTAGTGCAGGAGGTTTTAGGGGATCGCATGTCACAGTTTAGAGCATACGACAATATGGTTCATGATACAGCCGACTCCCTGCATAATGCAGCCACTAAAGAAGATATGAACCAAGTTCTTAAATATTACAGGATTGTGGAACAAGGTTGTGTAAGCTGTCACGCGGCGTTTCAAGAAGAAATACTCCGGGAACGTTTACAACGGGATGTACAGAAGCGGGAGTGAAATAAATCACAATGAAGAAAAGGAAGACGGAAATTTACCGTTCGGTTATTTAGAAATGTTATGCGTCTTTCCGGTAGATTTCTGTCATTACATTTTGAACAATGCCGTCGCAACGTTCGCCGAGGAATTCGAATATAGTCGTATCTTTCACTCTGCTTTCAAGCGAATCCCTCAACTTTTCTTTAGCTCTCATGAGCCGAACTTTTACGTTAGATTCTGATATATCAAGTGCTTCGGCCACCTCTCTTGTGCTCATTTCTTCTATTTCGCGCATCACATAGACTGCCCGGAAATTTTCAGATAGAGAATCGATAGAATCTTCAATCAACTCGTTCATATCGTGTTCAATAAGCAGTTCTTCGGGGCTGTATTCTTGTGACTCGGGTCTTGGCTTAGCGTCATCGTCAGCATACAGATGAAGCTTGGAGTGAGTTTTTCTTCGTTTGAGAAATAACAGAGCCTCATTAATCGCGATGCGAATGAGCCAAGTTGAAAATGCAGACTTCCCTTTAAATGAATGAAGTTTTTCGAAAACCTTAATATATGTCGTCTGCAGTGTGTCCTGTACATTATTTTCATCCTTGATATAACCTCGTTGAATACGGAAAAGTCTCTGATTATACCTTCTCATTATAACTTCGAACAAATCTTTTCGACCCTGTAGGATCTTCTCTACAATTTGTTCATCCGTTAAATGTTCAAATTTTTGATGCTGTACGAACGGATATGCTTTCATAATATCAGGATGAGTGGATATTTAACCTGACTAATGAAATTTAAAAAATCTCCGTTCATTCAAGTTAGATAATCCCTATATCCATTTGGTTACAAACTATTTTTAGTTGACAGAAGTTACTTTCCCGGTTATCGCAAAATCGGCAGTAGGCGAATACTTTTATCGGTATGAACTAGTATTGGGCTGTCGAATAAAATTATTGTATTGACTCTGCTTCAGTCATCAAAATTAATTTGTAACCAATCCCAACCGGCAGTTATCAGATGAATACAATTTAGAATCCTAACCCCATACAACAACAATTATGTTTTTAAATAAAAATATTCTTATTTCATTTTCAGCGCTCCTAATGGCGTTGGTTATGTTCTCATGCACGGATGATGGGCCTACAAGCGCCATCGATGAACCGGATTCTCCGGAGGAACCTGAATTTGATCACAGGCAGGCTACCTACTCTTTTGATGCTGTTTCAAATGACGGTGAAATTCCAAACGGAGTGAGTGCTACGGCAACATTTCAGGAGTTAAACGATAACCGGACTTTGGTAACTCTTGAACTTGATGATGGATCGACAGAAAGCGGTTTAACCCACACAGCTCATATTCATGATAATGATGTGGAAGCCGGTGGCGATATCGCCTATTTCCTTGGTCCGATTGATGGATTAGAAGGATCCCCCGGAAGCAGCGAGTATGTTGTAGATGCCGGTTTCGACGATTTAGTTGAGTTTGATGGCTATATCAACATCCATGAAAACAATTCCAACCTGGGAACTATTCTTGGGCAAGGCAATATAGGCGCAAATGCAGATGCTGAAATAGTAGAAAGCGACCTAACTCCTGCAGAAAATCCTCAGACAAAGGAGTATACACTTAATGCAAATCAAAATGATGGTCTACTCCCTGATGGTGCAGAAGCTGTTGCAACATTTCAAGAGCTCACATCCACTCAAACGTTGGTAAAACTGGAGCTTGTGAACGGTACAACAGAAACGGAATTAAGCCATTCGGCACACATCCACGTCAATAATGTTGTGGAAGGCGGTGACATTGCCTATTTCCTAGGACCAATTGATGGATTGGCAGGTTCTGCCGGTACAAGTTATGCAGTTGTTGATGAAAGCTTTGATTTCCTTACAGATTTTGATGGCTATATAAATATTCATGAAAGCAACTCAAATTTAGGCACAATAGTATCCCAAGGTAATATTGGTGCAAATGAAGAGCTCACCACACTTAGAAGTGCATCATTCGAGCTGAATGCAAATTCGAATTCCGGTGCAATTTCTGCAGGTGTAGGTGCGACCGCCACTTTTTGGGAGTTTAACGATGAAGAGACAGTAGTAACACTTGCGCTTGAAGAATCGACGGAAGCATCTGTAGCGCATACGTCACATATTCACTTTAACTCAGCTGAAGAGGGTGGCGATATTGCCTATTTCCTTACACCTATTGACGGTTCCGATCCGGGTGCAAGCAGTGCGCGAGTTGTTAATGAGTCATTCGATACACTAATTGAATTTGATGGCTATATTAATATTCATGAAAGTGTTGAAAATATAGGTACGATTGTATCTCAGGGTAATATTGGTTCCAATGCTGATGTTCAGATAGAACTCGGATTGGATGCGGTGGATAATCCACAAGATATTGTTTACGATCTGGAGGCTGTATCAAATAGCGGTGAGTTTTTCCCCGACGGTGTGAATGCCAAAGCGAAATTTCTGGAAGTAACCGGTGACTTGACGTTAGTAACACTTGATTTAGAAACTGATGGTGCAACCGGAACATCACAATCCCATCCCGCCCATATCCACGATAACTCTGTGGAAGATGGTGGA
>LKMJ01004144.1_pt1 | contig 13604 bp, 16 predicted proteins | sample 643391 | NCBI WGS metagenome assembly LKMJ01 (sample SAMN04112250, study PRJNA286221) | soda lake metagenome | biome: soda lake; feature: Kulunda Steppe; material: water; isolation source: sample PL-Br10 brine of Picturesque Lake | place: Russia: Kulunda steppe | collected 2010-07
CGCGGGCGATTGTGAACACCTCCGACCGGCCTGAGTCCATCAGACGTCGCGATCCGGTTCGCCGTCCGGATCGGCGGTCGATGCCCGCCGCACTGTCAGTACTGGGCGATCCGACGTTCTGATTACACCCTCGGTCACACTTCCCATCAACAGCCTGTCGATTCCTCCCCGGCCGTGGGTCCCCATTACGATCAGATCGCAGTCGTGGCCCTCGGCGTACTCGACGATTGCGCGCCGCGGCGAACCGTCGATCAGTCGCGTCTCGATGGGAACCGTCGACCTGGCAGCCAGTTCTTCGACCAGTTCCAGTGCTTCCTCGCCCTCCTCACGTAGCACGTCACTGATCCCATCCCAGGACGCCTCCATTGGGAGCCCCGCAAACGTCGCGGAGTTCACGACGTAGATGGCATGCACCGTCGCGTCGTGGATCGTCGCGAGTTCGATGGCGTGCTCGACGGCCCGGCCGACGCCGGTCGAACCGTCTGTCGGGACCAGTATCCGATCGTACATCGTGTGATACGGTACCGACCCACGTCGTATAACTGTTGCCCGGGAACCTCCCTCAGAGAACGAGTCGCTTCACGTCGCCCTGGCCAGCCCGTCGCACCACTGCCCGTACGACATCCTGCGCCCCCGCGAGGTTGTCCGAGTCCCCGTCGAGCACGAGTAGTTTGGCCGGGCGGCCTTCTTCGACGACCCCACGGTCGAGTCCGGCGATCTTCGCGCCGTTCAGCGTGGCCATCCGAAGTACTTCCCGCGCGGGGAGATCGAATAGCTTCGCCGTGAACGCCATCTCTCGGAACATCGACGGGCTGTTCGTCATCACGTTGTCCGTCCCGAGTGCAAGGGAGGTCCGCGCTGCAAGCTCTTCGATCGGTGGTCGTCCCACGTCAGTGACGACATTTGACCGGGGACAGACGACGATCGGCACCTCGCTGTCGTCGATCCGTTCGAGGTGGACCGGCTCGGGATGAACCATGTGGACGACGAAGTCCGGATCAAGGTCGAGCGCGGCGTTGATGTCGCTCTCGTCAACCTCGCCAGCGTGGATACCGAAGAGCTTCCCCGCCTCGGCGGTCGCCTTTCGCTCCCGGTCGAAGTCGGCATCGTTCGCACCACTCGCACCGAACCCGTCGGCGATTTCCATCGCGTCGACGGTTTCTCGCCCGAGGATTACCGGTTCAAGGTCGACGTTCCCCGCAGCGTCCCGGAGCATCTCGACACCCTCGACTCCCCCTTCCCGAAACTCGATCGTCGTTCCTGTGCCGGTCGACTGCATGAACTGCAGGGATCGGCGCATCCCGTCGACAAGGTCGTCGCGCGACGCCGCTCCGAGAAGGCGGTGTTTCAACCCATCGGGCGGCGCAACGAGTTCTTCGAGTGAGAGACCACCGCCCGCCTCCTTTGCGATCGAATCGCCCAGATGGGTGTGGGCGTTGACAAAGGCCGGGAGCACGATGGCGTCGCTGGTCGTTTCGGTTTCGTCGATGGAGACGATCTCCCCGTCGTCGATCACTACGCGGCCCTCCACGGGCTCGAAAGAGGGCCCACGCAGTATCGTCCCCTCCAGATGCATGAATGGGTCTATTCGGCTACCACTCATTTGCCTGTCGCTCGGGGAGGACAACGTTCACGAGACACGACGTTCAGTTCGGTCCACAGTCGAACTCGTCGAGCGTCGCGTAATGCGTCCCCCGTACCTCCGATACAAGGGCCCCCTCGATATCGAGTCCGAGGACGGACGCAGCAGCGTGACCAACCTGCTCCGTCCGGCCGTTCGGCGCGTACACGCCCAGTCGCCACTGGGACTGCTGTGCCGCTCGCAGCGCCTCGACGAGCGGCGATTGTTCGTCGAGCCGTCTGACTTCGCTCCCGACGACGACCCGGGTCGTCGATTCCGTCATCGTCGGTCGGCCAGGAACGTCGATGATGACGTGGGCGGGCCGAACGTCCGCCTTCGCGGCGATTTCGTCCTCCAGTCCCCGGACCGTCTCGTGGTCTGCATCGATGATCTTATCGGGGACGTCCCGAAGCTCTGCCCAGACGGCGCGTTTGAACAGATCACGTTCGTCGAGTGCGTTGGCGTATCCCTCGGTCGCCTCGTGAGTCCGCAACGCGACGAGCAGGTCGCTGTCGTCCATCCGGCGAACCGTCGCTGCGGGGATCGATTCCTCGTCGATCAGCCGCTCGGTACCGCGACGGAGCAACGATTTGCTGATTCTGGCGACGTGATGACTGTATACGGTAGGGTTCATCAGTGCGCGCGCGATCAGCAGGCTCTCTGCAGCCTGAACGTTACCCTCCTGTAATACGAGCTGTCCGTTCTCGAACGTCAGCTCGCGGACGAGTCGGCCGTGATCGATCGTGCCGTACGGGACGCCGGTGTGGTGGGCGTCCCGGACGAGATAATCCATCCGGTCGACGTCGAGCTCTCCCGATACCAGTTGGCCGTACTGACCATCGCCTGCGATCAGGTCGGCGATTGTCTCCGGGTCGAGATCGTGTGATCGTAGCACGTCACCCACCGGGTTCTCCTCCAGTAGATCGGCGACATCGTCGTGGTACTGACCCGTATGTCGATGGATCACCGCTTCGACGTTGTGACTGAACGGGCTATGACCGACGTCGTGTAGCAGTGCCGCGGCCCGGACCCGTTCGGCCTGCTGGCCGTGAATCCCGAGCCCATCGAGCGCCTGACAGGCGAGGTGGTAGACGCCGAGGCTGTGCTCGAATCGGGTGTGGTTCGCCGACGGGTAGACGTACGAAACCGTTCCCAGCTGTCTAATGCGTCGGAGACGCTGGACTGCAGGTGTATCGAGTAGAGCCGCTGCAACGCCCTCGATCTCTATGTGATCGTGGACGCTGTCCTTGATCGTCGCCATGCTCCCGCGTTCGGCGCCGTCCTACAAAAAGTGTCGTACGGTGGGCTAGAGCAGTTCGTCGAAGTCCTTGTGACCCTGGATCTCGACGTCTTCCTCGGTCACTTCGGCGATGAAGACACCGTTACCGCTGCCGGTGTCGCGTTCGGTGGCGCTCTGAATTGCGCGAGCGGCGACCTCCTTTGCTTCCTCGTTGCTCATACCTTCCTCGTAGTGCTGTTCAAGGGTACCGTAGGCGACCTGCATCCCGCTCCCGGTGACCGTATAATCGTCGCGGATGACGCCGCCCGCCGGGTCCAGACTGTAAACGTGGGATCCCTCGTCGTCGACGCCAGCGAGGATCGGTCGGATGGCGAAGAAGGGACCGCCACGGGCGAAGTTCCCTGCGAGCGTCGAGAGCGCCTTCATGCTCATCTTCTCGCCGCGGCGAGTCTCGTAGAGGCTGGCCTCGACGCGCAGGTACTTGATGAAGGACTGTGCGCCACCGACGGAGCCGACGAGCGTCAGGACGGCGTTCGGGTGGATCTGTTCGACCTTCTGGACGTCCTTGCTGGAAACGAATCGGCCGCCGAGACTTGCGCGCATGTCGGTCGCGACGACAACCCCTTCGTCGGTCGTCAGACCGACAGTCGTCGTCCCGGTCTTGTTGACGTTTTCGAGTTCGGACTCGGAGATCTGTGGGTCTGGAAGCGAGCCAATTGACGGGCCGAGTGGGTCCGAACTGGCGTTGTCGAGGCGGTCCTGATTACGCGAGAACTGGGAGTTATCCATGGGAGTTCGCATTGAGTGTCCGTAGAACCCGGCCACATATAAATAACCGAGTTTGCGGTAGCTGAGGTAGACTACGCGCGTGGCCGTCACTCAGGAAATCGAAATCGTCTGATACAATGAGCCCGGTTCTATGCAGTTGCCTCGTAGGTCCGCTCGACGCGCTCGATAATGCGGTGTAGCGGGGGCGCACGACCCACGGTGCGCTGGAGCGTTACCGCGACCGGCATCAGGACGATACCGAGCACGATGGTGAACTGGTACAGGGCAAACAGTGCGGCTTTGGAAACCCGTTCGATCATCTGTCTTCGATCGGTGCTCGGCGAGGGGTGTATAAAAGAATAACTAATGATTTCTTATATCATCCGGAATAATGAGGGATCGAAATGGGCCGCGTCTTGCGATTCAACCGCGCTTGCGCGGGGATACAATTTAGTAGAATACCTGACGCTCTTTCGGTACGTGCCGGCTCGCCAATCCTGTGGCCTCTCATAACTTATGCGGATTATACAAATCTCGTGCGCATCGACCAGCGGACTCTGGACCACGCAAGGACGAACCGCAAAGATGGATAACCTCCAGCCGGAACGTGCAGGTATGAGCAACTATCTCGTTGTGATGGAGGCCGCATGGTTGGTTCGTGACGTTAACTCGATCGATGACGCAATCGGCGTCGCGGTTAGCGAAGCCGGAAAGCGTCTGAATCAGCAGGATATGGACTACGTCGAGGTCGACGTCGGTGCGACGGGCTGTCCGGCCTGCGGAGAGCCGTTCGACTCGGCCTTTATTGCGGCCGATACTGCCCTGGTGGGTCTGGTACTGGAAATGGAGGTGTTCAATGCTGACAGTGAAGAACACGCCCAGCGGATCGCAAAGAGCGAGGTCGGCGGCACCCTCCGTGACGTTCCGCTATCCGTCGTCGAGACGATCGAATACGAGGATGAAGGCGAGCTGGAAGACGGATCCGAACCCTGACCCAAACTTTATTCTATAACCGGAAGTAATTATAGGTATGGATCTTCCGACGCCTGCGGATCTGCGCGAACGCCGAAACGAACTGGAGCTGACCCAGAGCGAACTCGCGGATCGGGCCGATGTTTCTCAGCCCTTGATTGCACGGATTGAGGGTGGCGACGTCGATCCGCGGCTCTCGACGCTTCGACGGATCGTTAGCGCGCTCGCCGAAGCCGAAACGGGAATCGTTCGAGCCGAAGATCTGATGCATAGCGATGTGATCAACGTCGCCCCCGACGACGAACTGAGCGACGCTGTCAGGAAGATGGAAGAGGAAGCATACTCTCAGCTTCCGGTGCTACAGGACGGTGTTCCCGTGGGGAGCATCAGCCAGGGGGATCTGGTTCACGCCGAGGAGGGAGACCGAAGCGAACCAGTGCGAGAGTTCATGAGCGAAAGCTTTCCGACAGTCTCGGAGGATACGACCCTCGACGAGGTAACCAGCCTGCTCGAACACTACAAGGCCGTTATGGTCACTGATAGCGGTGAAACGGTTGGGATCCTCACTGAAGCGGACATCGCAGGCCGATTATCGTAACGGGAACGCATATGAGGGTGTGTAGCTACGGGTACGTATGGACTGGGTAAAACGGGACCTCGGCAGCGGATTCGTGGTGCTCGTGCCCATTCTGGTGTCCCTGTACGCGTTGCGGTGGTTCTATCTCCTTATCGCCGGTCTCCCGCTGTTCAACGACATCGATCCGTCGCCGGTCGGCGTCGCACTGAGCATTCTACTCGTTGGTGTTGTCGTTTTCAGTGTCGGTTATTTCATGCGGACGGCCATCGGCGAACTCGTCTCGGACGTGCTGGACTGGGTGATGAACCGCGTTCCGGGCTTTCGGATCGTCTACAATGCCTCCCAGATGGCGGTCGAAACCGCCGTCTACGACTCGACGGAACTCAACCAGCCTGTGAAGGTGAACCTCTGGGGGGATCTACGAATGACTGCATTCAAAACTGGGAAACAAACGAGAGACGGGAAACACCTCCTCTTCGTTCCTACGTCACCCAACGTTACCAGCGGCTTCGTTATCGAACTCGACGATGAGAAGTTCGTCGAAGTCGACGAAAGCGTTGAGGACGCACTGATCCGCGTGCTCAGCGCCGGGTTCGGCGAGCAGAACGGACGAACGAGTTCACGACAGCCGTCCGACGACTAGTACGGGTTTGCGCTTCGTGGTAGTTCACTAACACACAGCCCAGTATTCATATATCAATATACCATTTACGCGTTCCAAATCGGACTGTACTCCGCGATAAAATGTTCCGCTAGTTCGCCAATCCCCTGACGAAGAGCACTGCTCTCACGGAACCAGCTCGTGTTGAGAGCTCATCGAATAACGAGAGGACCGCCACGAGCTGAGTCCGCCGGCCGGTTCGATGGAAGGCTCGATTCAGCCGTGGAGCCAAACTGTCGAGAGGACACGATACCTGTCTCTGACTGGGAGCTAACCCACCAGCACGTGTAGATCGGACGGGTTCGTCCCGTGTACAAAACGACAGCAGGACTCCAGTATGACAGTGATTTCAGAGGAGCCAGACGTTTTTCACGGCAGGTGAGACGCTGTTGCGTCGTAATCAGAACATGCCGAATGACAAAGTGGGAAGCAGGATATGAGAGATATCGTCAACAGCATGAAGCGGGCGTAGTATGTCCCATGGTACACCCGCCCAGTCAAGTCCGTCTATGACGACTGGCCGGGGATATCATACTCTTGCGATCGTCCTGAGGTAGTGTACACGAACTGAGGTATATCCGGCTAGAAGACCGCCGCTTGATTGATGGCCTGGCCACGAGATCCCCTGATGTGAGGAGTCCCACTCTTGGTGCAGCAAGGGTATCAAATCGGACTCAGTGTGACATCGAGTGCTCATCCGTCCGGAGCAGCTGTCGTCTCGATGGCGACCGATCTGTGTAACTGCTATATGTATTCCGGGAACACTCAGTCTTTTCTCGGTCAGGTTGTCAATCGCTACGGGTCCATATGGCCTATTTCGTGAACAGCCCTTCCAAGGGTTAGACTCACTCGTCGGGAACTCAGTTCGAGCACGGGGAAATACTGCACATAAAACAATAGATAGGTGTCACTTCAGGCCGGGATTAGTAGTTCACCCGACACAAAATCCCTCCGCTGGCTATGGGCCCTATGCCCAGGTTGAATACGGCCATCCTGTAATAACCACGATCTGTGAATTTAGTCATTCAACCGTCGCCCCCATAATTTTGAAGTGCTATATTACCATATATAATGGTATCTACTGAGGATATGGAGTGAAAATCGGCGATAATACGGAACTATATTCGTAGATAAGGTATGTTATCCGCAAATATAGGAACATTAATGCAGGAGGGATCCATTGGCCCGCTCATGAGCAGCGAGGACGCAGTCGACACGTCCCGAACGTCCGTCAAAACATACGTCCCGGCGTATCAAAAAACGCAGTGGAAAGCACACGCCGACGAGCTCGGCATGAGCCAGAGCGAGTTCGTCCGCACGATGGTGCAGGCCGGTCGGCGAGGATTTGGTGCGAGTCCGGAGGAACTCCAGGAACCCCCGAACGCGGAGCCCGGAACGACCGAACAGACCGATTCAGCCGCACAGCAGCCAGCGGAGACAGGAGCGCTCGGCGATCGAGTACTGACATTGCTCGAACGCGAGGGCACGCTCTCGTGGGACGACCTGGTTGAGGCGCTCACCGACGACATCGAGGAGCGCCTGGACGACACGATGGCCGAGCTACAGGACGAGAGTAAGGTTCGGTACAGCGGTCGCCACGGCGGGTATACACTCTCAGAATGAGCCGGAGCACCACAGCCGAGAGCGTCGACGATCCGATCGCGTACTTCGTGCAAGACGTCGGGTATCACGGCAAGACAGAACGGACACAGGCGGCCTACGAGCGCGTTCTGCGGCAGTTCGAGGCGTTTCTGTCCGAGGGCACAGCACGAGACCAGACCGGCGTCAGCATCCCCGAGGCGACCCACAGAGACTGTATGGAGTGGGTCCACTCCCTGCGGGCGGACCACGCAGGCAGCACCGTTGCGACGTACGCGTCCTATCTCCACCGATTTTACGGGTACATGACACAGGTCGGCGTTCTCGATGCCAACCCGATGACCCTCGTCGTCGACCAGATCGAGGAGTCGATCGACACGGATCCGGCACGACGGGAGATCTCGCTCGAAGAGATGCAGGAGTTCGTCCAGGGGATCACACATCCACTGGATCGGGCAATCGTCGTGACGCTTTTGAAGACCGGGCTTCGTGTCGGCGAGCTCTGCAATCTCGACGTCCGGGACGTGAATATTGCGACCGATGGGCTTGACGCCGAAATGGATGTCAGGCCACAGCTCTCTGGGCAGCTGAACACACTATACGTCTCCCCGGATCCCTCACGCGGTGAACGAACCAACGGCGAGGAGCGCACAGCCTCGAACAAGCGAAAGCGCCAGACAGTGGTCCCAGTGGACGAGGAACTGGAGTCCGTGCTCGTCGAATGGCTGGCGATTCGGCCGGACCCGGTCTCGGATGCCGATCCGCTGTTCGTGAGCACAGGCGATTCGTGGGGGCATCGCCTGACGACGGATATGGCCCACACGATCGTCACCGAGCACGCCGAAGCGCGGGGCTGGTATCGATCAGGAGGTGGTGCCGCCGAGAACGTCACCCCTCACTACTTCCGTCACTTCTTCACGACGCATCTCCGGAGCGAGACGGGTGATCGGGGGATCGTTAAGTATCTCCGTGGGGACGTTGCGGAGGACGTGATCGACACGTACACCCACAACTGGGGCGACCGGGTACGAGAGACATACGAGGAAAGCATCTATCAGCTGTTGTGAGCGATGGGGTGGCCTGTCTATTGAGGAGTCCTCAAGAGACTGACTGGTCACTATTTTCAGTCTACTACCGATCTATGCGTCGCTTGGGAGCCAAGTAAAGTGTATATTGCTATATGGAAATAGAAACGCCATAACCCGTGAGTATCGATATCCTCACTCCTACCGACGGGCACTGGTCGAGATTACCAGTATCGAGGACGGCAGAGTTCACATTCAGAGACACCAATGGCTGGATTGACCCGGAGTGATCACCGATGAAGGATGCTCCCGATAGACCTGCACCCGGTACCGTCGCCGGCTGACCGAGCGCGTCCAGCGTGGTGACTGCGACATGAGCGACCTCCGTGGCGGCACGGTCACGGTTACGAATCTCGGCGTGCTCGGCGTCGACTCCTTCACCCCGGTTATCAACCCGCCCGAAGTGGCGATACTTGGCGTCGGGCGCATCCGAGAACGCGCCCGACCTGCAGAGGACGGAGTCGAGTTTCGCCGACAGCTCACGCTCGATTTGAGCTTCGATCACCGGGTCGTCGATGGGGCGGACGCAGCACGCTTCCTGGAGAGCCTCGCCGAATACGTCGAAAACGCGACCCAGCACGCCGCGGACGGTGAGTGACCAACTGCAGGTATGATCTCCGACGACCATGCTGACCGTCGGTATTGACTAGTTGACGGTCAGGACAGGAATGGACGACCGCCGGACGATGCGGGCCGTCGTACTGCCGAGCAAACGACCGGAGCCGACTGACCGACCGCGCGTGCACATCGCCAGGAGGTCCGAGTCGACCATCGAGGCGTACGAGAGCAGCTCCTCGGCGGGCACGCCACGGCGAACCGTCGTCGCGACATCGAGTCCCCCCTCGCGAGCCATCGTTGCGACCTCCTCGACGGCAGCGTTTCCGCCCGTTTTGAGCAGGCCGACGATACTGCGAGGAGCATCCCCCAGATCGTACGCTGTAGGATCGACGACGTAGACGACGCGGACGTCAGCGCCGTACCTCTCGGCGACATCGAGTGCAGTCCTTGCGGCGCGTTCTGCAGCATCACTGCCGTCGGTCGGCACGACGATCCGTTCGTACGAATCGTCCCCAACGGATCGGCTATCTGTGGAACCGACAGGACCGGAATGTCCGCGCGCATGAGCACTCGTTCGGTGGTGCTACCCATCCGGACCCTGTCGGCACCGGTTCGTCCGTGAGTCCCCATCACGACGATGTCGATATCGTGTTCGTCGACATACGCGAGGATCGTCGCATCGGGAACGCCTTCCCGTACTGCCCGGGCAGCTTCCAGTCCTGCTTCTTCGACGTCTTCTGCGATGCGAATGGTTGCTTCACGTCCACGCTGTTCTGACGCTTCGTGAAGTGTTGCGTACTCCTCGTCCTCGAGTCCAGATGGATCCTCCCCCGTCTCGACGACGTAGAGCGCGTGGACGTCTGCTCCGAACGCACCAGCCAGATCCGTCGCGTGTCCGACCGCCGTTGCGGCAGCGTCGCTCCCGTCGGTCGGTACGAGCATCTGATTGAACATGTATCACGATTCGAAAGCCACGATTATCAAGGGCTACCGTCAACTGCTCCGGGGTCAGGTGGTTCGAGACACGGAGTGTTGCGTCATCATGGAAATCATAGATTTCCGTCCGACCCCGAAGCCTGTCAGCATCGACATAGCCTGACACTCACGTTATCAAAGCCGCCTGAAGCCACGCCCCAGTCGGTTAAGATCACATCAAGAGTGGTATAAAATATGCAACTCAAGGCTACCACGATCGACATCGGAACGAGTCGCCCGATCGTGTTGCTGAACGTAGACGACGCGGACGAACTCGGTGCGCACCCACTCGATCGCGTCCGAATCGACCACGCCCAGGAGACGACGACAGGAATTGTCAAGCGAACGGAACGGCTAGTCGAACAGGGGACGATCGGCCTCACCGAACCGCTCCACCGGATTCGGGGAACGGTCACAGTGACGGTCGCGGGACGCCCCCACTCGGTGGAGTACGTACGAAAGAAGCTGGACGATATCGAACTCGCCGCGAACGAACTCGAGACGATCGTTCACGATATTCACGAAAAACGTCTTTCGGACATCGAACTCGGCGCGTTCGTTTCTGCTGTCTATGCGAATGGACTTTCGATTGAAGAAACCGAGAACCTGACTCAGTCGATGAGCAACGTCGGCGAGACGCTTCGGTGGGAACCGCCGGTCGTCCCGGACAAACACTCAATTGGCGGAGTGGCCGGGAACTGTGTCACGCCGATTATCGTCGCGATCATCGCCGAAGCCGGGCTGACGATACCCAAGACTTCTTCACGTGCGGTGACCTCCCCAGCAGGGACGGCAGACGTCATGGAAGTCTTCTGTGAGGTGGAGTTCACGACTGACGAGATCAAATCAATCGTCACTGAGACCAACGGCTGTCTGGTCTGGGGCGGCGGTGTGGCACTCTCGCCCGTCGACGATGAGATTATCCGTGCGGAAAACCCGCTGTCGATCGACCCGGCTGGCCTGCTCATCGCGTCCGTTCTCTCGAAGAAGCGTAGTGTCGGCTCGACTCACGTGGTGATCGATATTCCCTACGGTGAGGGAGCGAAAGTACAGAGTCTCGTCGGAGCACGAGAGCTCGCGGACGATATCAAACGCGTCGGCTCGCACCTCGACATGGACGTCACCTGTGCAATTACTCACGGATCTGATCCGATCGGTCGTGGCATCGGTCCGGTGCTTGAAGCCAGAGACGTGCTTGCCGTGCTCGAAGGTAACGGCCCGGAATCGCTCCGACTGAAGTCCATTCGGCTCGCTGAAATGCTGCTCGATCACTGTGGTGTCGACGCATCGCCGACCGATATTCTCGACTCCGGTGGCGCACTGAATCGGTTCCGACGCATACTCGTCGCTCAGAACGGGGATCCGGAGATTAGTGCCGACGATCTGGTGCCTGGGGATGAGTCGATGACTCGGCGGTCGGACCGAGATGGGATTGTGACGGGGGTCGACAACCGACAGCTCTGTGAGCTAGCACGCCGGGCAGGAGCCCCGCTCGACAGTCGCGCTGGACTGGTGGTCCATCAGTCGGCCGGCGACAGGGTGGTGGAGGGGGACTCACTGTACACACTCTACGCTGAACAACCGGCCAAGCTCGTGGAGGCGGAATCGCTGGGGGAGCGTCTCGAACCGGTTCGTGTGCGGGGCAAGGCGGATGCTCTCGTCGAGCGCAGATAAATAGATCAGCCCCGGGCTGGGCTATCGAACAACCACTACGGGGACTGACGACCGATGGACGACTGTCTCGGCGACGCTACCGAGCAGTATACGGGAGAATCCTTCTCGACCGTGGCTTCCGATCACGACCGTCTCAATATCCTCGCGTTCCGCCCGGTCGACGATGACATCTTCGGGCTGGCCCCTTGCGATCTCCGTTTCGACATCACTGCCGTGCTCGGACGCCGTCTCGGCGGCTTCGGAGACCAGTTCGGCTCCACGTTGTCGAGCCTTTTCATATCCTGGTGGGTCACTATCGTCGTCTTTGAACGCCATCCAGTACCCTTCTGGTTCGGGCACGACGTAGAGCACATGTAGCTCGGATTCCGGAAACGTTTCGAGGGTATACTGGAGGGCGTCCTTCGCTGGGTCGGAGCCATCGTACGGTAGCAGTATCCGGTCGTTCATAGCTGGTATTTCATGCGGAACCCCAATAATAATATAGGGTGGTCTGGGAGGTCGGCGAATCCGTGGCGGAATTCCTCGTCGAGAGAGCTCATCTGACAGAGTATGGCCGGAACACCACCACCAGTTATTATGTATCAACAGACCAGCACGTATGACTTTGAGTTGCTGGGTAGTAGTAGTACAGTGGAAGACCTAACGAGTTCATAGAGATGATCGAACATGTGCTTACCCCGATCGACGGTTCGGACGAGGCGTTTGCTGCACTGTCGTATAGCTGCAGCATGTTCCCCGACGCAAACCACGTGACGTTTCACGTAATAAACCCCACGATGAAACGGTACGAGGGCCACGGATACGACGCGGGCTGGCTCACAACGGCAAAGCGCGAAGCCGAGGAGTACCACGAGACCGCACGAGAGATAGCCCAGCAGAACGACGTGACGGTAACGGACTCGGTAACGGAACAGGGCGACCCTGCCCGAGAAATCGTCAACTACAGCGCAGAACAGGGGATCGAGCATATCGTGATGGGGAGTGTTGGACGTTCGAGCCTCGGGAACCTGGTCGTTGGTAGCGTTGCGAAGACGGTGACTCGACGCACACCCACGCCCGTCACTGTCGTGCGGAATATCGAAACTTCAGAAGTAGACCCCCCTCACGATACCCTCGTCGCTATCGATGGTTCAGAGCAGGCCTATCAGGCGCTCGAGTACACCCTGAAAGAGCTTCCCTCCGCAACGGTCTCTGTCCTGTACGTCGTTGAGCCATCACTGCAGCTACCGATTTCTGATACCGAAGCGGGAGCATCCGGGGGAACCGCTGAGCGCGGGGAAAACGATGCGGACGTAATCCTCGAAACGGCACAGCGACGGGCCGACGAACACGACAGGACCATCGAGACCGCATCCAGACGTGGAAAGCCGTCACGGATGATTCTCGAACACGTTGCGGAACACGATTTCGATCACCTCGTTGTCGGCCATTCCGGGCAATCGGGATGGCACAATATACTTCTGGGGAGTGTCGCCGAAACACTGGTTTTCCGATCCCCTGTCCCGGTAACCGTCGTCCGGTAGTGTCCAACGTCTCGGAGTAGTGCCCCGACGGCGTTCGAAAGTCAACGATTTCGTGGTGAAATGTGGGTGCCCGTCTCGCGAAATCTCACGAAACCGACACAGGCAACGGCTCGTCTCGTCCAAATATACTGTATGTTGTTATATAGAAACTGTTGGCGGCTACCGACTACTCCCAGTCTTCTCGAATCACCTCTGCTGCCGCCGTGAGACGCTCGGCAATACCGTCGCCGTTCTCGAGGATATCGACGATGGCGTCGTCAAGCGGCCCCCAGACCGCGTCCATCTCCCGGTGTGCTGGCTGCAGGGTCGCCTGCGTGAACGTCTGGTAGAACCCCTCGATGTCATCGGTCA
>LKMJ01004145.1_pt1 | contig 13602 bp, 9 predicted proteins | sample 643391 | NCBI WGS metagenome assembly LKMJ01 (sample SAMN04112250, study PRJNA286221) | soda lake metagenome | biome: soda lake; feature: Kulunda Steppe; material: water; isolation source: sample PL-Br10 brine of Picturesque Lake | place: Russia: Kulunda steppe | collected 2010-07
GCCAGCCGCCTCCGGCGGCTGGCGACCCACCGCGGCCGAACACCTCCCACGCTCCGGTGTGGGTGTTCGCGAGATAACCCTGTGTTAGCAGCTACACGCTCAGGGTCGCCATTCGGGTACCCTAAGCGGGTCGATGGGGATGTGCGGGATGCAGGTCGTGAGGCTGGAGACGACGACACCGAGCGCGGTCAGCGACGGGCTCGCTGCGCTCGCCGGGTCCCCGCAGGTGCGCAGCGTCCTCGCGCTGCTGGCGGCGCAGGAGGTGCCGGAGGCCCGTGCGTGGGAGGGTGTCGCCGCCGGTATCGACCTGCCCGTCATCGGGGGCGTGTTCCCACGCGTCATCGACGGTGACGCGCTGCGCGGCGATGGTGGTGTCCTGCTCGGGCTGCCGGTGGCGATGGATGTCGCGGTGGTGGGTGACCTCGGTGATCGGGAGGGCGCGCGCGAACAGCTCGACCGCGCGTTGGTCGGGGTCCGCCGTGACGCCACGGTCCTGACGATCATGGACGCCGCCGCGGACCACATCGACGCGCTCCTCGAGATGGTCTACGACCGGCTCGGTCCCTTCGCCACCTATATCGGTGGTGGCGCAGGATCGCTGCGACAGGTGCCGGAGGCCTGCGTCCTGACCTCGCAGGGGATGCTCGCTGGCGGGGCTGCGGTCGCGGTGCTGGACGCCCCCGCTCAGGTCGGTGTCGCGCACGGCTGGGAGCCCCTGGGTCCCTCACTGCGGGTCACGCGCGCCGGTCGGCGCCGGGTGATCGAGTTGGATCACCGGCCCGCCGCCGAGGTGTACGTGGAGGTCCTCCGCGACCACGCCGGGCTCGACGTCGCACCGGCAGGCATCGCCGACATCGCCGCCTCCTACCCCCTCGGTCTCGTCGGGCTCGACGACGAGATGGTCGTGCGCGATCCCCTGGGCACGGACGGATCCGACCTGCTGTGCATCGCGGAGATCCCCCAGTGGGCCTTCGTGCGGATGCTCCACGGTGACCCGCAGGAGTTGATCGCCGCGGCGGGGCGCGCGGCCGCGGCGGCACGGAGCGGGTCGGGCGGGACGCACGGACTCGGTCTGGTCTTCGACTGCATCTCCCGGGTGCTCCACCTCGGTGACCTGTTCGGGGAGGAGCTGGCACGGATCGAGGTGGGTTCGAACCGGTTCGGGGCGGCGACGATCGGTGAGGTCTGCAACCCCGGGGACCGGTTCCTGGAGCTGTACAACAAGACCGTCGTCGCCGCCACCATCCAGCTGCCCCCGGGAGCCGCGGGTGAGTGACCAGGTCCGACAGCAGGTCCTGCTGGAGATCGCGCTCTCCCTCGGAGGTGAGGTGGAGGTAGCCCGCCTGCTGGACCGCGCCCTGCCGTTGATCGCCCGTCGGACCGGCTCGATCGCCGCTGGCGTCGTCCGGGGTGACGGTGGTGGTTGGCGGACCGTGCGGGTCACACCGCGCGCGTTGGCAGACCACGCCGCCTGGGAGGAACTCGTCGACACCGTCACGGGCTCCGCCCCGGCGGAGGAGGAGGTCGCCACCTGGGAGTGTGCCGTCTCGCTCGGTACCGCCCACGTGTTCCCTCTGGCGGACTATGGCGTGCTGATCATCGTCCGGTCGGCACCCCTGGAGCCATCCTTCGTCCAGGCCTTCGTGCCCCTGGCCGAGGTGCTGGCGCGGCCGCTGCTCGCAGATCGTGAGCAGCAGCGCCGGCTGGCCGCGGAGGTGGAGCTGCGATCGCTCGGCAGCCGGTACCGCGGTCTGCTGGACGCCCTGCCGTTCTCGGCCTGGCTGGTGGACACCGATGGGCGCTACCTGCAGGTCAACTCCGCCTTCCTGTCCCGTATCGATCTCGATGAGGACGGGTTGCGGGGGCGTACAGCGGTCGAGGTGCTGCCTGCAGCGCCCGGTGAGCAAGCGATGGCTGCGACCCGCCAGGTCCTGCGGACCGGGCAGCCGCACACCCTTCGGGAGCACGATCCCGCCAGCGGGCGGTTCTACGAGGTCGACCGTACGCCCTACCTCGACGAAGGTGGTGCGGTCCGTGGGGTCGTGGGCTTCCGCCGGGACGTGACGGAACGCCAGGCCGCGGAGGAGAGGGTGGCGTACCTGGGCGCCTTCCAGGAACTCGTCACCCATCTGGCCGTGGGGTTCGTGAACACCCCGGTCGAGCGCATCGATCGCGCCATAGATGACGCGCTGGGGCGGATCGGGGACTTCGCGGGCGTGGACCGGGCGTACGTGTTCCGCTACGACTTCGAAGCGCGGACCGCCTCCAACACACACGAGTGGTGTGCCAGCGGGATCGAGCCGATGATCGGTGAGCTCCAGGGCACCCCGATGGAGCTGTTCCCCGACTGGCTCGACGCGCACCTGGCGGGTGAGCTCATGCACGTCCCGGACGTCGACGCCCTCCCTCCGAGCACCGGGCTGTGGCAGATCCTGGCGCCGCAGGGGATCAAGACGGTGATCGCTCTGCCGATGCTGATCGACGGGGAGTGCCTTGGCTTCGTCGGATTCGACGCGGTGCGTCGGACCAAGGACTGGGCCGCGGGCGAGCGCCAGCTCCTAGCCGTGTTGGCGGAGCTGGTCGGCAACGCGGAGGGCCGGCGGCTGCGGGAGCAGGAGCTGGTGTTGGCACGGGCAACCGCCGAGTCGTCCCAGGCTCGGCTCGAGCTCGCGCTGCGCTCCGGGAGCGGGGCGATCTGGGAGTGGGACGGCACGGCCTCGCGCACGCTGCTGTCCTCCGCGCTGCTCCGCCTCATCGGCGCGCAGGACACCACGCCGCGCTGGGTTGAGAGCACCAGTCTGATCGGGTTCCTCGGTGCGGAGGATCTCGAGCGGGTCCGCGCGGAGGTGCGTGCGGCCACCGCCGCGGGCGATGAGCGCTTCGAGGTGGAGGTGACCGGCGCGCTCGGGGCAGGTGCCACCCTGCCGCTGCTGGTCCGTGGGGCGTTCGCACGCGCCGGTGAGGGGGAACCGGAGCGGATCGCGGGGGTGCTGGTGGACCTCACCCAGGCCAAGCGTCAGGAGGCGCAGTCCGCCCGCAGCCTCAGGACGCAGGAAGCGCTGGCCAGGCTCTCCACACGGTTCGTGGGTACCCGGGGGTTCGACGCCGCGATGGACCAGGCGCTGGCCGACCTCGGCGGGATCTTCGGCGCCAGCCGTGCCTACCTGCTCCTGCGCCGCGAGGACGAGGACGTGCTCGACAACACCCACGAGTGGGTGGCGGCCGGAGTGGAGCCGATGCGTGACCGCACGCAGCGCGTCCCCCTCGACGCCGCGCCGTTCTCCATCGATCGGCTGCGTCGCGGTGAAGCCGTGCTGGTACCTGACGTGGCGGCGATGCCGGACGAGGCCCAGGCAGACCGTGAACTGTACGTCGCACAGCACATCCGCACCCTGCTCTCGCTGCCGGTCATCGTCGGCGGCGAGCTGGTCGGGGTGCTCGGCCTCGACCATACCGAGGAGGTCGACGCGTGGTCCTCTGAGGACGCAGCCCTGTTGCGCGCGGCCGCGGAGGTCGTCGCGAGCGCACTGGCGCGGGCGCGGACGGACGCGGAACTGGAGCATGTCCGGGAACAGGCGGTCAGCGCCAACGCGGCCAAGACCCGTTTCCTGTCCACCATCAGCCACGAGTTGCGCACGCCGATGAACGGCGTGCTCGGGATGACCGACCTGGTGCTCCAGGGGGAGCTGGCGGCAGGGCAGCGTAAACGGATCGAAGCGGCGCACAGCTCGGCCCGGTCGCTGCTCGCCCTGCTGGACGACGTCCTGGACGTGGCCCGTATCGAGAGCGGGCATCTCACCCTGCGGGAGAGCGCCTTCGACCTCGCTGCGGTGGTGGACAGCGCCGCTGCCATCGCGCGGGTCGACGCCCGGCGCAAGGGCATCGAGTTGGCGGTCGACCTCTCGGACGAGGTACCTGAGCGTGTCTCGTCGGACCCGGGGCGACTTCGACAGATCCTGGCGAACCTGCTCACCAACGCGGTGAAGTTCACCGATCAGGGTGGTGTCCAGCTCGAGGTCACGCCGGCGGCGCACGGTGCGGCAGCATCACAGGTGATCCGCCTGCGGGTGCTCGACACCGGGGTTGGCATCCCGGTCAGTGAACGTGACCGGGTGTTCGAGCCCTTCGTCCAGATCGGGCCGGTGGAGCGCCGTGGGACCACGCACGGCACAGGGCTGGGCCTGCCGATCGTGCGCCAACTCGTCGACCTGATGGGTGGAACGATCTCCCTCGACGACCGTCCCGGTGGCGGCACCGTGGTCACCGTCGACCTCCCCCTGCCCGTGGCGGGGTCCGATGACCCGGACGGTGCCGTCCCGGACCTCTCGCGCTTCCGGGGCCTGCGTGTCCTGGTGGTGGAGGACAACCTGGTCAACCAGGAGGTGCTGCGGGGCTACCTCGATGAGCTCGGGTGCGTGGTCACCGTCGCTGAGGACGGTGGCGCTGCGCTGGCTGCCGTCGAGGGCAACCCCGTGGACCTCATCCTCATGGACTGTTACATGCCCGGTGTGGACGGGTTCACCGCGACGCGTGAGCTGCGCCGCCGCGACGATCCCGTCGCTCAGGTTCCGATCGTCGCGGTCACCGCCGATGCCTCCTCCGCCCACGCGACCGCCTGCCACGCGGCAGGCATGGATGCGGTGGTCAGCAAGCCCTTCTCCCGCCTGGAGTTGCACCAGGTGCTGCACGAGATGGTGGACCCCGCGCACCCGCCCGCCGCACCCACGGCCGCTCCCGGTCCATCGCAGCCGGCCCCGTCCGACGGTGCTGTCGCCGACGCGTCCGACCTGCCGGTGTTCGACCCCGAACCGCTGCGGATCCTTGGCGAGCGCCGTCCGGCGGGGGACCCGCTGGTCGGCCGGTTGGTGACCTTGTTCACCACGCACGGTCCCGGCTACGTGGAGGAGTTGCGTACGGCCGCCGCGGCTGCCGACGGTGCGGCCTACCGGCTCGCAGCACACACCTTGAAGTCCAACGCCCGCACCCTGGGTCTCAGCCGACTGGCATCGGTCTGCGTCGCGGTGGAGTCGTTGGTCGGGACATCGGGTGCGAGCGCTGACCCGCAGCAGCTCGCCCGGGGCGCAGAGCAGGTGGCGCAGGCGTTCGCGGAGGCGCGTGCGGTGCTGGCGTCCGCGGCACCTGGCCGCACGGAGAGATCATGACCCTGCTACTGCCGGCACCCGGGCTGGTCGACACCGGTGACGCACCTGCGGCGCGGGCCGCCACCTCGGTGTTGCTGGTCGACGATGATCCCGTGCTCCGGGAGCTGGTGCGTGTGGAGCTCGAGGACGTCGGTTTCGAGGTGCGTGAGGCGCCGGACGTCGCAACGGCCCAGCATGCCATCAACGATCGGCGGCCTGACGTGGCGCTGATCGACGTGCTGCTGCCCGGTGAGTCGGGACTTGAGCTGACCGCGTGGTTGCGTGGACAGGTCTGGGCTGCCCACCTCCCGATCGTCGTGCTGACGGGCCTGGAGCATGACGAGGTCATCGGCCTGGCCTTCGAGGCAGGCGCGACCGACTTCATCCGCAAGCCCGTGGAAGCACCGCTGCTGCGCCACCGGGTCCAGCTGGTGCTGCGCGCGCGTCGTCAGCGACTCGCCCTGGAGCGCAGCGAGGCCGCGTTGGACGAGGCCCAGGCCATCGCGCGGATCGGCTCGTTCAGCCTCGACGTCGGGACCCAGCTGCTGCAGCACTCGGCGGAGTTCGCCGGGCTGCTCGGGTGGCCGCGGCGACCGGGTGTGCTGCGGTCCGCGGACCTGCTGGCGGCGATCCACCCGGCGGACCGCGTCCGGGCCAGCGCCGCGGACGCGCTCGGGTGGAGCGGTGGTCCCGGCGGGGAGCACGCCTCCCTGCTGCGTCTCCTCCTGCAGGGAGAGCCGCCGCGGTGGGCGCAGCTGCGGTTGCGCTACGGGGCGGGGCCCGAGGGCGCTCCCCGGATCCAGGGAACCCTCCAGGACATCACCGAGCAGCGCTCCCGGCAGCAGCGCATCGAGTACCTCGCGACCCATGACGTGGAGACCGGCCTGCCCAACACCGCGGGCTTCACCCGTATGGCCGCACCGTCGCTGGCCGGCGGAGACCCGCACCTGTTGGTGCAGGTCGGGATAGACCGCGCCGATCTGCTGCGCGCGCGCCTCGGCCCCGATCGCACCGCCCAGTTGATGCGGACGGTCGGTGCCCGGCTGTCGCGCGCGGAAGGCACGGTCACCTCCGTCGGGGCGCCGCTGCCGGCCCCCGAGCTCGTCGCCCGCACCTCCGCGTCCGGTTTCGTGCTGCTGTTCGCCGGATCCCACGACCAGGATGGGGCCCGCCACGTCGCCGAGCGCACCCTCGCGCTGCTCTCGGAGCCGCTGCGCGTGGGCGACCACGAGCTCCGCATCACCGCCCGTGCGGGCCTTGCCCGTGCTCCCGAGGATGCGGACACCGTGCCGGAGCTGCTGCGCAGCGCCGAAGCCGCGCTCCAGCACGCGGTGCGCACCGGTGCTCGTGTCCGGTTCCACGAGCGGGTGTTCAGCGCTGACGCCGAGCGGCTCCTGTGGCTGGAGCGTGAGCTGGCAAGGGCGCTGGACGCCGACGCCCTGGAGTTGGCCTTCCAGCCGAAGTTCGACCGCGTGGGCCGCATCGGCGGGGTCGAGGCGTTGAGCCGGTGGAGCCACCCCGACGAGGGGCCGATCAGTCCCGGGGAGTTCATCCCCGTGGCGGAGGAGTCCGGCCTCATCCATGATCTGGGAGCGTGGGTGCTCCGACGCGCCGTGCACTACGCGGCGCGCTGGTTCGAACAGGGACGGGCGCTGCCCGTGGCCGTCAACCTCTCCGCGGTCCAGGTCCTCGAGCCCGGTTTCGTCGCTCTACTCACTGCGGAACTCGCGCGCAACCGGCTACCCGGGGAACTACTGGAGCTCGAGATCACCGAGTCGGTGCTGCTCGCCGATCGGGAGGAGGTCCAGGCCACCCTCCAGTCGCTCGCCGTCACCGGGGCGCGCATCGCCCTCGACGACTTCGGGACCGGGTACTCCTCCCTGAGCTACCTGACCGACCTGCCGTTGCACGTGCTGAAGATCGACCGGTCCTTCGTGGACCCGCTCCCGGCGCCACCGACGGTGGCTGTGGTGCGTGCGATCATCGCTCTGGCGGAGGGTCTGGGGCTGCAGACGGTGGCGGAGGGGGTGGAGACCGCGGAGCAGGCACGTTGGCTCCGTGACGCCGGTTGCGATCTGCTCCAGGGGTTCCACCTCTCCCGGCCGGTCGCGGAGCAGGACATCGACGACGTCCTGGAGAAGGTGACCTCCAGCTCGCCCCCGCGACGCTGATGGTGCGTACCGGTTTCGTGGTATCCTGTCACCCAGGGTGGCGATTCCTATATTTAGAGTGACGACATCATGACTCGGACAGTGTGGGATCGGCTCGAGCAGCTCGCCTGGCTCGCCGGCGGCGGTCCTTCCGCATCGTCAGGCTCGCTCCCGATCGTGCTGGTGATGGATCCAGGTCTGCCGCCCGTCCCCGGCCTGGTCCCCGCGCCGCACTCGGCTGACGGCGCGCTGTGGTTGCCATGGAACGAACGGGCGCACCTGCTCCACCGCTCGCAACGCGCGGGCGCCACCACGGAGCTCCGAACCCGTCATCCGGAGGGTGATGAGCTGGTGGCGATGTCGCTGTGGGTGGCTGACCTCCACCTCGGCTACCTCGTCAGCCACCTGCCGGAGGGGGCCGCGGGGCCGTGGACACCGTCCTCCGCCCAGCGGCTCGCGGACGGTGTCGCGGCGGGTCTCGCGCCGCGGTTGCTCCACGCCTGGCGGGCTGCACGTGGCAGCATCGAGGCGTCAGAGCTCCTAGCCCTCGAACTGGAGCGTCTCGGCCGCCCAGCGACCGAGGTAGCACTCCTTGGCGAAGTGGTCGAGGTGGACGGGATCACCCACCCCTTCCGTGGTGAGGTGGTCGCCGAAGGCAGCCACCGGTCCTTCTTCGGCACCGTGCACGGGGGTCCGCACCCGGCAGGGCTCGCGATGATCGTCGCCGCGAGCGTGCGGCGCTGGCTGACCGACCTCCCGGACCCCGACCCATCGACGGTGATCGATGCCCTCCACGCAGACATCCTGGAGATCCTCACCCACCTCGACGTCGAGGTGGGGATCACCGTCTGTGTCCCGCAGGGCCATCGCAGGATGGCGGTGGCCACCACCGACGCCGCGCTGGTCGCGGTCGATCGGCGTGGCCGGGTCGTCGACGGGGTCCGCCGCACGGGCGCGCGGCTGTCTGGCGGTGGGATCGGTCTGGGGCGTGCCGAGGAGCTGGCGCTGGGTGGGCCGGGTGTGGTGCTGGCCGCTGCAGGCCTCGAGGACGTCAAGCTGCTGGGCAAGCTCGGCGCCGAGGCGGTGCGCGGGGCGACGGGTCCGCTGGTGGTGGCTGCCGGACTGCGGACCGCCATCTCCGAGCATCGGTGCCCTCCAGCCTCCACGATCCTGGTGCACGATCTGCCCTGACTCGCGTGCCAGCCCGGGGGCTGACCGTGCCCGCAGCTGCGCTGTCGAGCGCGTAGCGTGGGCGTCGCAGCACCGTGACCCGGTCGCGCGCGCGACCACGACCACAGGAGTAGACCGTGACTGCACGTACCTCTTCCGCACGTTGGCATGGTGACCTCAAGCAGGGCAACGGCACGATGGCGCTGGGCAGCGGCGCCTTCTCCGGGGAGTACTCCTTCGTCTCCCGGTTCGAGGACGGCCCCGGGACCAATCCGGAGGAGCTGCTGGCGGCCGCCCACGCCGGGTGCTTCTCCATGGCGCTGTCGAACCTGCTGGCCCAGGACGGCACCCCACCGACCGCTGTCGAGACCGAGGCGACGGTCCACCTCGACCGGGTCGACGGCGCGCCGGCGATCACCCGCGTGGTGCTGGCCACCGTGGGCGAGGTTCCCGGGATCGACGAGGCCACCTTCGTGGAGAAGGCTGAGATCGCCAAGGGCGCATGCCCGGTGTCGAAGCTGTTCACCGGGGCGGAGATCGAGCTCGAGGTCACCTTCAAGGCCTGAGCGCGGGTGCGTGTGCCTGTCCACACGCCGGGTGACCGTTCCTGCCCGCTGCTGCGAGCGAAGCGCTATCCTTTCCTGCGTCAGTAGCGCTCCGGGATGGCCCGGGGCGCTTGGTTCACCAGGTCGGCCAGGACGCGCACGAGGCGCGGCGGCCACCGATACACGGAAGATGCACCAGATGCCAAGCGGCACCGTCAAGTGGTTCAACGCGGACAAGGGTTACGGCTTCATCCAGCCCGATGAGGGCGGCGACGACCTCTTCGTCCACTTCTCCGCCATCAACGTTCAGGGGTACAAGACCCTCGAGGACGGCCAGGCCGTCACCTTCGAGGTCACCCAGGGACAGAAGGGGCCGCAGGCCTCCGACGTCTCGCCCGCCTGAGCCCAACTCGCTCACGCGGCGCCTGCGTCGCACAGAGCCTCCGAACCCGGACCGTCAGGTCCGGGTTCGTTCATGTCAGGGCCCGGACCGTCAGGTCCGGGTTCGTTCTCGTCAGGGCCTGGACCGTCAGGTCCGGGTTCGTTCTCGTCAGGGCCCGGATGGCACGGTCGACCGGTGGCACCTCCACCATCCTGGCGTACGGATGCGCTACAACCGCATCCTTCCCCGCGGACGATGACCACCACCGACGACCGGGAGCCCATGGCGTGGCCGAACTGACCTTCTTCTACGGGACGATGAACTGCGGGAAGTCGACCCTGGCGCTGCAGATCCATCACAACGCGGTCAGCGCCGGCAAGCGCTGCCTGTTGCTCACCAAGCACGACCGACAGGCGGGTGCGATCAGCTCCCGCATCGGGCTCGCACAGCCGGCCGATGTGGTGACCGACGCGCTCGACCTGCACGCGTTCATCGCGGGGCGGATCGCAGAGGGTGAGCCGATCGATGTCGTGATCTGCGATGAGGTGCAGTTCTACTCGGCTGCCCAGGTCGAGCAGCTCGCCCAGGTCGTCGATGACCTCGATGTCGAGGTCCAGGCCTTCGGGCTCCTCACCGACTTCACGACCACGCTGTTCCCCGGATCGCAGCGGCTGCTCGAGCTCGCGGACCGCCGTCAGGAGCTCCAGGTCGAGGCTCGGTGCTGGTGCGGTGATCGTGGCATCCTCAACGCCCGCACCCTGGACGGGCGCATCCAGCGGGAGGGCGAGCAGGTCGTGGTTGGCGACGTCGACACCGCGGAGGTGTCCTATGAGGTCCTGTGCCGGGTGCACCACCGCGCGGGCGTGACGCGGGCGCTGTCGGATCAGCCCGCGGAGGTCATCCACCTCGGTGCCTGATCGTGAGGTGCTCATGACTGGCCGTGACGACGGTGTCGACCTCGCTGGTGGGCTCCTGCGACCATCGGCTCCAGCAGCAAGCGCAGCCACCGCCGACGGCACCGCCACAGCCACCGGAACCACCACCGGAACCGGCACCGCCGCGCTCGGTGACCAGGCGATGGTCGACCTCGGTCTCGACCGTCTCCTCGCGCCGGCGATCGCTGACGCGCCCTGGCTCGCCGAGGCCTACACCCGCCCCTGCGGGGATCCCGCGACCATCGACTACCGACAGGCGGTCGCCGCACAGCTGATCGGCCCCGCCATCGCCGCGCCCTTCGAGCGGTTCCTGACCGAGATCCGTCGGCTGCAGCAGCGCCTCGAGGCCACCATCCGGGTGACCGACGCCGTCGCCCGCACCACCTGGTTCCTGGCGGCGGCAGAGCGCTACCTCGCTGCTGTCGCCGCGCTCCACGAGGCCATCGCCCCGTTGGAGTTGACCGCCGAGGGGCTGGTGGCCGCCCGTGACCGCGTCGCGACACTGGTCGCCAGCGATGCGCATCGCGCCGTCGCGCAGGAAGCCGCCGCGATCAGGGCGCAACTCGACGACATCACCTTCACCGTGCGGGTGCAGGGCGGTCGGGTGACCGTCGATCGGTTGCAGGGGGAACCGGACCTCGCAGCGCAGGTGGCAGCCACCTTCGCCCGTTTCCGCACGGGTCAGGCCACGCCGATCGAGCCGAGCGCTCCCGAGCCGGGCAGTGACAAGGTCACCGCCCGCATCCTCGCCCTGGTCGCCGCCCAGCACCCCGAGCCCTTCGCCCGGCTCGCCACGCTGTACGAACGCGCGCAGCCCCTGATCGCACCGGAGATCTCCCAGCTGGTCGCGGAGCTCCCCTTCTACCTCGGTGTCCTCCCGCAACTCCGCCGACTGTCCGACGCCGGTCTCCCGCTGAGCTACCCCACGGTGGTCGCCCACGACGCGGCGTGCAGCGCCGAGGCCAGTTACGACCTGGCTGTCGGGCTCAGCCTGCTGTCCGAGGGCGAGCAGGTGGTCACCAACGACTGGTACCTCGACCCGCCGGAGCGGATCCTGGTCGTCACCGGTGCCAACCAGGGCGGCAAGACGACCTTCGCTCGCGCGTTCGCGCAACTCCACCACCTCGGCGCCATCGGCCTACCCGTGCCGGCCGCCCAGGCCACGGTCGGGCTCCACGACCGTCTGCGCACCCATTTCGAACGCCAGGAGCAGCTCACGACGCTGCGGGGCAAGCTCCAGGACGAGTTGGAGCGCATGCACGCCGTCCTCATCGATGCCACCGACCGCAGCGTGGTCGTGCTCAACGAGACCTTCAGCTCCACCACCTTGGAAGACGCCCGCAGCCTCGGCAGGACCTTCCTGGAGCGACTCACCACCCTCGGTGCACGGGTCGTGTACGTCACCTTCGTCGATGAGCTGGCCACCACCGCAGGCTCGGTGGTCAGCATGGTTGCCGGTGTCGCCGAGGACGACCCCACCCGCCGCACCTTCCGCATCGTGCGACGTCCACCCGACGGTCTGGCGCACGCCTTGGCCCTGGCGGAGCGCTACGGACTGAGCGAGGACGCCCTGCGCCGGCGGTTCGGGTCATGAAGGTGCGGCTGCTCTCCGACGGTGACCTCCACCTCGACGGCGGCCATGAGCTGTCGGCGCACCAGCGTGACCTGGTGGACGACCTCGGCCTGGATCTGCTGCTCGACGCGATGGCGGCTGGTGATGCCCACGTGCGTGGTGTCTGCGCCCGCCTGGTGCTGGATGGCCTCGAGGACGTCGAGGTCGTGGCCCGCCGCCAGGGCGTGGTCGCTGACGCTCTCGCCCATCCGGAGGCGGTGGCCGCGATGTACGCCGTCATCGGCTCCGGCCTGCAGACCGCACGTCGCTCCTCCGCGGGGTTGTATCGCGAGTCGCCTGAGCCGGTCGTGCGGCGCTCCGTGGAACGGCTCGGGGTCCACCTGGATGTATTGCGTCGTCTGCGTGGCCAGGCCCGCCGTCTGCAGGGTGGGGTGCGCTCCGCGCCGTGGCAGGCGTTCATCGAACAGCTCCTGACCACCGTCGACGACGACACCCACGCAGGGATGGAGGCACTGCTCGAGGAGCTGACCTTCCCGCGGGGGATGTTGCTCAGTGCCCGCATCGGCCGCGGGGCGAGCGGTATCGACCACGTGCTGCGACGCCCTCGACCGCAGGGGTGGTTGGCCCGCTCAGTGGACCGCAGCGGCGACAGCTTCGAGCTCCCCGACCGCGACGATGAGGCGGCCAGCGCCCTGGTCGCCTGGCGCGAACGGGCGCTGGCGCCGGTGGCGACGGAGCTCTCGGCGGCTGCCGATGACGTCGAGGCGTTCCTGCGGCAGCTGCGCGATGAACTTGCCTTCCTGCTCGGTGCCATCCAGCTGAGCGACCGACTGGCCGGTGCGGGGATGCCGACCTGCTTCCCCGAGGTTGTCGCGGGGGTTGCGGCGAGTGCGGTGGGGGCTGCGGGTGACGGCGATCCGGTCGCGGGGGCTGCGGGTGACGGCGATTCTGTGGTGGGGGCTGCGGGTGACGGCGATCCGGTCGCGGGGGCTGCGGGTGACGGCGATCCGGCCGAGCCGCCCGAGCCGGCCGAGCCGCCCGATCCGGCCGAGCCGGCGCCGCTGACACCACCGAGGTGGCGGGGGAGCGGGCTGTACGACCCGGCGCTGGCGATCCGGCTTGGCAGCGAGGTGGTCCCGGGCGACCTCGACGCCGACGGCGCGGCGCTTGTGGTGGTGACCGGTGCCAACCAGGGCGGCAAGTCCACCCTCCTGCGGGCGATCGGCTCCGCCCAGGTGCTCGCGCAGGCGGGGCTGTTCGTCCCCGCCCGTGAACTCCGGCTGGAGTTGCGGGCAGGCGTCTATGTCCACTTCGGCCGCGAGGAGGACCGCCGCCTGCGGCGTGGACGGCTCGAGGAGGAGCTCGAGCGGATGCGGCGGATCATCGAGCGGATCCAGCCCGGTGATCTGCTCCTGGCCAACGAGTCCTTCGCCTCCACCAACGAGGCGGAGGGTTCGGCTGTCGCCCACGGGGTGTTCACCGCCCTGGCGGACGCCGGTGTCCGTGTGGTGGCGGTGACCCACCTCTTCGAGCTGGCGAAGGGTCTGGAGGCCCTGGAGCGCGAGGACACCCTGTTCCTACGGGCGCAACGCGACGAGGACGGGACACGGCCCTTCCGGGTCGAGCCCGGCTCCCCGCAGCCGACCAGCTTCGGACGCGACCTCTACCTCGACATCTTCGGTGAGGATCCCGCAGACGCGTGAGCC
>LKMJ01004146.1_pt1 | contig 13599 bp, 15 predicted proteins | sample 643391 | NCBI WGS metagenome assembly LKMJ01 (sample SAMN04112250, study PRJNA286221) | soda lake metagenome | biome: soda lake; feature: Kulunda Steppe; material: water; isolation source: sample PL-Br10 brine of Picturesque Lake | place: Russia: Kulunda steppe | collected 2010-07
AACTGAGTGACCGACTCGTTGATATCTCGGAGTCACTCGCCAGCGGGCGTATGCTCGGCCTTGCAACGGCTACGTTCATCGTATTTCTCACCGTCATTCTCCCCGAAGAAGCCAGTCAAAATACGGCATACTTCGGTGACAACCCTACACCGGACGGCTCATTCATATACTCTTCAGCAGACCTCTACGACATGGCAGGCGCCTATGGCGCTGAAGGCCGGCGGTACTACATCCGCTCGCGGTTCACGTTCGACATTATTTGGCCACTTGCGTACGGCTGGTTTCTCTGGACCGGTATCGGCTACTTCCAGCAAAGAATAACGAACGCGCGCGTCAAATACGCCGTATTACTTCCACTGCTGGCCGTACTGCTGGATTTCACGGAGAACACCTCGGCGTCGCTCGTGATGTTTCTCTATCCAGATCGGGTGCCTGTGCTCTCACATTTCGTGCCGATCGTTACGTTCGGAAAATGGGTCGTGATCGGGGTGAGCTTCACTGTCCTCGGCCTGTTAATTCTCGCACAGCTCTGGAAGCGGATCTCGTAGAAATATCACTTACCTACCGACCGTTCACTCAACCGGGTGGCTGCCGACCAATGACGGCATAGAACGGGTCGGTCCCGGGCTGGTCGACGACGCGTTCCGTTTCCTCGAATCCGCCGGCGAAAAAGTACTCTTCGACGAGCGTCGCTCGTTCGCCCATCGATCGGGTTCGCCACGCCCGGATCGCCTTCGTCGGAAACATCCGGTTAGTGAAACTCACGATTCCAGTGCCTCCAGGCTTAAGCACCCGCCCGAACTCACTGAACACGTCGCCAGGATGCTGGAGATACTGCACCGATAGCGCACAACTCACGACATCGAACGAGTTCTCGTCGAGCGGGAGCGTTCGATCGCTGTTGAAATCCTGCACGAAATACTTGTCTAGACGGTCGTTTACTTCGAGTTCGGTTTCGTTGAGTCCGTGGCCAACAACGAACCCCAGCGGGGCATCCGGAAGAAAAGATACCCAACTACTCATCGCATCGAAAACACGATCTCCAGATGTAATCTCCGACTCGTACAGCTTCGTCAGTCGAGACGTGAACGCATCGTCTGCGTGGGTGACGAACCGAGGCGCGTCGTAAAACTGCTTGTCGTCACCCGAATCGATTTTTTGCCGATCGACGTCCGATAGAATTCCCGTCACCGTGCTCTCAGGGAAGGGTCGGAGAGCAAAATAATCAGCGCCTGCCGATCCTGTAGAGTGCTCTCATGGTTAGTTAACAGCCCGTATGTGACGGTTAGCGGTCCTTGACTGCGTTTTGGACGGCCACGAGTGAGAGTTCAGCGCATCTGAGCCGTAACGGTGACAGGTCCATACTGATCCGGTTCTCAACCGTCTCACCGTCCATTCGGCGACGTCATCAACCGGTGTTCCAATCATCTGCTCGGTGCGTAGTGATGCCGTTGCCTGTGAAAGCGTACAACCTCACCCATTTCCTCAACTGACTGGCTTGACGCCCCGATCCGTGCGAGATGGCCCGTCCGAGTGCCGGAGAAACGCACCCTACACGAGACTCACAGATATTTGATCGGTATAAAGATATATTGATACACGTTCCGTAGAAGCTTCCATGAGCGAGTTCGATCCGGCTCCTGACTCAGCGACGGGGGCTGCACGGTGGCAGGACGGAACCGATACGTTCGGCCGCGTCTACGATGTGGCCCTCGGTCTTACATCACTGACAACGTATACGAGGGTTGCAGAGCTCGCAGACTGCTCTCCGAACGCAGCAAAAAAGCACCTTAATCGCCTCGAGGAGATGGGTATTGCCCGCGCTGATCGTGACAGTCGCCCGGCCACGTACAAGCGAAATGATGGGTATCTTGAGTGGCAAGAGGCGAGTCGAATCGCCACTGATCTCTCTGTGGATGCGATCATCGATCGCGTCGAAGCGCTTGAACAGCGGCGGACGGAGTACGAAGCCGAATTCGGCACTACCGACCCAGCCACCGTTGCGGTGTTCGACGCCGAGGGCCACGAGACAATCCACGACCGCATGACCGCAGTAAGCGAATGGCAGGGGATCATTCGAGATATTCGACTCTACGAACTCGCCCGCCAACTCTCCCAGAACGACGGGCACCTCATCCCCGCCTGAGATGAGTCCGCCCCCGGAGGACGCAGCCGCTGACTCGACAGGTCCGCCCGATCGACAAACGTTACGCCTGCTTGAACGACAGTTGACGACGGACCCACTCGTTGCTGCCACCCAGTTCGACCCAAATACGCACGAACCACGATTGCTCACCGCAACCTTTGACACTGAACGGTATCCCGATACTGTCACTGACGCCAGAATCGACATCCGATGGTTCACAACCGGAGATTTTTCCATCCACTACGTCGAGATCCGGGGAGACAACACCCACTGGGAGTGTCGCTGGGATCGGCATCCAAATACACACAACAGCCGACTCCATTTTCACGAACCACCAACCGACATTGAAGTCTCAGATCTCGACCTCGCTTCACTCCACCCACTCGACGTGTACTCAACAGTGTTTGAAGCAATCGAGCAACGTATTGAGTCGCTCTGGTGAGTGGTCTTTCCGTCCGAACTGAACCCCAGCCAATTAGCAACGAATTACAAGAGCTCCGGCCGCTCAGCGTACGCGGTCGAGTCGCGTGACCCGGCATTTTGAAATGCTTCAAGCCGGATTCCCTTCCTCACACGCCAGATCATCACTTGATTCGTCTCCTGCTGGTGGACTCGGTTCGATGATTAATCCCTACAGAGGCTGACAAGTCTCCCGAGCGAACTATTATTATTAACCATGTAATACTCTGTGCCATGGTATCACCAGACAGGATGCGAAGCTTGTACAGCGACATGCTGACGGCTCGTTACTACGAAGAACGTCTCCAAGAAGAGTATCTGGAAGGAAAACAGCCAGCGTTCGACATCTCCGCAGGACCGATCCCCGGTGAGTTACACCTCGCCGCAGGCCAGGAGGCAGCCGCCGTAGGGGTCTGTCATCATCTTCGTCCAGACGACACAGTAACGGCACCGCATCGACCTCACCACGTCGCTATTGCGAAGGGCGTCGATTTGAAACGGATGACAGCCGAGATCTTTGGGCGAAAAACCGGCCTTGGAAAAGGGAAAGGCGGGCACATGCATCTGTTCGATCCTGACGTGAACTTTGCGTGTAGCGGGATTATCGCCGAGGGGTGTCCCCCGGCGGCCGGAGCAGCGTTAGCTGCGAAAAAGCGTAATGAAGACTCTGTTGCGGTCGCATTCCTCGGTGAAGGAGCAATTGACCAAGGGGCATTTCTCGAATCGCTGAACTTCGCAAGTGTCCATAACCTGCCGGTCGTGTTCGTCATTGAAGACAACGACTGGGCGATCAGCATGCCTAAAGAACGCATCACTGACGTGGAAGACGGATCAGACAGGGCTGCCGGATTTGATATGCCGGGTGTTCGAGTTGATCAGGACGATGCCGTCGCCGTCTACCAGGCGGCTGGGGAGGCGATCGGTCGTGCACGGGACCGAAACGGTCCGACGCTCCTAGAGGTGCAAGTCCACCGTCGGATGGGGCACTTCATGGGAGATCCACAGACGTATCGTTCCGACGACGACGAAAATGCGGCACTCGCTCGGGATTCGATCGACAGGCTCGAATCGAAACTCCGTGACCACGGTCTCAACGATGACGACCTTGCGGCGATTCGTGAAGACGCAGAAGCACGAGTCGAAGAGGCGATCACGTGGGCAAAAGAGCAGCCACAGCCCGATCCCGAGGACGCGTATAACGACGTGTTCGTGAACCCGCCGTCAGGCGTGACAACGGAGGAACCGGAGTTCCGGCTAGCGGAGGTGAACGGAGATGAGTGAGACGGACGGTGTCATCGACCGCGAGTTGACGATGAGTCGGGCGATGGTCGAATCAATCGCCCATGAGATGCGTGAAAACGAGGACGTGTTCTACATGGGCGAGGATGTCGCCGATTACGGCGGGATTTTCGATAGTACCCAAGGGCTGCTTGACGAATTCGGTCGTGATCGGATCATGGACGTGCCGATCAGCGAGACTGCGTATCTCGGGGCAGCGGTTGGTGCTGCTCAGGAGGGGATGCGCCCTATTGCGGAACTGATGTTCGTGGACTTCTTCGGCGTTGCGATGGATCAGATCTACAATCAACTTGCGAAGAACACGTACATGAGCGGCGGTAACGTGAACGTGCCGCTCGTCCTCACGGCCGCCGTCGGCGGGACGTATAACGATGCCGCCCAGCACTCACAGACCCTATACGGAACGTTCGCACACATTCCCGGACTGAAACTCGTCGTGCCGTCAACAGCCTACGACGCGAAGGGGTTGATGCACAACGCGATCCGTGACGACGACCCGGTGATGTATCTATTCCACAAGCGGCTGATGGGAATCGGATGGATGCCAGCACCTGACGGCCCGAAGACACCGGTTCCAGAGACAGACTACACGATCCCGTTCGGATCGGCAGATATCAAGCGTGAGGGTGCTGATGTAACCATAGTGACGCTCGGCCTCCACGTTCATCGCGCGCTCGCTGCGGCGAAGTCGCTCATGGAGGACGGAATCGACGTCGAAGTCATCGACCTTCGGACGCTCGTGCCGCTCGACACCGATACGATCGTCGAGTCAGTTCGAAAGACCGGGCGACTCGTCGTCGTTGACGAGGATTATCAGTCCTTTGGCGTCACCGGTGAGATCATTGCGAGCGTCGCCGATAGAGACCTCGGTGCGCTTGATGCCGTCGAGCGGGTCGCCGTCCCGGACGTTCCAATCCCGTACGCCCGACCGATGGAAGACGAAGTAATTCCGGATGCGACCGATATCGAGGAAAGTGTTCGAAAAGTTGTCTCCCCAGAATGAGTGAACGACGGAGAGTAGCTGACGGTGGCTCGGGGATGCGGGCTGCAGTTCGCGCAACCGGCAACTGGGAGGCTGACGTCGACGAGACCGAGGGCATTCTCGTCGACTGGTTTGCCCGTGAAGGCCGGTCGGTCAAGAAGGGTGACACACTCTGTGAAATACAGGTCGAAAAAGTGAGCGTCGATATACAAGCACCTGTCGCTGGGACACTTGACGAAATCGTCGTAGGTGAAGACGACGAGTTCGAGATCGGTGACACGCTCGGATGGATCCGATCCGAGTGAGGAGCGCTGCGGCGTCTCAAGGAGACAGCGAACGGGGGCAGTGAGATGCAGTCTCGTGTGGTCGCAGGATGCCGATCGACCAGATACTCTGGTGACTGGAAATGGACTCCTCGCGGGTCGTCGCTTGCGCCCATTGAATGTGTTAGTTTTGCACATAGACTCATAACCGCTTCGCCGGATACACAGAGCGTGCACATCACAGGATTCGCTCCTGCCAATCACAGCCGGGGAGATTATCCTGCGCTCAGGTCATCAGGAGACCAGCCTGGCTGCCATGCCGGTTCAACTGCTGCCCACGTTGCGTCTCTCAAGTAGCCGATAGCATCGTGGCGGCTGCGACCGCTTACTCCCACGAACGCATCGCGGACGGTACCACTGAGTAGGAACTTTGAGGTGAATAAGCAGAGAGTGGAGAGTCATGAGTCATACCGTCCAGGAACTTCGAAACGCGATTCGAGTGGCAACAGGCCGCTTCGAACGAGAGGTCACGGCGTCGTTCACGAAGGAGGAGTTACAAGCCGTTTGTGAGGCAGTCGGAGTCGATGTCGACGAGGGTGAGCGGCCATCAACACCGCAGATGCGTCAGCTCATCCGGGCGCATGTCGACATCGCAGAGTCGCTGGAGGCGGCCGACGACTCCACCTTCCGGAAGGCTGATCTCCAAGCGATCGCTGACGGAGTGGGAGCGACGTTCGAGTCGTAGCCATCAGTTGCCCAATCAATCTGGCTGCTCCTGTTTACGACCTGACTCTCCGAGTGAGATTGGCTTCTCTTGACCGACTCATTACCTGTATCTCACACAAAATCACCAATCCAATCTGTAGGTTTATCGGCGGGGCATTCGCACTCCTCGGCGACCGGCCGTTTCAGACGAGAGACTCTATTTGGATAACCGGATTTCAATTATGCTTACTAGAGCGATCAGCGTGACACTGATACGCAGCGTCCGACCAGAACTTCAGGTGCTGTCAAATCGAATCGTCTAGGAGGTTACTCTGTGAGTGTCACCTCCGCTGCGTATTCCATATGCGGGGTTTGACGGTCGCGGTGTTCGGCGACTACGTCGTACAATGCTTCCCTACAAATGTTCCGAATTGTCGTCTCCACGTCTTCATTTACGTCGTTGTGGACGTGCTCATCGATGAACTGCGTCGCTACCTGTTCTGCCTGAAGATAGATTGCTTCCTCTCCAAATGCGGTCCACGCAGTGCGTCCGGTCCACCCAGCAAGCCCTTGATAAAGTCGTTCCCTGACGACGTGGTCCCCTGCGGTTTCCCACGCTGTTATCAGGTCGTCTGCGACATCCGAGGCATACCGAACCAGGGTAGTAAACGGTTTCACAGGCCGCCCGACCGTTTCATGGCAGTCAATCGCGTCAAGTGCTCCATTAGCGATCCGTTCAGCAACACGATCCTCGGCCAGTTCCAAGACTTCAGTCTCAAGGGTTTCGCCGTAATCTGTGACTGTGAGCCCATCTTCGCCACCAGCTTCAGACCACGTTCGGACCGCAATCCACCCGTCACCAGTTCTGATGAGGTGATTAGTCACGCTCCGATCTGAGTCATAATCTCGGTTGTGAGCACAAACTGTGATGTCACAATCCATCATCGGGTCATCGTGTTTGAGCGCCTCTCTGGCTTTGGCTTCAATTGTTTCGAAGCGGTCGCTATATTCATCGCTCTGGTCACCACTGTCGTCGGTCGATGTATGTTGTTGTGCCATTGGTATCGCGTGCTAACCGCTGTCTGCACCGCAAACACGCGACGTCCGATGACGCGCTGGCCCCGCGTCAGCAAAGGACTATGATACCAGGATTTTGGGTATCGGGTGAGCTTGCCAGAGATTCCTAAGCATCGTCAGAATACAGATGCATGAGTTTTCTCGGGCGTCGCATGTCTATGATTCTAAATCAATGGTTAAAAACCCTCGTCCTCCCCGACTTTCGAACTCTCGTTCGTCAGGCTTTGTTGAAATCCTTCTGACTCCTTACAGCAATTAATCTATCTATCTAAATTAAAATGATTCTATGAAGTCGATAAATTCATCTGACGGTATTTTTAGTCGATGTGCTTTCTTGATACCGCCTAAATATGCATTTCTCTCGGGGTTTCCCCCCTGCTCCGGCTCAAACACTTCTTCGAGCTCGTCAGTTAGATAGTGATGTCCTCCTCCTCTATGTTTACTGATTCTAAATGTCTTATCGAGCCGACCACCTGGGTCACGGCCGTCAACAATAACTAATCCATCTCCGGGCGTGATTTTGCCTGTCGCAAAGAAGCGTTTCGCGTGAGCATTCTCTTTGTGGTCGTTCATTATCGCTTCACGCTTTGCCTCCGACAGGTTACTGAATTGAGTCTCGGTTGGTTCAGAAAGAGATTGGAAATCTACGATCGTATCAACCGTAAAATAGCCAATGATGTACCGGTGGGTGTAATCATGCGTTTTATTTTTTAATCCGGTGTAGAATGCTACCACATCGCCCTCGTTTAGATTCCGAAGTACCGATAGGTACGCACTCCGGCCGCTTGTCTCTCCGTAAGTGAATTCGTCGAGGTTTGGGTCGTGATGTAGTGGCCACTGAGCTAATTCGTTACCTGTGATTTTAGGGCTCTCTTGCTCTCGTGGTTGAATATATTCTAAATAGTCTGCTATCGAACCCGACTGATGCCGGAGTTCTGTGTTGCCGTAGGTTTTCTCTTCAATAGTCCCTTCCCTCCCCCGAGATTCAGGTATTGGGATGTACTCGAAGTGTTGATTTTGATATACGGGTGGGGTCGGGGCACTATTCGTTGAATCAGCACCCACTCCCAGAAGTGCGACTGTCACTGTCATCACCCCCGAAATTGAGCTTTCGGCTTTCTGCACCTTTCGTAAAGTTACATAGGCCAGATTCTACGTCATACATCACACTCTCTTCTCCCCACCCTAATCTTTCACAAGCTCCGTCACAGAGCAACCCAACCAATTTATCGAGTTGACTCTCACTTGCCCCAAGCATCTGTTTCCCTTCTTCCCAATCTAGTTCTTCCACCGAATCGTCTTCAGGACCATCTGCAAGAAACACATAGAAGAATCCCGGTCGCGGGTTGTTGTTCCGGATATACTCCGCACGTGGATTTTGAGGCGTGATATTATCGATGCCCGCGACAGTATCGACCAATTCAAGAAAATCAAATGCGGAAAGCCGACCGAAGCTGGTGAGAGATTTCATATCTGTAAAGATCGTATAGAACGGGTCAGAGGATTGCTCGATAGCTGTATCCACATATTCTTTGAGATTATCGTGGCTGCCAGCAGCCTCAGATAATCCAATCAATGATTCAACGACTACCTCACCCGCGTGAGAAAACTCAAAGTGTAGATTTTTCCGATGGTTGTGTAACCAATCCCACCTGCCAGCTGTCGCATCAATCGCTTCTAATTCATTTTGTATAATTTTGGTTAGACCCTGTTGGACATCCGGATCTTGGAGGTCGTGAACCGTCTCTATTTCACTTAATACCTCAGTCACAATCTGTGTATCCGCTGTTCCACGGTTCCAACACCCAGTTGATACGAGGACGAATGTGGATAGGATACGGTCACTATCCGTAGCTAGCTCATTTTGCATCCAACTGCGCAAGTCTGAATGCCGATCTACGGCTTCGCTAGACCCTTGCATGAACGCTAGAAACTCTGGCCCAAGTGGAGCACTTTCGACGCTGCTAAATGACGGTTTGTCAGCGCTTGACATGTGATTTCTACGGAAATTATTATAGGATAAAATACTTGTCCCCAAGTAATCATTTCTGAAACTAGCCTGGTTAGGGGGCTGCCCAGTCAATTTGATATCGAAGAAGAGGTGTATAGCAGTATGAGTGTAGCACCTAGTGTGGGTTCAACAGCAGAGACTGAACGAATCAGAGCAATCTAGCACGTTGGAGACGTTAGAGTGATACTGGTCTCAGACTACTCCCTACTAACTTAGTTACTACAGCATTATGAGAGCTGTATGAACTTGTGGCTCGTACCTGTAGACGAACAGTCTTTTCAGCGAACGCTCACTGAGCCAATTGACTTGTCAGACTGGGATGACCGGCCCGACTCATTCCCCGAGCGCGCCCGAGTGTGGGGCATCCGGACTGATCCTGAACAGGGTTCTTGGGAACGCAATCGGCAAAATCTCGAACGGATAGAGCGCAACGATCCGCTCCTGATCTATCGGAACTCAGAGAGTCGGTACACCGCAACCGGGCGCGTCGGATCAATGGCTCACACAGAGTACATCCGTGACGAGTATTGGGACGGCGGCCCAGCAATTGATATCTATGTCGTGGAGGAGTACAACGACTCAATTAATTTAGAACCGGACGTGGTCAATCGGTTGCTCGGCTACGAGGAATCGTTCTGGCCACAGGGCTTCTGGCGGGTGAGTGACGATCGCCCAACAGAACAGGTTGTTCGTGAGTTCAACATCTAAATTGCCGGGTGATTCCTAACACTGCGTCATGACAAATCACATAGAGCCCACCGAGGAGTATGACGGGCGAATCAGAGTGAAACTCCTTGATGACCATGCCGATACACGAGTGATCCCCTGTTCATCCTACACGGAGGCGATAACACTCGTCAAAGAACATCAACACGATGTCACCAACGCGAAAATCATCGACCGAGAGCAAGAAGTGGTCTTCAGCTCAGCCGACATGGACATCGACGTCTGGGAGTCGATTTGGAAAAACGAAAAGCGTCGCCTATCAGTCAACGTCGAAGAACGCGACTGCCCGTACGATAACATCTCCTGCTTTTTCGATGATCTCTGTGTCCAATGCAAGATGGACAAATTACAGGACGAGTTCTAACCCATTCAGCAGGGCGAAGATGTTACGAGAACTCCGGCCGCTCAGCATACCCGATCCGATCGCGTGACCCAGCATTCCGGAACGCCTCAAGCCGGAAGGCACACGAATCACACGTCCCGCACGCCGGAATCGTCAGTTACCGTGTCGGGTGACACAGTACGGGAGACCTTTCACTTCAACGGCCTCTACATCCGGTGCTTTCACGACGGCTTGTCCTTTGCCGAAGTTCGGAAGATCCTTCTTGAACTCGGAAGGAATCGACGGCACGTCATCGACGACCTCCGCCTTCAGGCCGAGGAAGATGTTCGTATTGATTTGCTTGATCACGTCGTCATCGACGTCATCTGGGTTCTGTGTGATGAGGCACAGTCCAAGCTTGTACTTCCGGCCCTGCTTGACGGCGACGCGCGCCCGTCGGAGAATGTATTCTTCCCGGAGACTGCTCGCACTCGCTAAGTAATTATGCGCTTCGTCAACCGCGACGAGCATCGGCGTGTCACGAACCGCCGGGTCGACCTGATAATCATCGATTTTGTTCTCGATGATGTATGAGAGGATCGACAGTACGGTGAGGCTCTCTTTCCCGCCGTTGAGGTGACTCGTTGGGATCACCGTCACCTGCCCTTCGCGGAACACCGTATCGGAGATATCCGGGAGGAATGCAGTTCCCTGGTCGAACACCTGCCGGAATGTGTCACGGTCAACACGCCGATTCACTGCACTCCACGTTCCCCCGGCAATATTGTTCTCCTCGCGTAGCCGGCTCTCATCGTCGTCATGCTCGCCAAGGAATTCGAGGAAATCAGCGTACTTCGGACGGTTCACGGAGCGGTCAGGGTAGCCACCCTGCGAATCGAAACACGAGAAGTACGCGTTGATGCAGTCTTCTATTGCGCCGCGCGTAACCTCGGTCGGTGTGTACGGCATCAGCATTTCAGGCTGGCCACGAACGATCTCGAAGGGGATCGAGAGTTCACGGCTCTCCATCGTCGAGGGGGCATTCGTGCCAGCAACCTGCGGAACGAACACATTGAGGTCGTCGACGCCGCCGTGTTTGATGTTGTGCCGGCGAAGTTCCTGCTGTATCGCGTCATCGTTCACGACAGCGTCGTTGTCCTCGCGCATCTCCCAGTACTCGTTTTCGGGGTCGATGATAACGAGATTGAGCCGTCGCTGTTCCTCTTCACCTGTATCGTGGTGGCGAATCGGATAGCGCTTCTCAGAGACGAACTGTCGCAACACGTTCTTCGTGAAGTGGGTCTTCCCCTTCCCGGTCGAGCCCGCAACGAGAGCGTGTCTGAACACGGCGGGCTCACCGTCTTCAACGTCTCCGGTCTCCCGATCAATCCCGGGGTTGCTGAGGTAGTATGGGAAGTTCTCGTTGTTCACCGTCATCGGTTCGCCGCCGACAGAGAGCCACCCGGTGAAGATCCCCTCGCCCGGAATGTTCAGCCCGGTTCGGAGGCAGTCCTCGTCACGAGCAAGCCGTGCTGGGGAATTCGGTTTCGGAATCCGATTGACAATGCCGCTCTCAATGTCATCCGACCCCACGTTCTTGAGAATCGCTAGCGGTTCTAATTCTGCGACTTGGACGTACTCCGATTCGTCGAGTTCAACGTGCGCGCTGATCTGGTTGTGAGCGTCGGATTTGTCGTCGAGATCGGTGTACGGCTCGTAGCGCAGCGAATCGGTTACTGCGAACAGCTCGCTACCCTCGTCCGGGTACGGAATCTGTACGTAATCACCCAGCCGGATTCCCTCTCTCGCGCCCGTTCGAATGAAGGCGTTCACCTGGTAGTCCCGTCTGCTGACGTGGATTTCCTCACTTGCGAGGACGTGGCCGAGTTCGTCATCAGCGGGTGTGGACACGCCACTCGGGACCGTTCGCTCCGGCATTTCAGTACCGTCAGGCTCGGTGTCCGTCGCACCTGGTTCGTCGGTTGGTGTCTGTTCGGACTCTTCGGAGTCGTCTGCGACCGGGTCGTTGTCGAGAATGTCGTCGATGTTGTCACTCATAGCTTCGGGAATCTTCGAGGTGGCTCCAACGGCCGTCGCGGTTGTAGTCGAACGCAGACTCGACCGTTTGGAGCGCGTCGCGGATCGTTTCGCGGTTGTCGGGACTGATGCGTGCGATGCGGTCGGCGCGCGCGACGGCTCGCGGTACGTCGCTTTGACGGGCAATCTCTTTGAGCGCTTTCAGGAGGATCTGTTCTCGACGCTCGTCGTCAGTGAGGAACAGCGCCGGCGTCTCGATTCGGAACACGTTCCCTGTTTTCGGTGTCCGAACGTACGCAAACGCACGCCGGTACGCGTCTGGCTGTCCATGGCTGAGCTCATCAGACACGGCTGTCAGCAGGTCGAATGAGTTGCCTCGGAGTTCGACATCAGTTTGGACGAACCAGGAGGTGTACGTGAGGTGGTCAAGGCTGTCATCGCGGAGCACTTCCCCGATGAACTGGTGATCCCGGAGCCACGGGACATCGTGAAGCGTCCCGTGTGGCCCCCGGAGATCGTGTTCTGTAATCTTCGTTCTGAGTGAGTCTGTAAGCTCACCCATTGAGGAGGTCTTCACGACGCCCAACACGGGCACATCGCGTTCAAAACACGCATCGACCACTGCGACGTAGTTCTCAATAACGTCAGTGGGGAGATCCCAGTTTCCGATCGGTGCGCCTTGTCCGGCACGGTCGAGCAGCGTCCAATAGATGACGCTGAGCGGGTACACAGAACCGTCGAGGAACAGTGGACCGTCGACCACATCGAGACACCGCCGTGCGTGCTTCCCCTCCGCAAGCCGCTGTACGGTGGACGTGAGGATCGAAGTGACGTTCGCCCGCTGACGCATCTCGGGGATGCGAATAATTTCGCCTTCGACACTCCCGCGCTCGGTCTGTTCATGGTGGAGCGTCACATCGTCGTCTTCGAGGTACACCCCAGTGATTACAGTCCCTCGCCGCTCGGCACTTCGGTCGCTATCAGCACCGCTCACCCCGAGCTTTGCGTGTGCTGTGTCGACGACGAGTCCGTTGTTGTATTCCAACGGCCGGGTTGTACTGGCATCAACGCCGTATGTCGGCTCGGTCCACGGGTCGTCAGTCCACGTCCCGAGCTCCGCCTTGCGAGTCTTGAAATACTCCGGCTCGCCGATCGGCTCAACCGTTCCACCGTCATGCCCGAGGAAGTCGAACAGTTCGCGGGCGTGTACGGCCTGATCATCCACTTCGCGCGGGATGCCAGCATCAACGCGTTCGGCGAGCTGTCGCACCACGTCGAAAGCGCGTTCGTCCATTTACTCGTCACCTGGGATGCGTCCACCTCGATGCACATCGACCCTACTAGCGTTCGTGTCTTCGTCGATTGAGACTTCGATCTCGTGTTCAGCGCCCTGAATGAGTCGCTCGTCATGAGAGACCACAATCACCTGCGGCACATCCCACTCGGAGATGCTGTCAAGCATCTGCTCGAGACGCCCGATGTGGCCCTTATCGAGGAATGTCGTCGGCTCATCGAGGATGAAAGGCGGAAGACGACCGCTGTCGCCCTCGCGCATCTCGGCGATGAGTTTGT
>LKMJ01004147.1_pt1 | contig 13598 bp, 13 predicted proteins | sample 643391 | NCBI WGS metagenome assembly LKMJ01 (sample SAMN04112250, study PRJNA286221) | soda lake metagenome | biome: soda lake; feature: Kulunda Steppe; material: water; isolation source: sample PL-Br10 brine of Picturesque Lake | place: Russia: Kulunda steppe | collected 2010-07
GATATCAAAGAAAAAGAACAGCTACTGAACTCCGTTAAACATTTGTACTCTCAGGCTTTCAGCAATGAAGCCATTGCACAGAGGGAAAGAAAAGATAAAAGCCATTTCAACGTAGTTGCTGAGATCATAATTAGAGAAGAGATAGAAAGCTCAAAGAAAGTCTCCGGAACCGCGACATCCTTCGATCCAGAGTCCGGAAACGGCAGTATAGTGGATATAACCTCTGTCTACGGAGAACCTGAAGGAGTATCAAGGAAAGACATTGATCATGATAGATTTATGATCTCCAAACAGAGCTACGGAATAATAGAGAAGAAAAGAGGAGAGAAAAAGTACAGCCTAGAGCCTAAGGACGGAGAGCTCAAGAAAGAACGTTTAGAAGATGAAAGAAGCTCAGGGCATAGCCTTACCGAAAATAATATCAGAGAGCTTAGCAGATACGTAGAACAGATAGAGGAGTTAGTAGGAAAACCTGTAGAAGTAGACTGGATATATGATACCGAAAGTAAACAGTTCTTGGTAGCAGGAGCAAAGATAGAAAATGTGAAGCTAGAGTCAGATAGGAAATCCGTAAACCATTACGAGCTTTTGGAAGAGTCCGAAGTTTTACTTGAAGGAGAGTCCTTAGGAGAAAAAATAATTACAGGAGAGCCTAAGGTTATCAGCTCTCCAACTGAGATCAACAGGCTTGAAGAAGGAGATATACTAGTAACGGACAGCCTTAATCCTGAATGGAGAGATCTGGTGCAGAAAGCATCAGCAGTTATAACCAACAGAGGTGGAAGAGCATCTGCAGAAGCTCTTTTATGTATAGAAGAAGGAATAGAAGCTGTACTAGGAACAACGGAAGCAACTACAAAGATGGAAAGTTTGGAAGCTATTACCCTAGATGCAGGAGACGGAAAGGTATGGCTCGGTGAGCTAGAGCATCTATCCGAGACACACAGAAAGGATGAGTTACCTAGTACGGATACCCGGATAATTAAGTCATATTCAGACCCTGAAAAGTCATTGAGAAGCTCCCATATACCTTCTGAAGGCGGAAAGATCAGTATAGGAGATATAATAAAGAAGAACGGAGAGCATCCTCTTAAAATGATACAAGACGGTAGAGCTGAAGAATATAAGGAGATGATTACTTCCGCTATATCTAAGCTAGCGGTCTCAAACAACGATGGAGAGACCATTGTATCGATGAACGGGCTTAGATCTGACGAGATGAGAGAGCTGGAAGGCGGTGAAAGTTTTGAAGATAAAGAAGAGAATCCTTTACTCGGTTTCAGAGGATGTTCAAGGCTGAACCACCATAGCTACTCTGAACCGTTAAAACTAGAATGTGAAGCTTTGAAGGAGTCAATCAAAAGGCTTGGAATCGACAGCTTAACAGTATCCTTACCTTTCTGTAGAAATATTGAGGAAGCCAGAGAAGTGGTTTCATTACTGAGACAGCACGGCCTTGGAAAGGAAGACACAAAGCTATACCTTGAGGTCGGTACGCCCGGGAATATCATCAGGGCTGAAGAGCTCTCCGAGATTTTTAACGGATTTATCATAGATATAGACAGCCTTACCCAGACGGTTCTAGGCGTGGATAGAGAGAACGATACTGTTGGCTCTCTAGCTGATGACCGTGATCCTGCAGTGGCAGAATCAGTCAAACATATGGTACAGAGATCTGAAGACACAGAGATAATCCTAGATGGCGACTCAGACCTGGTGCACCAAGACTTCCTAGAGAAGGTTCTTGATTACGGCATAGACTCAGTTATCTTCAGTACTGAGAACTTCTTCAAGAAGAGCTGGGACCTCCTTGATGCAGAACAGAAGCTGGAGCAAGACCTTGGATATGAGTTTGATGTGGAAGGGATGATGGGTTCGCCAGCCGGAGAAGTGTATGAAGCGCTGGAAGCCCATGGACACGCTTCCGCACAGAAGCTAAAGAACATCACTCACAACAAGATCGACTCAGAGACCGTCCACCAAGCCCTTGGCTGGCTTGCAAATGAAGGAAAGATCTCAGTAGAGAACTCAGGCGGAAATGTAGTTTACAAAATAAAATAAAGGAAAGAGGTTACCTTACTTGAATGATGTTTCTGGTAACCTGTTCGCCGCTGTGGAACACTTCTAGGAAGTAAGTTCCATGATCTATCTGTTCTGTCTCTGCATCGTAGACTACTGATGCAAGGCAGTCGTGTTCAAAGTCTTCAGGCTCTTCTAGTCCTGTATCCTCTATCTCCAACCTAATCAGATTATCGCTCTGTGTGAAAGAGTAACTCAGCTCGGAGTTAGGATTCGCTATAGGATAATGTCCGTCAAACCTGATAGTATTGTCCTGTCTTAACTCGAAATGTGACTCTGCCTGATCGTCCACCTGGCATTCTGTCTCTAGATCTGTGAACGTTATCTCATCGTCTGCAAGGCTTAGTCCTGTGAAAAGGACCAGTCCTAAACCGATCAATGCGGCAACTGTTACCACGGGTAAGAACTTATTCATATTATTGTTATTACCCAGTAATCTTTTTATTTATGTCAGACTGACAACATTTAGTCCAGAGAACTCCCGGATTATTTTTTATATCTAGGGAAGAAATCTAGCTTATGACTGTCAAACTTTGGATGGTTTTTGAAGCCGTAGGAGCTGAAGAAGATGCAGTAGAAAAATCACTTACCGACCACCTTGAAGCTATGGAGTCGGAAGATGATATAGAGATTACCAGAAAACAGGAAGGGACCACTGAACACGTAGAAGATCCGCACCCTAGCCTTGATGAAGGCTATACAAAGGTTCTTGAGATTGAAGCAGATTTTGATAGCTTCAAAAAGGCTATTAACTCCGTAATAAACTACGGCCCTACATACGTCCAGGTTGAAGGCCCGGATCATATAGATATGGGTCTTAAAGAAGCTCAGGAAACGCTTCAGAGTGTTGCCACCACGATGCATCAGTATGCACAGATGGGAGCAGGCGGAGTTTTGATTTCTAGAGAAGCTCAGAAGGACTCATAACCTATTTATTGATTGGTACAAAAAAGGTTTTTATGAAAAAACTGTTTCTCCTAGGGCTAATTCTATCCTTGATAGCAGCTTCCGGAGCCACAACAGTAGAGTCCGAAACCGTTACCGTAGATCTGGAGAGCTATGAAGTGGATGTAGAAGTTGAACTAGATGATATGAACTCCGATACCTTCAGCTATACCACCTCCTACACTGTAAACGATGATGTAGAAGCCGTTATAAATGGAGAACAGAGAGACTGTTCTGTGGAAAACCTTCAGCTAGGATCAGTTATCAGATGTCCTGTGGAGCAACAGGGAAACCTTACGGCAGATTTGAAGTTTACAACAGACGACATAGTAGATACTAGGAACTCAGTTAACATATTCCAGTTCAGAAAGACTTTTTCAACTTTAACAGATCAGTTTCAGCTTAATGTAGTACTACCTGCCGGGACAGGTATAGTCGATCAGAACAATGTTTCTACTCCAACAGTAATCCCTGAAAATTACGAGATTGGGAGTACAGGTAGGAGAATTACGGTTACCTGGAACGTAGAACCGGATTTGGGAGAGTCAATCGAGTTCCAGCTTATGTTTGAAGAGCTTAGAGAAGATATATTCGGATACGAAAGGTATATGCTGTTTGGAGCTGTAGCAGTAACAGCCATTTTAATAGCTCTTTATACCCTAAGAAGGTTAAACCGAGACGATATAGAAAGTATTTACGAAGATCTTTCAGACGATGAAATAGATCTCCTTGAAACTATCAGAGATAACGAAGGAGAGATTTTACAGAAAGACATTGTCGACAAATCTGATTACTCCAAAGCTAAGATATCTGAGATTGTATCCTCACTTGAGGAGAAAGAAGTTATTGTAAAGGAGAAAGATGGGCGAAGCAACAAAATCAAGATAGATGGACGTTTCCGTTACTAACCGGCCTGTGCTATCGGAATCCATCTTACCAGTCCTTCATTTACTGTCTTACATGCACATCTGAGCTCCGCATCATCCCTTATCTCTTCAGGAATATCAAGATCTGCCCGATCAGAGTCGTAACAAGCTACGTTTCCTTCAAAATCCTGTTGCTGTTTTATCTCTTGCTCTATGTCACCACAGAACTGATTATCTTCGGCTTCTTCATATGTAATATAAAATGATACACCTCCTAAAGCCATACCCGAAAAGATAGAAAGTATCAACGCTATACCAAAGATATTATCGATGAAAAACTGTCTTAAGCCGTCAACACCCATTTCAATCAGACCCCTCATTGATGTATTTCTCTTCGTAAAGCTTTTCAACTTCCTCTAAAGATTGGAAGCCTTCATACAGCTCTCCTTCGACGACAATTGAAGGATAACGTGTTACGTTGTAGTTCTGCTCTAAAGTTTCTATGTTCTCCACTCCTAGATCTGTATCTAGAGGATGGACCCTTACATCTTCAGAGTTCTCTCTCCTGAAGAAGTTTAGAACAGTTCCTTGGTCCTCACAGGCATCACATTCCTCATTTGAGTAAAAGTATATGATCTCAAAGAACTCCTGGCCCTCACATTTCTCCCTAACCTGTCTGAGATCTAACATATTCTGTATTACTGCATTCATGTAATCTCCTTTTACAGTTTCATATCTACCATTAGATATCCTCTCCCCGTCCTCGTAAGATTCTACCGCCTCCCTCAGATCTCTTATCTCCGATACCGTTGATTTTCTCAGTTCGTTGATCGCTTCACACTGTTGGGACTCTAACTCTTTATCAAGCTGGAAATCATTAGAGAGCGCTCTCTGTTCATTTTCCAAATCTTCTACCCTTTGTTCCAGAGCGCTTACTTTATGTTCGTTAAACTGGTAGCCTGCAACAAATATTCCTGTGAACAACAGAGCTGAAACTACCAGCGCAAAACCTAGGTACTTCCATCCTACATCTCTATTCACCATTTCTTTACACCTCCTCTAAGTTCCTCGATTATTGCCGAAATCCAGAACACTGCGAACAGTGTTCCATAAATGCCTAGGAACAGTAGATAATGAACTTTCCTTTCCCAAATATTTAAATCTTCCTCTGCCGTTCTTAGGCTCAAAAACAACATAGTTATCCCTAAGATGCCTAGTACCGCCAAAAATATATGGAATACTGAAAGACTCTGAAGACTAACGTTCAACGTCAAGGGAAGAGATCCTAACAGCATATAGGTATTGATAAGCTGTAAGCCTGTATCAACCATCCTGTAGCTCAGATGGAAGAACAGAAAGACAACAACCGACACCCAGAGAATGTTGAAAGGAAGGATGATCATCCCTAGGTTGCCGTACTTAGGGTTAAACCAAAGCTCGTTATAATCAATCATGTTGTTCAGGTATCCGCGGTACCACCTTACCCTCTGTCTTATCAGAGCTCTAAAGCTCGCTGGAGAGATTGTCTCCACATAAGCATTTGTGCTATTCTTAATCTTACCGCCGTTCTTGAAGATTCTGAAAGCAATCTCCATATCCTCAGTTAAGGTTTCCTCGTCCCAGCCACCAAGCTCTTTCAGATGCTCTGTATCATATATACTTCCCGGTCCTGGTAGCACCCACTGTGAGTCAAAGATAGAGAAAAGCTTTCTCAAAAATATATTGTAGACGTATTCCGCCCATATAACCTTTTGAGCCAATGTAGTAGGATTTCTAACCTTTATCGCTGTTGAAACACCTTTTACCTCCTCGTCTTCAAAATAACCAACTAGGGATTTCGTAAGCTGAGACTCAGGAAACGAATCCGCATCCATACAGCCAACCAACTCTGTCTCAACCCTTTCCAGAGCCATATTTATCGAGCTGGCCTTACCTGAGTTCTCCTTATCTATAATCTCTATCCTGTCCTTGAACTCTTTCATCTTTTCAAGAGTACCGTCTTCTGAGCCATCGTTTATAGCTATAATATCCAGTTTTTCATCAGGATAATCCTGATTTAGAAGAGATTCCAGACATTCAGTTATGTAATCCTCTTCATTATATGCAGGAACTAAGAATGTTACAGAAGGTAGTTTCGATGGCTTTGGATCGTCTTGAATCTTACCGCGGTTAAAGTAGTAAACCGACAGCCAAAGTGATGCTGCAAAAAGCATAAGTCCAAAAATACCCATGTAAATCGCCGTAACAGCATCCATTTCTATCTCACCTAACAACTTATTAATCCGGTCTTTTATTAAATCAAACCACAGCTCTCTAGTTCTTCATTATCTCTCTAAGTAGTACTGTTGCGTAGGAGCCTTTCGGAAGATCAAACTTGACCTTCATCCTGTTCTTGTTCATATTTAGGTCGTCTTCCCCGACCTCCAGGATTTCAAAGTTTCTGAAGTCGGCAAAGGCCCTTCTATGGGTTCCCTCAGAACGTAGCTCCGGGAACTCCTGAAGCCTAAAGTCTTCTTGCGAGACTCCTTCCTCCTCAAGTACATCTTCAATCAGGTTTTCAGGCCTGTTGTCCTTTAAATCCGTCTTAAAGCCTACAAGGGGTATCTCGTACTCTGGATCAAACCAATCTTCGTCAAGAAGTTGTGAGAGAACCCTGTTAAACACCCATGACTGGTATGCATGTATGAAAAGCTCCTGTAATCCGTCCGGAAGCCTTTTGATAGCTCCTTTGTAATCTCCAGGATTCTTTGTAATATGGTATAGAAGTGCTTTCTCATACCTGTACTGCTCCGGAAACTTCTCAGCTGCGTCCTCAGGATCCCTTGTATCCCAAAGCTCCTGTCTAATCTTTCTTATACTCTTATACTCTTCATCGTAAGGCTTTGCTATATAAGTCCATACAGCTTCTTCGAAATCCCCTTTCAAAATATGTCTACCAACCTGGTGTGTGATAGGCCTTGCTGAGCCAAACCTCTGGCTTCCAAAGTAGTTAGGGAACTTTCCGTCAAGATCATCTACCATATCCTTAGTTCTGGTTCTAATATCGTCCTGTGGGAACTTCAGCTGTCTTAAAGTGATTTCAAACCTGTTGGCCGATAGATTTCCTAGGCCAATATATCCGTTTTTACCTACAACCTCTAGATCAAACTCTTCCGTAAATATCTGGTTGACATCGTGTTTATCAACCCCTTGAATCGAAATATACTGCTCAGTTACAGCTCTCTTGTCCTTGTTACCAGCATAACCGATCCTATCCTTAGAAATATGCAGCATGTTTGAAAGCTTGGAAATAGCTTCCATCGTGGTCATGTTCTGCTTCCTTAGCTTGACGATTATATGTTCTCCATCATCCTCAAGATCGTGGGAAGCTAACTCAGTTACAATAAAGTCATTTACCTGTTCTTTCAGCTCTCCTTTTATGCCTACTGTATCAGTAAAGTACTCCCACTCCATTAAATCTTCTGTTATGTTTGTCATCTTATCAGCTTTAGTTCTCCAGTAATTTTATCGATTTTATCGTGTTCTGCAGGCCCAATTCCTAATGCAGTTACTGTACCTGGCTCAACCTCAGTATGCCCTGCATCTTTAATTATTGAAGCTGGTATTTTATTACGTTCCGCCTCCTCATATAAATCCCTGACCTTTCTGTCGCCAGATCCTAAAACAACCTTTTTGGCTCCTCTACGTTCCCATTCCGACCTCAGTTCCGAATCAGATTTTTTGTAAGCCTTTAGAGAAGCATGACATGCCTGGGAAATAGCTTTCCCTTTTGAAATGTCCAAATCGTCTCTTAGAACTATGGCCTGTTTTAGATCCGACATCAGCTTACCCTTGTGTTAATTTTTTACCCGACACTTTAAGTACTTTTTGATAACAAATCAAATGTCTCATGTTTTACAAAGAGGTTTATGGGTCCACCCAGATTCGAACTGGGGATCTTCGCCTCACTTACTCGCCTCACGTGTAAAGTTCAAGCAACGCGAATGCAGTGCGTAGATGTAAGGGCGACGTCATAACCAACTAGACCATGGACCCCTATGTAACAGTTAAGAGGGATGATTTTTTATATACCCTAATCCAGCTCTTTCCCTAAAACAGGGTCATAGACCTTGTCCTCGTGGGAGTAGTAAGGATAATAATAAAGCCGCACATCATCCCCATCTATTTCATCAGTATCTACTTTTTTCTCTATCAGCTTCTCCGATTCAACCATCGTCTCTTCCCTCTTTATATCAAACAGTGATTCCTCTACATCCATTGAATCCTTTTTCAACCTATCTTTCTCACGAAGCTTTTCGATCTCAGATGTTGCTCTAGAGATAGATATATCCGTCTCCTCTACGATATCCTGCTTCCCTTTACCTTCCGATATAAGCTTTAGGATATCCTGTTGCTTTTCGGTCAGCTTCTCAGTTTTGGCCTTTTCCTCGCCGTTGACAGCTCCAACTAGCTTTTTACTGTCCTGAGTCTCTACCTGGTATACAGGGTAGTATGCTGCCTCATACTTCTCTCCTTTCTCTTTCTCCAGCTCCTTTATATCTTTCTGAGGTTTGAAAATCTCTACCTTATCTTTCTCCTCATAATCATCCGATGTCTGAGTAGTTCCTCCGTGTTTAGACTTTCTAGTTCTTACATCCGTCATAACAGGATACTCATTCCCAAGCACGAATGCCACACCAGGAGGCAGAGATTTAATCATCGACTCCACCTCAGAAGTTATCCCTTCGAATGATTTCGATATAGCCTTAAGATCATTAGGATTAGTAACTCTCAGAATAAACTGTGTGTTGCACTGGCTTAAAACGTTCTTATCAATTCTTGCAGGTCTCTGACTAATTACTCCCAGTCCCAAACCAAACTTACGTCCTTCAGACGCTATCTTCCTAAGTATTTTGTTTGAAAGAGCCTGTTCAAAGCCTTTCTCCGGTGCAAAGTTATGTGCTTCCTCTATAACCATGATAAAAGGCGGCACCATATTTTTCTTCCTTAACTCAAACATTCTTTTAGCTAGTAAAAACATCGTCATCTCCGCTACCTCAGGCTCTACAGCCTTTAGATTGATAACTGTGGCCTCGCCCGGATTCAAAAGATCTTCAAGATCCACAGGATTTTCAGATAGTATGCCCGACTCATCAAGCTGCTCCATCGAGTTTAGAAGGTTCCATTTAGCTGTTGAGTCTTCCTGGGATATAGCATCCATTAGGTCAGTCAAGTTATAATCCTCATCCCTCTCCTTAACCCTCTTCAAAGCGTTATACATCACACCCATCTGTGAATTAGTCAGATTATCCGGTATAACATCAAGTATCTCCTTTTTCTCCATATTCACAGATGAGAACGATAGAGGTAACGCCTCTTGATTAATATCAGTGTTAGGCGAATACTCAGTAACCTCATAACCTCTCGACTCAAGTTCATTCTCCGGGTTAGGCATCGACAGGGAAGAATACTCTCCATGAGGATCTATAATCATCAAAGGTACGTTCTCTTCAAGCATTTCCTCACATAATACTCCCGTTAAATAACTCTTACCTGCACCAGTCTGTGCTAGCACTCCAAAATGCTTGTAAAAATCTTCTTCATCTACAAAAATATCTATCTCCGGGTTTGTCTCAAGATTACCTATCTGAAGCCCTGCATCTCTCAGACCCAAAGTGTCAGTTATAAGCTCTTGGTCAGCCTGGTAAACAATTGAATCGGGCTCTATTACCCTTCTAGGGGCTTTTGTTAAGCCTTTATCCCTATAACCTATAATACTTGCATTAGCCATCGTTCCGCCGTCCGGCTTTTTCGTAACCTGTTCTACCTGTGCTAGTATCCATTCATCATCGCTTTTCACCGACACAAAGTCGAATTTCTTTACCTCTTCAGTGGCTCTGAACTCGAAAGAAGAGGTGTTGACATCACCTTCAATAGTTCCTAGCTGCATCTGTATCTTAAACTTCATCTCCTATATTGAAAAAGGAACTGACTTGGGATGGATTTAAGAAAATATACGACCAAAATGTTTCTATGGATAGAGATGAAATCCCGGAAGGTCTCAGAAAGAACCTGCTCTTTGCTGGGATAAGTCTAATTATAGTTGTCGGACTAGTAGGAGCAAACAACTTAGTTACTCCTCAGGAATCTGTAGAGGTAGGTTACACAGAAGTTCATACGGAATGCGCCGGTCTAGATTTAGGAGTATGTCTCGGAGTACAACATAGAGACCATGAAACCTTCAACTATGATAACTATACAAGAGCTGAAGAAGGGACCGAGGATTTCTACAGAAGGGTTGAGTCTGAGCTAATGATCAGAGCCTACAACACATGTGACCAAGAGATGGAAGGTATGGAGTGGACGGATGATGTAGAGTACAGGAACCAGACCGCTACAGAATGGTTGGAGAACGACAACATCGATCTGCTTCCTTGTGAACAGGCCTTTCACAGAAGCGTAGATGCTTCAGAGTGATCAAAATATCAATCTAAAGATTTTAGGAGTCGAAACAGTATTTTCCAGAGTTGATTTTTTAGAGTTAATATGGAGACATCCAAGAAATTATTTATCTATACCTCTCCCTCTTAAAAATTTTCATGTTAGAACTTATTTATAAGAGGTATTTAAAATGACAGAAGAGGATTATGTGGAAAGAACCTTTGTAGCTATAAAACCTGACGCAGTAAAGAGAGGGCTTATCGGAGAGATTGTGGCCCGTTTTGAGGACGCAGGTTTCAAAATCATGGGAATGAAGATGGTTCAGGCAACTGATCAACTGCTTGAGCAGCATTATGAAGAACACGTTGACAAACCGTTCTACGACGAGCTTGTAGAAGTTATGCAGAGCGGACCTGTAGTAGCCATGGTTGTCGAAGGAGTTCACGCAGCAGAAAACATGAGAAAGATGGTTGGAGAGACCGACAACACTGAAGCTCATCCAGCAACAATCAGAGGACGTTACGCACATATGTCGATGGAACACGCGGACGAATCCGGAAGCAGTTACAAGAACGTGATCCATGCAGCAGAGCCAGGAGAACAGGAACGAGAGATCGAAATCTGGTTCGAGGAAGAAGAGCTGCATGAATACAGGCATTCAGACGAGGAAGAAGTCAGATAGGTGGTTAATATGTCAAAGAGACTTTACAGATCCGAGACGGACAAGATGTTAGCAGGAGTCTGTGGAGGTTTTGCAGAGGTATACGACATGGATCCCGTGCTAGTAAGGCTAATGATGGTTCTGTTCGGATTAGTCTCCGCAGGAACAGCACTACTATTCTACCTAGTTGCAACCATCATAGTACCGAGAGAAAGCCAAGTTAAGGGAAGAGAGAAGAAAGACTCAGAAGAAGAGACAGAAGAGGAAGAATAAGCTTTCCCTATTATATTCTATTTTATTTCTTCAAACTAATTAAGATTTTCAACGGCGTCAGCACTCAAATTTTCTACTTCTGGCCCCCGCTGGAGCCCTAATAAGTTCAAAATCGAAGTCGAAGATCAAAATCTTCTCCAGCAGGTCAACTCCTGACAGAGTAGACTGTTCGAAAATCAACTAATTTTCTCCATCGATCAAATCTCCGATTTGCCGAGTCCCGCAGGGTTCATCATCCGCCGTATAGCATTTATTTCAACTTGTACAGCTTCTCGACATCTATCTCAAATCCAGAAATCTTTTTATCTAGATCCCAATTCTCCCTAACTTTTTGGGAGATCTCTGCGATTTCGCCGACTTTCTCCCCATCAAATATAATTTTTCCACCTCTCTCCGGCACACAGTAACTAAGATCTTCTGACTCAACTTCAAGCTCCACCCCTAGGTCTCTTTCCAGCACCTGTAAAACTTCACGGGCATCCGTAAAGTCGATATCCTGTCCGGAAGATAAATAGGTCATCTTGTTTCTGTTGGAAGAGCCTGTACTCGATCCATCGAGTTCAGCAACTTCAGCCGTCTCAAAGAACTCTTGAGGATAGCTCTGATGTTTGTTCTCCACAAGAACTTCTAGGAGTGATGGTAAAAGCCAGTTCCTCACCACAGTATAGTCCTTAGTTAGAGGGTTACTCATCTCTACTATACCCTCTCTATCCTTCTCCATCTTATCGAAAAGATCCCTCTTATTGGTCAAGTAGTAAGTATTTGTCTCCATTGCTCCTGTTCCTACCATTATCTGTCTGATTACATCCTTGAAATCTTCTATATCTTTCTGTTCCGCTATCTGATCTACTTCAGGCAGCTCAGGCTCTACGTTTCTGTAACCATGGGCTATCACAACATCTTCGATCAGATCGTACTGATGCATAACATCCGTCCTGTAGCTAGGCACCTCTACAACAATCTTATCTCCTGTACCCGCTATGCCATATTTCATCTGTTTCAGCTTTTCAGCTATCTCGTTCCTTGAGATCTCTATCCCGGTTATGTCGCGGAAGTATTCCGGATCTAGCTCCATCTCCTCATTCTCCAGCCTTGGAAGCTTCTCGCCGTCTATCTCAACGGATTCTATCTTTCCTCCTCTGTCAGCAAGAGCAGTAACAAGAATGTTTAGCGCCTTCAAAACGGTTTCCTTATGTTTACCAGTTACATCTATAAATATATCCGTGGTATCAGTCTCTACCTCTGTAAGCTGGTTGTTTATTATAGGAGGGAAGCTCAAAATCTTTCCATCCGTGTCTTCAATTATAGGATACTTGTCTTCATCCTCTAAAATCCAGGAGTACTTCATGCCTTTCTCATGTTTATCAAGTATTTCTCCTAGCTGCATGTTCTTATCGTACTCAAGCGGTGTGAAGGAAACTTTCTCAGGTTCAACAGCTTTATAAGTAAACGGAGGTTTTACCTCAGAAAGATCATGTAGACCTATGGCTAGCTTATCCCTTTTTCGCCCCATAGTCTCATGGAGTTTTTCCTGTAGCTGTACCCAGCCGTTTATAATCTTTCTATCTATATCAACTCCTCTAATTACTGCACCGCCGATGTAAGGCCTTACATCTTCGACAGAGCTTTCAACCTGTATCTCTATATCTCCTTCGTTAATTTGATAGTATTCAAGACCAGAGTCAACTTCGAAAAACCCTTTGTAAGCTCTTGCAAGCCCTTCTACACTTAACAAATCAGGTCTGTTAGGATATGTCTCAACTTCACATACCTTTCCGTCTATACCGTGCCAATGCGCACCTAGGAAAGAAGCCTCATTCAGCAAGGTCTCTTCATCAAACTCTTTATCCATCAGCTCTTCAAACTCTTTTTTGTCTATCTCTAATGTTGCCATTACCGTTCACCTCCTTTTTCCGGCCTCCATACCGGTGTTTGTTCAAGTGTTTCAAGATTATTTCTGTAAAGTTCTCTAATATCCTCTTTACCTGCAGCTTTCATAGCTATTCTACCTACGCCTAGACCCCAGGCTAATACCTTTGCTTCGAACCCTAATAACGGCTTAACAACCTCCGGTCGGAACATTCCGGAGCCTCCTAGCCCCACCCATTCTTCCTCTTCTTCATCGTAACCCTGAATTTCTACACTCATCTCTGTGTATGGATAGTAGGAAGGGATAAGACGAATCTCGCTATAACCCATTTTCTCGAAGAATTCGGTGAGATAACCTTTCAGATTCCTAAAGTTTACATCTTCACCGATTACAATCCCGTCTAGCTGTATGAAACCAGGTAAATGACTCCTATCGACAGTCTCGTTCCTGAAGACTCTACCGATAATAAAGACTTTTCTCGGTA
>LKMJ01004149.1_pt1 | contig 13597 bp, 12 predicted proteins | sample 643391 | NCBI WGS metagenome assembly LKMJ01 (sample SAMN04112250, study PRJNA286221) | soda lake metagenome | biome: soda lake; feature: Kulunda Steppe; material: water; isolation source: sample PL-Br10 brine of Picturesque Lake | place: Russia: Kulunda steppe | collected 2010-07
CTTAGCTAGTTGGCTTTTCTGGCAGTTCTCCTTTTCCTAGCGTTTTTCAGCTCTTCTGCCTTGCCTGCCTTAAGGACATTGCTGTGTCCGCTCGCGTCTTGTAACAAACAAACAAACAAACAAACAGCAAAGTTGGATTAGGGGGAGGCGAAGTTGGATTAGGGCCCCTATCCCCGGGGGAGGCAATAGGGGGAAGTTGGATTAGGGGTCGGGAAGGTGTGTTCCGAGGGTGACCCTGTCGCGTCCGGATAAGGGTCCAAACACAGGAAATGCGACTTCTCCGCAACACATGCATGATTTCAAGCCAGACCAAGTCTGAGGGTTGCGGTCAATCAAATAAAATCTAAAGATTCTAGAATGGAGCCGATCGAGGGTGTGGGTGGAAAGCGGCGGGCCAAAATGTTGCATCACATTTGCCTCTTTTGAGTGCACAGCCCAACGGGAGAGCTTCCCACGCCCAAATTCACACAGGATGTGCGGGCCAATTTTACACATCTGTAGTGATCTCAAGCTTGGAGTTTGGGGCTGGGAGTGGGAAACAGCGCGCACTCTCCCAACATCACATACCATTTTTTCCGAAATTGCCTTCCACTTACCGCACCAATTTTGACCCCAAAACTACCATCAGAACTGGAAAAATATTAGCTATCCATTGGTGTGCTCAGGTCAGGAAACGGTGCGGTGGAAGCAAAGTTATGCCTTCAGAGGCCTATTTGGCCACGTTTGCGCATGAAAGAAAGGGGTGACCCAGTGGTGGGGACGACCAGGATCAGTGACTGGCAGGACTCCATTCTTGACCTTGGCAGTATGAGATCACATAAATTTTCTCGAGAGCACGTGTAACGAGTTTATGAGTATACTGAACCAAATGAATGATTATGTTTATGTTGATTTATTCGATATGCATCTGCAATAAATTCAATTTATCAAATTGTGTGATTTCATGGTATTTTTCCAGAGTGGGCTATCTGAGGCCCAATATGGGTATGGTTTTGGCATGCTCCCAGGGTATGGGCGCCGTGACGGGTACCTTACCAGCTTAGCGTTAGATGGCAGCCCTGCATGCAAGCTCATAGCACCTGAGCTTGAAAGGTACCCGTCACGGCGCCCATGCGCAATGGGCCGCGGCATGAACCCTACTTTTCACAGCCAGATGTCCACGCCAGATCACCCACTGCAGCAAATCACAAGATTTTTGGTGTTTTGGTGCTCTTGTAATAAACAAACATCATTGCAAAAGAATTGGAGTGAAAACACCCAGTGGTTGGTGAGATGTGCATTTTGGGTCATTTCCCTTGGAAAAAATCAGCAAAAGGGGTGCCAAAATGGGTCAAAATCCGACCCCCTTCAAATCTCAGTTTCAACATCCAATATCAATTTGCAACATATTAGAAGTATGTTGATGGTGTTTTGAGGGTAGAAAGATATGTGGTTGGGTCGTGTTGAGGGCATGCGTGTGCTGTTTATGCCAAGATGGGCCAAAATCAGAGGCTGAGCAACCACCCAGGCCACCAGGGGCGTCCATTTCACCCAAAATTCTGCTAGTAGCCTATTTATATGATAAAAACACAATTTACATCAAAAAAGGAGCATGCCCAGACTTTTGCCCAGAAAGCCCCCTCTGGTATTTTTCATGATTTAGTTTTTCATCAATGAAAGTTATCATATTCAACTCTTTTTTTGGAAGAGAAAGATGAGAAAATGCTTGATATTTTTTTGAAAATACAAATCAACTTTTTTGTATTCATCGATCTTATGATGAATTGTGAAATGTGATCGTGTATAATTGGGTTTTTGGTACTCGTAAGATGACAATAGATTATTTTTATTATCATTTTTTGGATCTTATATGGTGTATAAGAAATAACTATTGTAGTATGAAGTTTCATAACAAGCTTGGTAGGATTTTGAGGCCTCTTGATCCTAGGATCAAGATCAAGAGGGCTCTTACAAGGCTCTATGCTGTAAGGAGTCTCTGATCCTTTTCTACACTATCTCTTTTTTTAGCCTGCAAATAGTCAAGGGCAGCGCTGCATGCAGCTGCTGTCGGACGTACTCACATTGGACTGGGTGGATGGACTGCCAGTAATCCGAGGAGTAAGCGAGGTTTTCCACGATTACCAGGCCGCCTGGTCCAGGCAATTGCCTCAAAATCCGTGTGTGCAAGAACGTTATTAATCGGATTACCAGTTGGATTACTAGCCATCCGACACTTTTTTGAGATTATCAATCGCATTACTGGTAATATTAATCCAGTCCAACATAAATCCTGAGCACGAAAAACAACATTCCGACGTGGACTGGATGGCGCTGCCACACCTGTTGCCCCCAAGGGCTAGAGGGGTCTGCTTCCTGACGTACATGTTGCAAGGTGACACTATATGGTGACAACAGGATTACTCCACCAACCGACTCAATTGACCTCCTTGTTACAACGCAGCACAAACCTGGCACAGCACTACTCTGGCGTGACAGCTTTGTCCAGAATGCGTCACTGATATTTTTGTGAGCCATGGGAAAGAAACCTCGGTGATACTCGTCGTAATTGATTGTAGGCTTTGCATGGCCAAGCTTATGTTTAAGTACATATGTGCCTTCAGAGCATCGTGAAGATATGTGCATTACCAGAGCTTGAGGGTAGGTGGGTATGAAAATCTAAGTATTTTTGCGTTAAGGGGGCTATTCCTGTCAAAAGCAAGCCAGGTTATGTCATAATGAACGTTCCCACCAACGCCAGCATATGGCATCCCCATGTATACATGGCCTATATCAACTTGTGTTGCCTGATACTTGGCCACAGCGTCTGAGCTCTCATTGCTTGCAATGCCAGCATGAGATTTGACCTTGAAAAGGTGCACAGGGGTTGGTGAATTGCGAACAGTTTGTATGAGCATCTTCAAAATATCCCCTTGTACGTGGTAGCGGTGAAGTTCAGGGTACAGCAAGTGCTACCTAATTTGGTGGGGAGAGGAGAGGCTGTCAGTAGCAATATCTGAGTGGTCGTTCAGCTCTACCGATGGTGTTTGTAATGCCCATACCATTCGGGTCGACAAAGCTGACAGTAGAGGTAGCAGGATGGTACGCCTGCCCCTGTCACTTGCTTTCCTTGATGAATCTGGCAGCTGCCGTTTGTGTATGCCCACTCCTTCCAATCAGACACCTTTTTGACTGGGTGTGGGCTAGATTGTGAGGCAGATAGAGAAGCCAGAAATTTTGGATGACAAAGCATTGAAAGTGGCTCCAAAGACTCTGTCACGAGGGGCCTTGCTCCAGGAAATGAGGTACTTGGGGTTGTGGTCCGAAGGGGAGGCCATTTTTCTATGCCATTTTTCTTTGCTCACTAGGGCTCATTTTTGAAGGGCAGAGAGGGGGGGGAAGAGCACGTATGTAAGGGAACTTTATCTTGGTATTCCTGGGTGTCTTGTTGTCGTGCATGGCAGAATGGGAGAAGAGGCCTTAAAGCGTGGAGGCAAAGCTTTTAGGGGTAGGTACGATAGTAACATGGATTCCAGCAAGTTTGGCATTGTTTTAGCTTGGCATTGTTTAAGTTTGGCATTGTTTAATGCTTTATAGAGGATGGTAAAACGTTCTGGAGTGAGCATGCCTTAGCATTCTTCTGTCAAGTCATAGATGCATGCCATCTTTCAGGTGTATATTTTGTGGAGTACCAGGGGTGAGGGTGTTGTTGTAGGGAGCAATGGGTCTCTTTGGGTGGGAGAACATGAGAGGGGGTTGCCACTAGGTTTCGATTTGACCAGGTCAACGTCCATGACCCAGAACTCGCAGCGGCCTGTAGCCATGATGCCTGCATGCAGGTTTGTGGGATTGATGTGAAAGTTGACTTTGTTTCTGAGTTGGGTGTCAAGTTTGTACCGTACTGCCACCTGAATTATGTTTTTGCTCTGCGGATTGATATGCGGGCATGATAAATAGATATTTATTTTGGGGATGCGGCTTTGCGAAAAATAGCTATTTTTGGGTCAGTCAAGGCAATGAGTGGTCAGGGGTCCCCAACACCACCCTCCAACCCCCTCCCAGCAGCTCCCTCCCCAGCAGCGCCCCCCCCCCAGCCCTTCCAGCAGCAGCAGCAGCAGCAGCAGAGGCCCCCCAGGCTCCCAAAGGGCACAACCCTGCGGGGTTGGTGTGAAATAAATATAGGGTGCGGCGTTAATGCGGGAATGCAAAAACAAAAAAATTTTTGGGGGGTGCGGCTTGAAACCAAGTCTGCACGGTAATTCCAGTTCTTAACTGCAATTTCTGTAGCAAAGCCTTGTCGCTCGAGGTAGCTCATAGCTTAATCAGCTGGGGGCACAGTGAGGCCTTACGTGCCTCAAATTCCAGAATGTGTCACTGGAGTGTGGGCCATTTGTTTTTTGTTCCTTCTGGTTCCCAGGTAAAATTTCACATTACTTTAAGCTCTTTGTCAGAATTCATAGCAACAAGCACATTTTGTATCTAAAAAGTTCGAGTGGGTGTAGGTGTGGGTATGTGTGTGCATAAATGTATAACACACACACGTCCTTAATGCTCAAATCGCCCAAAAAGGTAGCAATTGTGCAGAGAGACATATTTCCATACATGTTATCTTTTCAGTCAATGCTTAAGCCTTCCCAAAGTTTTTCTCTGGCACAATCCTCCTGATGGCCATCAGGGGACCATGGTCCCCTCATGAAACCTCCCCACCCCAATGCACTACATTAAAATATTTCAATATGATAGTGATCAAGTATGTACATAAGAAGTTAAAAGAGATGTGTATGGTATTTTGTGGACAGAGTGAGGTAAACGGAAGAGGTGGGTACGACAGCGCCACATGCATGCAACGCATCCTTCACACATATGCGGAGTTGAGAAGCGTTAGCTTGAAGGTGTGTGGATGCAAGCGTCAAAAAGTTGCTGGCTGACACACTGTAATGTCCGTAGTCACTCGCCTTTCCTAACCCTTTGGCACTTGCTGGCTGTGAACGTACGCGGATTAGTTTTTTGTCTCCCTCAGTGTCTTATTGGAGCTGCATTACCCAATTGTGTCCTTCACTCCTTCTTACCACTCCTTTTGTCAAGCTCCCTGGCTCTTTCTGGGCACACTCAAGGGGTGGCTGGGGGGTACCCATTCCTGGGTCAGGAGCTGGTGGGTGGCTTGTCCTGAAAGTGACAGTAGAAGGGAACTGACCTGATTGTTACCTATTTTTATCCATTCTAGACGATGCCTGCAATGAAGGGTATTCATTGAACATAGTTCTGTAATAATGTCTTATAATAACGCCAGGCTTAGCTTTTTAGTGTTGCATGAACAGACGCATTTTGGTTATGGAATTAAATCACAGTGATCAAGCAAACTCCTTGTGATTTTAAGTTCTGAGTCAGCTCCAGACGGGTGTCACATGGCAGTTTAGGGAGGACTCCGTTCCCAAAATTTTCTGGCCCGAGCCTTTCAAGACATACTCATTTTTGTCTCGCTCAAGTACAAATTCGTAGGAAAAATAGGCAGAAAGTGCCCTATGCCAGAGGCAGGACGGCTGGAAGCTGCCAAAAGATATATACAGGTATATACAAGGTAATGAGTGGCTTAGCGAGTAGCAGCAATAACTCAGCCAACAAGTCGTGGTTTCTAGTACAAATTGGAAATCCTAATTACCAGAAATGAATCATGGAAATGAATGAGGTTATACACAAAGGTTAATCAGAGGCTTAAGAGACACCAGCTATTACTGACCCAATTACCTAAGATACTGCACCGGAATGCTTTAAAGCACTACTGGCTGGATTGCTTTGGGTTACTAGGCCAGTCTTTCTAGTATAGCGAGTGGGAAACCCCCTGGTCATCGTGGTAACCAAGAAAGCCATAGTAATCTACCTCAGTAATCCGTGCTTTCTGGATGAATATCTGCTAGATTTCTTAAAAGCTAGGTTTATGGAAATTCACTTAATTCACAGATGGTGACCGTTATTCTTGAGATACCCTTAGTAACCCATTGCAGTAATGCCTGGTTTGTGAATGGGTGTCTGCTTGGTTACTGAAAAGCCTGGTCCCAGGACTAGTAATAGAATTCCACCGGGTAACCATAGTTTATGAGAAAGCATGGTTTCTGAAATGCCAGTATCCTTTCTTAAAAATTTTTATATTTACAGATGCCGCCTTGACTGGCAGGAGAAGCGGGAGGTGTCCGGGTGACTGAGGGCGCTGTGGAGAGTGGACTGCACATGAAGGCCCATCCCCCGCCCGGACCAACTCCATGTCAGTTTCAGCGCGTGAATGACAAGGAGATTAGGGAGCTGCGCCAAGCTGCAAGAGCCCAAGAAGCAACACTGTGTGCATCCGCCTTTTTCTGAGAGCAATCGCCTGGCTCCCTAGCGTGGGCTCCCTAATGTGGGCTCCCTGGCATGCGTGGGCTCCCTGGCAAGGGCTCCCAGGTGAGGGCTCCCTAGCGTGGGCTCCCTGGCGTGGGTGCCCTGGCGTGAGCTCCCTGGCATGGTCTAGGGTGGTTTCTCTAGCGTGTTGAAGTTTTTGGTGGCTTAGTGGCCGTTGGGCCGCACAGAGCAGTCTGTCTAAGGTAGCGACATGTCACATGTAACAAGTGTGAAAGACGTTTTGAATTTACAAGCAAGGGTTCTTCCTTCTCCAGCCTGGTCGTTAGGATGATCAGTTGTGGCCACTCACTCATGGGACTTCACATTCTAATAGCTTGTGCGAGAGCTGGACGTACCTGATTGAACTTGTGCTTTTATGCTCTGTTGGAGCTGGCCATATGCCTTCATCTCCCTCTGGTGCTGAACTTGAGCTTCACGTCAGAGCTTTTTGGGGCTGGGCAATCGTGGGGAGAAGTAGTTTTGGGCTGTACAGCTATTGCAGTGTCGAGGATTGGAGCTAAACCATGTTTAGTAAGCATCCTTCAGACTACCTTGGCTGTACGTACTGAGCGCATAGTGCAAGTCGCCTGTTGGAGCCGCTTGTGTGCCTTTTACTTTTTCTTTTACCTGATGTACCTGCATTAGAGCTTTTGCCTTGTCATGCTTCTAGTGCTATCATTGTTAATTACTTTTGGCTAACAGTGTCCAGCCATTACGCCTAAAAGCCAAATGTTATGGATTTTATTTTAACTTGATCATATTAATCATGTAAATCTTGAAGCCTGCTTTCTAAAGTCCAGTGGTCATTAGCCTTTTTGTGACCAGCCTGAGTAACTAAGTAATAATAAGGGAATGCAGGGGGTGGTAAGTAGGGCAGCATCTAGCAACCATTGCTGAGCCAAGTAACATTTACGAGTAATGGGTCAAACACTGAAACTAGCAATCCACATGGTGTATTCTATGCATTGAGTGCCCACAGGTGCCATATAGATCAACCTGGTACCTTGGCCAATTATTAGAAATTTTTGTTGATTCAACTGTTTTTTATGTCATGATGTTGGTATCAATAATCGGGCTTTCTGCATTTGCAAACAATCGGCTGGTAATCAGTTAGGTGACAAACAACAATATTTGAATGTACCATGATGTGAACTGCATGGAAGCAGATCGTATGCTGACACACGACTTTTCTTACACATTCTTCAAGCACAAGGTGTTGCTGACGCGCAAGAAAGACAATGCAATCATTTTGTTAAGTTTGGAGATGTAGTGGGGTCTGAGGTGAAGCCACAATTTAGGATGGCACTCTCTTTCAACACCTAAAGGCAAAAAAAACCTAAAGTGAGGTACCTCTGGACTTAAAGAAGCATATCATGTAAACCATTGCGCGCCTTTGGCTGCATGCCCATACATTGTACTTAGGACATGTGTATTGAGGCTAGCGTCAGGCGAGACCCACGCCAAATCATGGACGTACTAACATTTTATGCTTGGAGCAGTATGTGCTTTGTGTCGTGATCCAAGATTAATGTAGCCAGCACAGACAAATTCCGGATACACAGCTTGGCTTCTACCCTGGCTGCAGCACACTGCAATCCCTCTTCATCCTGCGGCACTTGCGGGATGTGGCTCAAAAGGTGCAGCGGGGATCATCACGCATGTTCACTGCTTTCACTGACTTTAACTTGCTTGAAGTTCAAGCAAGTTTATGGTTCCATTCCAACGAGCAAGCTTTGGGAGCATTTACAACGCTGTCAGATGCCACCCCAAATCTGGCTTTCTTAAAGGACATATACTATGATGATGAATACATGCTCTTGGATGGCGACAAATAAGCAAATGTGCAGCCATCATTTGGGTTCAAATAAAGGTGCCCTTTCTCTCCCCTGCTCTTTTCAATTTATCTGAACAATATTGACTGTCTGGCTGAAGGAGTGCAGGGTGCGCTCACTGGTATTCCCAACTTCATGGTCACACATTTTTGTTTGCTGATGACCTCTCTCAAGTCAAATAATCATATCAATGTGCAGACCATGCTTAGCAACTTGACGTTGAGAACCTATGCTGCAAGGAAATCACTGATTGTCTACACATTGAAATCGGAGGTGATTTGCTTGAACTCCAGGTCTGACAATTAACCGCCAATTTACTTTGAAGGCACCCATCTCCCTTACACAGATACTTGGAGTGTCATCTTTCAAATACCTTGGCGCGGTGTGTGACAAAGCTTTTAAACTTGAATGCTGCAGCTGATGCAGCTCTGAGACCGTTCACGGGTGGCACTTTCTGACTCAAAAATCTTCGGGACCACCACCTTGCCAACTACTGTATGCCCAGATTTGGCTCCTCAATACCTACTAGGTTGTGTAGTACACAGTCCCAGCATGTATGCAAGTCAAATCTGGGCTAACACCCTGCCTGATATAAGGCAAAGAGATGGACAATCTTATCTAGAAGTGGTTTCTGACAGTGCTTGATGAAAATACTGTTGGAGACACTACTCCCGCATGGTGAATCATGCGAGAATGTGGTCCGGAGCCCCTGCAATTTTATAGGAACCGAGCAGCACATTGGCGGTATGCTTTCACAACTGCCTGCCCCGTTACAAGAACACCACAATAAAGAATGTTTTGCAGGCTGACGTGCAGCTGAGCACTTGGTCTGATGATTTTTAGTCCTAAATATACTGACAGCCATGGGGGGGTTGGCACACTCTCATGAGTGCCAGGTCTGGCAGGTCTTCAAACACAATCAAATGAACTGTGAGCCCATTGACCTCAGTTGTTTTGTGGAGGATCTCAGGAACAGGTATCTACATTATTGAAAGCCCTTCTCCAGTACCCACCCGCAAGACTTGGAGGGCAACAGTAAACAATTGATCTACCAGCAGTAGTGCACTTCATCTACAACTGGGGCCTTGGTGATGCATTCTTATTACACTCTTCCCAAATACATGTTCCTTGCCCTGCCCAATGATGTCATTTGTATTGTGGCTTGATTTAGACTTAGTGCTCACACTCTTTGCTGTGAAACAGCCACTTGGAATCGCAGGTCTTCCATGAGTTGCTACCATATTGAGGCAAACAATACTTTTCAGGATGGGCAACAAATGGCACGCCATCTTCCATGCTCACACCCAGGTGATCTCTACACAGGAAATATACCCACCTCTTATCTCGAACAGGATCTCTATGTAATTTCTGAAATGAAAACAGCTGAGCAATCAACTTCTGTCTCTTGCATTCTATGGGCAGCCTGCCATAGCCTGAGGCTAGCAGTCGCACCTCTCGACTTAAGCCTTATCCTTGGAATCCTTGTTAGTACTACCAGGCAAACCAGCTAGGCAATGAAGATCAGACGGACAAGGCTGCAAAATGTCATAATTGGGTTGCTTTGCCTTTTTGGTCGGTGACTGTTAATGGACCGCCTTTTTCTGTACCTAGGTATTTGCATCTGGATTTGGGCAGGCAAACACAACGCAACGTGGCACGTTTCAGGTTACACTCCCATGCGCTGCGTGTCGAGACATGAAGCTGGTAACATCATGAATCATGATGGTACCTGTGATAAGTGTGGCTTGCAGGCAATTCAAGATAAAAAACACGCTCTTTGCCTGTGTCCGAGGAGTCCTTGCATGCAAATGTGTTCGTTGAGGCTTCAATTTGCAGACTTGTTTCACGATTTACCACTTGCACACAAAATTACTGTCAATCAGACTGGAGTTTTTTTTTATTTCTCCCTTGTTCTGGGGATGTCTTCAATTTTTTCCAGAAACAAACGAATGATTCCTATTATTTCATCTCAGAGCTCAGCTCTGCTGAGCATAAGGCTTATGCCATAAGTTATAGATGTTTTCTGTACAGCTGGTGTTCACCAGCAAGCTGAACAGTCAAACTATCTGGCTGAAGGTCAAACTTAAACTTGTAAACTTGTTAGTACTACAAACACAGTAGTACTTTGTGGCAAACAAGCTGCTAGTAAGTTATACAGGAAGTTCCTTTCATAGGACAAATGATGATATACGCTGACAAGCATGTTTTGTTCACTTGTCAATGCCAAGAAGGGTGTCACACTGGGCCCACTTTCCTACGTATTAACATGAAGACCAGATAGTAATTTGGCAACAACACCGTGGTCTGTGACAGAATTTCTGATCATGGGCATATGACAAGAGGTTTTTCTCCTTCATTTTGACTGTTAATGTGTTAATGCCTAGCAAGCCCTGCAATCAACCCACTTGGCTGACGGATGACCCCAAATGTGAATGTAAACTCTGAGTTGCACAACATTTACTACATGCGAAAGTAGTACTTTCGCATGAATTCAGTGCTGAGGATTTTCCATGGACTTACGCTCAAGCTGTAATTCTTACATTTTAAAGCAGAAAACTTTTCTTGAAGCAGACGTCGCATTTGTTTGGGATTTCATGGATGCAATTCTCCATCGTGATAACCAGCAAGCCCAGCAGTCAATGCAACTGGCTGATAGCCTTACTGTACGTCAGGTGTCTCGAATGAGAACTTTTGTGCGTTGTACTACAAAATTTGTGAACTTTTGTGAGCTGTACTACAATAGTAATACACAGTATTCTAACGGTACTACTAGTAGTCATTCAAAGCCTTCTCCCATATCCGGCAGGAATCAGACTTGTGAGATGCCTTTTTCTATAATTGACACAATTCCTTACATTCTTACCAAAAATCAATAATAAGCAAAGTTTTAAAGATATGAAAGGCGGCAGGATAAAAAGGTCAAGGTTATACCTGCCAGTTCTCCTGTGAAAGGAAGGATTGTAGCCTGAGCAGCTAGGTACAAGGTGGAAAATTGAGACAGCGGATGCTGGTGATGGAAAAGGGCATGCACCTTGGTATGATCCTTATCACACAAGCATCCATCACAGCAAACATTGTCTTCCGCCAAGTGCAATCGTGGAAAAAAAATTGATGGAATACACGAGCAACAGAGTCCCCAAAAGAAGCTGATTATTGCAGCATGCATTACCAAACGAATTCTAGCAAAGCTTTCATTCTAAAGCAGGGGCTACCTCAAGAACAACTTACTACGAAGAAGTATTCAGTAACGAGCCGTGAAGGATTTCAGATACAGACACTTGGACGATATGATAATATAAATCTTCAATCACCAGAATACGGCAGATTTTCCATCTTTAAGCATCCAGCTTGACAAGAGGGGAGATGGCCAGGCAGACTGCCGGCCGGGAATCCTCACCCATCTCTCCCTCAAACAAAACAAGATCACCGGAACAAATGCTGCAAGTTAGTTGCACTGGAGCAGTCCTACATTCAATCACATTGATCGACAGGATAAGCTATCTCCTACACACCTTGTCAGTGCTGTCAGGTAGAGCCGTCATAAGGTACATACATCATTGCATAACATACAACTAGTCAAGTGCTATCTGTGGAGTGCTTGCCAATGCTCGGTAGTAATAGCAGGGGGCAGCGGACATGATGATGAGGCATTGCTCTGCGCATGCTGGAGGAGGCTGCATGTCTTTTTGAAGAGAATCGCCACTTGAGGGGCAGTGACTGGCACATCCTGACTCATCTGTTCACCGGGTTGCGTGGGAGGAGTGCCATAAAAAGGTTTGCATAATCCCCTGCAAAAATGGAAAGTGCGAGGCAGATTAAAGTCCCACTGGAGTCAATTGAGCTGTAGCCTATCGCTACCAACTTAAAAGTCATTTCCACCATCAAAATCCAGTCTGCCTAGATAAAATAGGGTCACTTGACTTTATAGCCATCATGGCTGCCCCATTGCCTAGCCCAATGTTGCATTGGTTGTGCACATGTCTAAAGCAGTCAGGATGTGTGGAAAATTGAGGCGGTCTGTGCGTCACTAGCCATTCTAGCATCTTTTTGCGCCATCATGGCAAGGACATGTTGTCTCCCAGAACTTGCCAACAACCCTGTCCTCCAGGGCCTGCTTAATTGCAAAGAATTGATGCTGCAAAGTAGGATAGGGGGAGGGGGGTCTGGTACGCGTTTTGTGGATTTCCCTGTCTCGAATATTGACAGTGTGCCAACAGAGGGATAGCAAAAGCCCCACAGCCCCTGCATGCTTAAGGTCTGAATGGAGTCTAGGGCTTGCAAGTATTAACAATTGTCAAATAAAACTAAATTGGTGTAATTGATGGCCTGGGTAAGAGGCGGTGGGCAGGGGAGTGGCCCTGAAAATCACCACCTTGGAAAACTACACACCTTGCATATTCTTTCACATGTTTGGCATCAACAGAAGTCAGGCATGGTGTGCTCAGGGCAGAATGGTGCGAGTGTGAAAAGATTTGCCCAAACTGCGTATTGAACCTGCACGGAGGGTACCACTGGGACAATCAAGAATATTTTGAAGGGATCCCTGAAGTCATTGACAAAGGAAATCGTTGGAATGACCAGGAGGAAGGGCAAATATACCCTTAATTTCTCTGGAGGCCCAACCTCGTCTCCTAGTTACCTGTAAGTGAGCTCCTCATATAGGTACAGTATCGAGCTGTCTTTCATACTAATTGAGTACTAAAATCCATTCCATGTGCGGGCTAGCACTGATTGTGCTACAGCAGTCGCATGCATGCCATAATGTTTCAGGACATTTCCTGTTTAAAGCATACCTTGCCCTTTACTTCAACGCCGCCAGTTGGCTCCCAAGCCTCTTGAGTTAGTAGTAAGCGGGAGGTTTCAGAAGCATGGACGCAGCCAGGAACACCTAGTGTACAACAAAAGGCAGCAATCTAACGACCAAAGCAGCATGTAAGCAATACCATACACAGGCACAAATGAAATGTTGCAACATCATGTTGCCAGACCCTGTCCTTCTCATTATATTGTTATTGCCCACTAACCCCGCTGTTTAGCAACAGTGCTAGGTTGCACTTCCTCAGCAGGCAGCTGTTTACAAAAGATGTGAAATTGACCGGGGCCACCTGTTTGATGAGTAAACATATTTTTTTCTTTTCCATAGATTGCACAAAACTAGCAAGGGTTAAAATGCTTCAGGACCCTCCCCCATACCAACCTGTACTCTCCATCCTACTTGCGGTGTTCATAGTATCACCTGCAAAAGTACATGAACATGTGTGAATTTTTGCAGAGGGTTATCTGAGGCTCAAAATGGGTATGGTTTTGGCATGCTCCCAGGGCATGGGCCCCGTGACGTTAACCTTTCCAGCTTAGCGTTAGATGGTAGCCCTGCTTGCAAGCTTTTCACAGCACCTGAGCTTGAAAGGTTAACGTCA
>LKMJ01004150.1_pt1 | contig 13597 bp, 10 predicted proteins | sample 643391 | NCBI WGS metagenome assembly LKMJ01 (sample SAMN04112250, study PRJNA286221) | soda lake metagenome | biome: soda lake; feature: Kulunda Steppe; material: water; isolation source: sample PL-Br10 brine of Picturesque Lake | place: Russia: Kulunda steppe | collected 2010-07
ACCGACCTCACGGGTGGCGTCGGATACCTCTGTGGCGAGCTTCTTCACCTCGTTGGCGACCACGGCGAAGCCGCGACCGGCCTCGCCCGCGCGGGCGGCTTCGATGGTGGCGTTGAGGGCGGGCAGGTGGGTCTGCCGCGCGATGCGGTCGATGAGCTTGAGGACCTCGGCGACCCGCTCCGTGGAGGTGGTGAGCTCGTTCATGGCCGCCACGGCCTCACCCGCGCCCTCAGCCGCCTTCTCCACCAGCGCGACGGAGCCCTCCGCCTGTTCCGCCACCTCCTGCACCGCGGTGGCCTGTTCCTCGGTGGCTGCCGCCACGGCGTTGGCGTGTTCCGCGACCTTCTCTGCACCGTCCAGGGTCAGCTGCGCCTGGGCGCCGGCCTCGATCAGCGTGCCCGTCAGTTGCTGGCTGACCGCATGGGGGTCGGTGAGGTGGCCGGTGTCGTAGCGCCGTCCACGGCGCTTGTGGAGGCGTTCCACGAGTTCGGTGGAGATGGTGAGGAACTCGCTCCCCGGCTCGAGCGCCTGGCGGGCCTCGGCCCGGCGTCCGGCGAGCCCGTGTTCCAGCGACGTTGCCGCCACCCGGTGGAAACGGGCGTGGAGGTCGAGGATGTCCTGGCGTTCGCCGGCCTCCAGTACCCCGTCGGTCCCGCCGTGGAGCCACTTGCCGAGGTCGCACCGGTCGTCGAGTCGTGCCGTCTCCGGCACCAGGGTGACCGGTTGGCCATCGGCAGCCTTGTGCAGGTGCAGTTTCCACATGCCGTGCTGGGCGATGACCATGGTCAGGAAGCGGTCGAGTTCTTGCGCGGGGGCCTGCATCGTCGTCCTCACGGCGTCGGGGCAGCGGGCAGTGACCGGGTTGGGTGGTCGTGCCCCCCGTCGGCGGTCGAGCGTCCGACTTCAGCGGTCGCGGACGGACGCCCGCCGTACGGACGGGGTGCAGGGGCCACGGCAACGAGGACGATGGGGCATCCTCAACCCCCGCAACCTGCCGGAGATACCCGGCACCGGAGGTCCCCGTGAGCCGCCCCGTGGAGCTGCTGACCACGATCGGTGCTGGCGCCCTGGGGGCGGTGCTTGCCGTCACCGTCATCGGTGCGAGCCTGATGCTGGCCCTGCCGGGCGTGGTGGCGGTGGCCCTCATCGCGTGGGTGGCCACCGCCAGCCGTACGCGCTGAGCTCACGGCAGCCGCGAGCTGTCGCTGGCCTCCCAGTCCACCTGTCCCCCGGTGTCGGCCTTGCGCCTGCGGCGTGCCGGTCCGCCGTCGTCGCGCGCCGGGACCCGGCGGGCCGTGGTCAGGAACGCAGTGTGGGCCACCATCCGGTGCGCGGGGCGCACCGCGAGGCCGTCGACGTCCCAGGGACGTACCAGCGTCTCCGTGGTACGGACCTCGGCGAACCGGCCGCAGGCCCACAGCTCATCGCTCAGACGCATGACCTGCGGCACCCCGGGCGTGTAGGTGCACAGGATCCCGCCCGGTGACAGCACCTCGGTGACCGCCTCGATCACCAGCCACGGCTCCAGCAGATCCAGCACGACCCGGTGCGCGTGGCGCCCGGCCAGGCCCGCCACGACATCGTCGACGACGAGTTCCCAGTTGTCCACCGGACCACCGTGGAAGCGCTCCACGTTGCGCCGGGCGATGCGGGCGTGGTCCTCCCGTCGTTCGAAGGACACCACCCGGCCGCTCGGGCCGACGGCGGCCAGCAGGGCGAGGGTGAGCGCACCCGAGCCGGCGCCGGCCTCGATCACCGTGGCACCGGGCCGGATGTCGGCCGATGCGACGATCATCGCCTGGTCCTTGGTGTACACCACCTGCGCGCCGCGCTGCATCTTCAGGATGAAGTCCTCGCGGGTGGGGCGCAGGACCATGACCTCCATGGCCTTGCTGGTGCGGATCGCACTGCCTTCCACCTGCCCGATGATGGCGTCGTGCTCGACCAGGCCACCGTGGCTGTGCCACTGCGCGCCCGGCTCGAGTTCCACGAGGTAGCGCCGCGCTTTGCGGTCGAGCAGGAGCACCAACTCGCCCGCACCGAGCGGCGCGTCGGTTCCCGGCAGCAGGGGTGCGGCGCTCATCGACGTGCCCCGGTGAGCACGGGCAGTGCCTGGCTGATCAGCTCCCGCTGTCGGCAGAAGGCACACACCGTGCCCGTGGTCGGCATGCCGCAGCTGTCGCAGGCCCCGAGCTCGACCGCCTCCTCTGCCCGGGGATCGACGAGCCGCTCCTGGCGGTCGTAGAAACCGAAGAGGAACTGGGCCTTCAGCCCCGGCGAGGCGGCTTCGAGTAGGTCGAAGGCGGCCTTGAGCTCGTGGCCGGTGTTGCCCTCGACCAGCGGACACTCCTCCACCACGTAGTCGATGCCCCGCACCACGCAGTAGGCCGCGCTCTCCCGCTCCGACAGCCGGTACATCGGTTTGATCTTGCGGACCTGGTTGGCGCCGGTCGCCGGCAGGACGGGGTGTTGGCGGGCGAGGAAGGACTCCTGCCAGCGCAGCACGTTGCCGAGCAGGGTCGCGGCTTCGTCATCGAGGTTGTGCCCGGTGACCACCACGTCATAGCCGTGCTCGACCGCCACCTTGTTGAAGGCGTAGCGCTTCGAGAGCCCGCACACCCCGCAGGTGGAGCGTCCCGCAGCCCCCGCACCCGTCGGCGTGGTGTAGCCGTACTCCTCGGCGAGCTCCACGACGTGCAGGTGGAGCCCACGCTCGGCGGCGAAGGCCTCACACACCTCGCGGCTGCGGGTCGAGTAGCCGCCGATGCCGAGCCCCACGTAGAGCCCGTCGACCTGGTAGCCGAGGTCGACCAGGGTGTCCCACAGGGCCAGGGAGTCCTTGCCGCCGGAGACCGCGACCAGCAGCCGGTCGGCGTAGGAGCACATCCGCTCCCCCGACGCCACACCGGGTGGGTGGTCGATGGCCTTGCGGACCTGGTGCTGCACGTGGTCGGCGAGGTGGACCGCGCACCACGCCGCCCGGTGCCGGCGCTCCTCGAGCACCGCGGGCGCGCGGCAGACGGCGCAGCGTGGCGCTCCCTCCGCACCGCCGCTGATCACGGGACGGACCTCGACCTCGGCGTCGGCGGGCAACAGGTGGTCGGCGGTGACCAGCTCGCGGTCGTGGAGCACCAGCACGGTGTGGGCGAGCACGTCGAGGTGGTCGAGGAGTTCGGCCACGGTGCGTGGGCCCTCGACCTCGACGGTGCGGTCGGGGTTGCGGAGACGGACACGCATCAGCGCACCTCGGTCGTGGGGGTGGGGGTCGCCCGGGTGCGGGCGGCCATGCAGCCGGGTGGGCTCAGTCGTCCTCGGCGGCCATCGCCGGCCGCGGTGTGGTACCGACGGAGGCAGGCAGCTCCACCGGCGCGCCCGCACGCAGGACGACCTCGGTGCCCCGCACGTCGATGGCGACCTCGCCCTCACCCTCGAGCATCTCGAAGGTGTAGCTGTCGTGGGTGAGGTCGATCAGCAGCTGTCGGTCGTGGAAGCGCAAGGGGAACCGCAGACGCTTCCAGGGTCGGGGCAGCCGGGGGTCGAAGGACAGCTCGCCGTTGTAGTCGCGCAAGCCACCGAAGCCGTAGACCAGCGTCATCCACACCCCGCCGACGGAGGCCACGTGGACGCCGTCCACCACGTTGCCCGCCACGTCGGCGAGGTCCATCAACAGGGCGTACTGGAAGTACTCCAGCGCCTTGCGTTCGTAGCCGACCTCAGCCGCGAGGATCGACTGCACACAGGCCGACAACGAGGAGTCACCCGTGGTCAGGGGGTCGTAGTAGTCGAAGTTGCGCCGCTTCTGTTCCAGGGAGAACTCGTCGCCGAGCAGCACCATCGCCAGGACCACGTCGGCCTGCTTGATGACCTGGTGGCGATAGATCACCAGGGGGTGGTAGTGCAGCAGGAGCGGGTACTCATCGGTGGGGGTGTTCTGGAAGTCCCACCGCTCCTTCTCGAGGAAGTTGGCGTCCTGGGGGTGGATCCCGCGGACAGGGTCGTAGGGGACGTACATCGCGTCGGCGGCCCGTTGCCAGCGCAGCACCTCATCGCTGGCCAGGCCCGTGGTGTGCTCGAGGGCGGCGTAGGAGGCGGGTTCCTCCTCCTTCAGCCACAGCACGGCCTCGGCGGCGTAGCGCAGGTTGGCACGGGCCATCATGTTGGTGAAGGCGTTGTCGTTGACCACGGTGGTGTACTCGTCGGGGCCGGTCACCCCGTGGATGTGGAAGGCATCGTCCTCGGGGCTGAAGAACCCGAGTCCCGACCACATCCGGGCGGTCTCCACCAGGATCTCCGCACCCACCTCCTTGAGCAGGTGCTTGTCCCCGCGCGCGTTGACGTAGTGACGGATCGCGTGGGAGATGTCGGCGTCGATGTGGTACTGCGCGGTGCCGGCCGCGTAGTAGGAGGAGGCCTCCTCACCGTTGATGGTGCGCCACGGGAACAGCGCGCCGTCCTCGCTGAGCTCCTTCGCGCGCTCCCTGGCCAGGGGCAGCATCGAGTGGCGGAAGCGCAGCAGGTTGCGGGTCACGCGCGGCTCGGTGTAGGTGAGGAAGGGCGCGACGTAGACCTCGGTGTCCCAGAAGTAGTGGCCCTCGTAGGCCTGACCGGTGAGCCCCTTGGCGGGGATGCCCGTGGTCTCCGCGCGCGCCGAGGCCTGGGCCAGCTGGAAGATGTTCCACCGGATGGCCTGCTGCACCCGGGGCGGGCCTTCGACCTGGACGTCGGAGCGGGCCCAGAAGTCGGCGAGGAAGTCGCGTTGGGCTGCCTCCAGCGCGCCGTAGCCCTCGGTCATGGCCCGGTCGAGGGTCCGCCAGCCGCGGTCGACCAGCTCCATCGCCGGCACGTTGCGCGAGCTGTGGTAGGTCATGAACTTGGTGATGCGGATGGGCACCCCGGCCCGGGCGTCGACGGTGAACACGACCTTGCCGAGGTCGTCGTCGGAGGAACGCTGTGCCCGCCACGGGTTGTCGGTCTCCATCACGTGGTCCACGCCCACACCCAGCGTCATGCGCGAGTTGGTCGTCCGGTAGCCGTTGACGATGCGGTGACCGTCCTCGTGGATCCCGCGGGAGTTGAGGACCCGCTCACCGAACCCCCGGGAGCGGCGCGGATCGGCACCGTTGTTGGAGCGGGGTTCGTCCTCGGCGCGGGCGTCCTGGCGGTTGAGGAGTTGCGAGGAGACCACCACGGGTGCGTCGGCATCGACCTCGAGTTCGTAGGAGATGGCACCGAGGTGGCGGTGGATGAAGGAGACCAGCCGCGAGGTCTTGAGCGTCACCTTCTTCCCCGAGGGCGTGGACCAGGTCAGCGTGCGGCGCAGCACCCCCTCGCGGAAGTCCAGGCTGCGTTCGTAATCGACCAGGCGGGCCGTAGGCAGGAACAGCGGCTCATCATCGACGTAGAGCTTGAGCAGGGTCGCGTCGGGGCAGTTGACGATGGTCTGACCCGTGCGGGCGAAACCGAAGGCCTCCTCGGCGTGCACGATGGGCCAGGTCTCGTGGAAGCCGTTGACGAAGGTGCCGGGCTCGATCGCGGGACGCCCCTCCTCGAAGGTGCCCCGCATCCCGAGGAAGCCGTTGCCCAGGGCGAAGATCGTCTCCGCGTTGCCCATCCAGCGGCTGGAGAACCCCTGCTCCACCAACCGCCACTCATCGGGTGGGAACAGGTGCTCGGGCGGCAGTCGCAGCTCGCGGGGGATCATCGGGTCGACCTCGGGACGAAGACATCACGTGGGCGCACCGCTGTGCGCCCACAGGCGCGAGGCCTACGCTACAGGGGTACGGGGCGCACTGCCGTGGTCCGCAGCCGCTGCACGGCGGCTGGTCACGGGATCAGTAGGCCGTCTGGCAGAAGCCGTGGTTGCAGTAGCCACCCGGGTGCTTGGCGAGGTACTGCTGGTGCTCGGCCTCAGCCCAGTACACCGCATCCAACGGCTCGACCGTGGTGGTGATGGGCGAGGTGAAACCGGCCTCACGCAGTCGCGCCTGGTAGCGATCCCGGCTGGCGGTGGCGGCCGTCGCCTGTGCCGGGCTGGTGGTGAGCACGATCGAGCGGTACTGCGTGCCGACATCGTTGCCCTGGCGCATCAGCTGGGTGGGATCGTGGTTCTCCCAGAAGGTCGCGAGCAGGGTGTCGAACGGGACCACCGACGGGTCGTAGACCACGCCGGCGATCTCCGCGTGCCCGGTCCGGCCGGTGCACACCTCACGGTAGGTCGGGTTGGGGGTGTGCCCCCCGGCGTAGCCCACGAAGCTGGTCCACACGCCGTCGAGCTGCCAGTAGAGGCGTTCCGCTCCCCAGAAGCAGCCCATACCGACGACGAGCAGTTCGTGTCCCTCGGGCCACGGCGGCGTGATGGGACGCCCGTTGACGTGGTGTGCCTCGGGGACCTGCAGCGGTGTGTCCCTGCCGGGTAGTGCATCCTCGGCAGCGACGACCGCTGCCGGTGGGCGGGCGAACAGCATCTCAGGCCTCCTGATCCGGTGGTGCGCGATGCCCGGTTCGTAGCAGGGTCCTGCAGCGGACGCCCGTGTGCCCGCCGCCCACCTCGCTCAGGTGTCCTTGAGGGTGCGCAGGACGTAGTGCAGGATGCCGCCATGGCGGTAGTAGGTGGCCTCCCCCGGGGTGTCGATGCGCACGCTGGCCTCGAAGGTGGTGGCGTCCCCGCTGTCACTGTGGGCAGTGACGGTGACCGTCGAGGGGATGCCGCCATCGTTGAGCGCGGTGACGCCGGAGATGTCGAAGGTCTCCTCGCCGGTGAGGCCGAGGTCCTCGGCGTTCTGGCCGTCGGGGAACTCCAGCGGCAGCACACCCATCCCGATCAGGTTCGAGCGGTGGATGCGTTCGAAGGAGGTGGCGATCACCGCGCGGACCCCCAGCAGCAGGGTCCCCTTGGCGGCCCAGTCCCGGGAGGATCCCGAGCCGTACTCCGCGCCGGCGAGTACCACCAGCGGTGTGCCCTGTGCCTGATAGTGCTCCGCGGCCTCGTAGATCGAGGTCACCTCGCCACCGGCGGTGAAGTCGCGGGTGACGCCGCCCTCGGTACCCGGTGCGAGTTCGTTGCGCAGGCGGATGTTGCCGAAGGTGCCGCGGATCATCACCTCGTGGTTGCCGCGGCGCGAGCCGTAGGAGTTGAAGTCCCGCCGGTCGATGCCGTGCTCGGTGAGGTACTCCCCCGCGGGGCTCTCCAACTTGATCGCGCCGGCCGGTGAGATGTGGTCGGTGGTGACCGAGTCGGCGAGCTTGGCCAGCACCCGGGCACCGGCGATGTCGGTCACCGGTGCCGGCTCCGCGGGCATGCCGTCGAAGAAGGAGGGCTTGCGGATGTAGGTGGAGTCGTCATCCCACTCGAAGATGTCACCCTCGGGGGTGGGCAGGGCACGCCAGGTGTCATCGCCGTCGAACACCGCGGCGTACTTCTCGTCGAACATCGAGGTCTGCAGGGCCTGGTTGACCACCTGCTGGACCTCGGCGGGCGAGGGCCAGATGTCGGCCAGGGTGACGGGCTGGCCGTCGCTGTCGATCCCGAGGGGCTCGTTGAACAGATCGAGGTCCATGGTGCCGGCCAGGGCGTAGGCCACGACCAGGGGTGGTGAGGCGAGGTAGTTCATCTTCACGTCGGGGTTGATGCGGCCCTCGAAGTTGCGGTTGCCGCTGAGCACGGAGGTCACGGCGAGGTCGTGCTCCTGCACGGCCTGGCTGACCTCGGGGATCAGCGGTCCGGAGTTGCCGATGCAGGTGGTGCAGCCGTAGCCGACGAGGTTGAAGCCCAGCTTGTCGAGGTAGGGGGTCAGCCCGGCACGGTCGTAGTAGTCCATCACGACCTTGGAGCCCGGCGCCAGGGTGGTCTTGACCCAGGGCTTGCGCTCCAGGCCGCGTTCCACGGCGTTCTTGGCGAGCAGTGCCGCGGCGATCATCACGCTCGGGTTGGAGGTGTTGGTGCAGGAGGTGATGGCCGCGATGGTCACCGCGCCGTGGTCGAGGGTGAAGCTCGAGCCGTCCGCCAGGCTCACCTCGGTGGGGTTGGTCGGGCGCCAGGCGGCCGTGCGCTCCGGGGCACCTGCCGGGGCCGGTGAACCGTCCTTGGGTGCGGAACCGGGTGCTGCCACGGGGTCGGAGGCGGGGAAGGTCTTGGCGAGGCCCGCATCGAGCCCGACGGGTGCCTCTGCGTCGTCGGTGTAGTCCTTGAGCGTGAGCCGGAAGGCGTTCTTCGCCTCGGCCACCGACACCCGGTCCTGGGGGCGCTTGGGCCCGGCCAGGGAGGGCTCCACCGTGGAGAGATCGAGGGTGAGCGACTCCGAGTAGTCGGCCTCCACGTCCGGGTCGTGCCACAGGCCCTGTTCCTTGCAGTAGGCCTCCACGAGGGCCACCTGCTCCTCTGAGCGACCGGTGAAGCGCAGGTAGGTCAGGGTCTCCTCATCGACGGGGAAGATCGCCGCCGTGGAGCCGTACTCCGGCGACATGTTGCCGATCGTGGCGCGGTTGGCCAGGGGCACCGCGGCCACCCCTGGTCCGTGGAACTCCACGAACTTGCCGACGACCCCGTGCGCACGCAGCATCTCGGTGATCGTGAGCACCAGGTCGGTGGCGGTGGCGCCCTCTGGCAGTTCACCCTCCAGCTTGAAGCCCACCACCCGCGGGATCAGCATCGACACCGGCTGGCCGAGCATCGCCGCCTCGGCCTCGATCCCGCCCACGCCCCAGCCGAGCACCCCGAGGCCGTTGACCATGGTGGTGTGGGAGTCGGTGCCCACCAATGTGTCGGGGTAGGCGCGCCGCACACCGTCGGCGTCCTGTTCACCGAACACCACCCGCGCCAGGTACTCGATGTTCACCTGGTGGACGATGCCGGTGCCGGGCGGGACGACCTTGAAGTTCTGGAAGGCCTCCTGGCCCCACCGCAGGAAGGCGTAGCGCTCGAAGTTGCGCTCGTACTCCAGCGCGATGTTGCGTTGCAGGGCGTCACCGACGCCGAACACGTCCGCCACCACGGAGTGGTCGATGACGAGCTCCGCGGGCACCAGGGGGTTGATCCGCGCGGGATCGCCTCCGAGCTCGGCCATGGCCTCCCGCATCGCGGCGAGGTCGACCACGGCGGGCACGCCGGTGAAGTCCTGGAGGATCACCCGGGCGGGGGTGTACTGGATCTCGGTGTCGGGCTCGCCGGCCGCGTCCCACGCCGCCAGCGCGCGGATGTCGTCAGCGGTGACGCTGACCCCGTCCTCGTTGCGCAGCAGGTTCTCGAGCAGGACCTTGAGGCTGAAGGGCAGGCGCGCGGCCCCCTGGACCGCGTCCAGCCGGAAGATCTCGTAGGTGAGATCGCCGACGGTCAGATCGGCGCGGGCATCGAAGCTGTCCATCGGCGCTCTCCCGGGTCGGTGCTGGAGACGGCTCGGTTCGCGAACCTAGTCGAGGATGTCCACGCCGTCGGTGCCCGTGGCACCTCGGACGCGGTGGCGAGGTGGCGGCTGCTCCCGGGTCCTGCTGCTACGGCCTGTCCCGGGGCCACATCGCGGTGTAGCTTAACTCTATCGGTTATGCACTCCGGTGGCCCTGGGCCAGGCACGACCTGTACCGAAGGGAGCGAAGGGTGGACGGCGGCAGTGAGGTGTGCACGACCCGGGAGACGATCACCCGTCCCTCCAACGGTCCCGTGGTGATCACCGGCGACGTGGTCACCTCGCGTCGGTACCGCGATCGTGCGCAGTTGCTGGCTGGCCTCGATGCGGCCCTGGCCGACGTGCGCGGTGCCAGCCCCGGCGTGATCGAGTTGCGACGTCTGGATGGTGACGTCTTCCTGGGGGCCTACGCGGACGTCGGTAGCGCGGCGGCGGCGGCGCTGCGGGTGCGGCTGGCCACCGACGGGCTCCTGCTCGCCACGCTGACGGGGACCACCGAAGCCGTGGAGCTGCGCCTGGGGATGGGTGTGGGGCCTGGATGGCTGGTGGCGGCCGGTGGTGGCGACGGCGCTGCGACAGCGCTCGACCGCGCCACCACCCTGGCCCGCGCGGCGTTGGCCGAAGCCGAGGAGCTGCCCACCTCACGCCGCTGGCCGGACTCCCTGCGCAGTCGCTGCCGCGCCTGTGACCCGGTGCTGGAGGGGGCGATCAACGCCCACCTGCTGCTCCAGGATCAGCTGCTGGCCCGGCTCGATACCCGGGATCGGCGGGCCCTGGTGGGCCTGCTCGACGGGGAGCGGCAGGTAGACGTGGCTGCCGCGCTCGGTGTGTCCCAGCCGGCGATCGCGCGGCGGATCCGGGTGCGGGGCAGCCTGGCGCTGCACCGGGCGCTACTGGAGCTGCAGCGGGCCACCTGGACACCGGACAGTGCTGCTGAGGACCTCTAGGCTGGGGTCCACGGCAGCCTCGGCGCTCGGCGTAGGGCGCCCGTACCGCCGCACCGCGACCGCCGTCGACCGGCCGGCGGTACCGGTCCGAGCCCTCCTCGTGAGTGCTCCGAGGCCTGAACCCGGGGCCTGCACCCGACACCTGACACCGCTACCTGAACCCGACACCTGACACCGCTACCTGAACCCGGCACCTGACCACCTGAGAAGGGGAACGCATGGCAACCCTCGCCCTCGTCCGACACGGCCAGTCACTGTGGAACCTTGAGAACCGGTTCACCGGGTGGGTGGATGTTCCGCTCACACCGAAGGGTGAGGAGGAGGCGACCAAGGCCGGGGAGCGGCTCCGCGGTCAGCACTTCGACGTCGCCTACACCTCCTCGCTGAGTCGCGCGCAGGAGACCCTGCGCATCATCATGGAGGTGGCCGGCTTCGACGACCTGCCCGTGATCCGCGACCAGGCTCTCAACGAGCGCCACTACGGCGACCTGCAGGGGCTCAACAAGGCGGAGACCGCGGAACGCTACGGCAAGGAGCAGGTCCACACCTGGCGGCGCTCCTACGCGACCCCGCCCCCGAACGGTGAGGCGCTGAAGAACACCGCGGAGCGCACCCTGCCCTTCTTCGAGCGCGCGATCCTCGGCGATATCAAGCAGGGCAAGGACGTGCTCGTGGTCGCCCACGGGAACTCGAACCGTTCCATCGTTATGCAACTCGACGACCTCGATGAGGAAGGCGTGCTGTCACTGGAGCTCGGCACCGGCGTCCCACTGGTCTATGAGCTCGCGGAGGACGGCACGGTGCAGGACAAGAAGATCCTGGAGTGACCCGCGCAGCACCACCTGCTGGAGGGGCCTCGCGAGGCCCCTCCAGCGTGCGCTGCCGGCCGCGGCGGCAGCCGCCGGTGCCCACGGCCGCAGCCCGGGCGTCGGTACGCTCCTGCTCCGTCCCTCGAGGAGCGCCGTGATGCCCGAGCCCGCCCGCCCCGGAACCGGTTGGGGCGTCCTGCACCTGTTCCTCCGGGTGGACCACGCCGCCGTCGCCGCGCTGCAACCGCAGGTCGCCAAGGAGGTCGTGGCAACCCTCGAGACGTGGCAGGACCGCGTGCAGCTGCACCTGTTCTCCGGCCTCGGCCACAAGGCCGACGTGATCGCGATGGCGCTCAGCGACGACCTCACGGAGCTGCGCGCCCTGCAGACGGCGCTGTCCGCCACCTCGGCGGCGCCTGCGCTCACCCTGGTCGACTCCTATCTGTCGCTCACCGAGGGCAGCGAGTACACCGACACCCCGGAGCGCTACCGGGAGGAGATGGCCGCCAAGGGCGTCGAAGGTGACGACCTGGACCGTCGTGTGGAGCAGTACGCGGAACGCATCGCCGCCTACACGGAGTCCAAGCTGCACCCACAGATGCCCGACTGGCAGCTGCTGTGCTTCTACCCGATGTCGCACCGCCGGGAGGGTGACGACAACTGGTACGCCCTCGACTACGAGGAGCGCAAGCGCCTGATGGGTGAGCACGGCCGCTCCGGTCGGGCCTACACCGGGCGTGTGGTGCAGTTGGTGAGCGCCTCGACGGGGCTCGATGACTGGGAGTACGCCGTCAGCCTCTTCGCCCACGACCTCGCCGACGTCAAGTCGATCGTCTACACCCTGCGCTACGACGAGGCCTCGGTGCGCTACGCGGAGTTCGGGCCCTTCGTGATCGGCATCCGCCGCTCCCCCGCGGAACTCGTGGAGGAGATCGGCCTGGCGCCGACCGGGTGAGCGTGGACCTGCTGGCCCACCTCGCCGGACACCGTGCCGGTGACGCCGTGGAGGCCTCGAGCCTGGCCCGGACCCGGGCGTTGGTGGCGTGGCTGCCGGCACCGCTGGACGAGCACGCGGATCCCACCCACGTGACGGGCTCGGCGATCGTGGTGGACGAGGAGGACCGTGTACTGCTGCACCGGCACAAGCGGCTCGGCCGCTGGCTGCAACCGGGGGGACACCTCGACCCCGGAGAGACCCCGTGGGAGGCCGCGGTGCGCGAGACGCGGGAGGAGACGGGCCTGGATGCCGCCCACCCCGGCGACGGGCCACTCCTGCTCCACGTCGACGTGCACGAAGGACCCCGTGGCCACGTCCACCTCGACCTGCGCTACCTGCTGCACGCCGACGCCGAGGTGGCGCTGGCGCCGGCGCCCGGCGAGTCGCCCGACGTCGCCTGGTGGACGGGCGCCGACGCTGCCCGGGTCGCTGACGCCTCCACCCGCGCGGCCATGGCCGCGGCAGCGCGGCTGGCGGGCCGCGAGCAAGAACGTGGGTAGGTCGGGCGCTCCCTCGCCGTCATGCCCGTGTCCTACGGGTAGCAGCGTCCGTCGGCCGCGCATCTGGTGGCGCAGACCGAGGGGTCACCACACCGCGAGGTGGTCCTCGGCGACGCCGAACAGTTCGACCTCGGACGGGCTACCCGCTGCCCCCGGGACCGTGCCCCGCCAGCGGCCGATGGGCTGGGTGTAGTCGCTGACGATCGGCCCGAGCTGCTCGCGCCGGCTCCGCTCCCCCAGCGGCGCCAGCTCCAGGCTCGTGCCGGGACCGCGGACCTGCCAGGCACCGTCCGTCGCGTCCTCGTCGAGGGGCGCGAGGTGGCTGAGCTCGAGGGGGCGGGGCAGGCCGTCGACCCACAGCAGGTCCTCGCCCTGGGCCGCGCCGTTCATCCCCGTGGAGGCGTTCAACCCGATCCGGGTGCCGTCGGTGTCGCGCCCGGCGCCCGCAGCCCACCGCCAGGTGGTCCGCCGGTCCTGGCGCCCGGCGGTCCAGTCACGCCAGCCGTGCGCATCGTGGACGTGCACCACCTCGCCGCCCAGCGACAGCTCCATGGCTGCACCGGTCCCCGCCGCCTTCTCCGTGACGTTCCAGCTGCCACCGGGCGTGGGGGTCACCAGGACCACCGGGAGCACGTCCGCGGTGGTCCGGACCCCCAGGGCCAGCACGCCGTCGTGGGTGGGGACCTCCACCTCGATGCCACCGTCGGCGGCGAGGTCGAGGTGTGCGGTACCGGTGTCGTAGCGGGCGCCATGGGGCGGGGTCCGGCCGACGGTGCGGCCGCGCGCCCGGGTCGAACGCGCGTCGAAGGTCACGGTGCGCGCGCCGATGGTGGCGTAGGCGAAGGCGACGGCCACCGCACCGAGCTGCACCACCGCTGCCCCCGCCACCACCGGCGTGCCGTCCGTGGTGGTACCGCCGGCCGCGGTGTACAGCCAGCGGCGGCCC
>LKMJ01004151.1_pt1 | contig 13593 bp, 12 predicted proteins | sample 643391 | NCBI WGS metagenome assembly LKMJ01 (sample SAMN04112250, study PRJNA286221) | soda lake metagenome | biome: soda lake; feature: Kulunda Steppe; material: water; isolation source: sample PL-Br10 brine of Picturesque Lake | place: Russia: Kulunda steppe | collected 2010-07
CCGGGATTCGCTTTGGATGAGAGAAACAAAAAGACGCCATCATCAGTCGATGCTGGCGTCGATATTTCCGCAGGTGTCCTGGCTTTCGCCGTCTACCCGCAGTTTGCCTCCCAATTGGGCCAATGATAGCGCGGGCGCGACACGCAGCAGCTCGCCTTCCCACGTCAAAACAGCGAGCACGTCGATGGCCGTCTTCTCTTCTTCCTTCCAAAAGACTCTTCTGCCGTTCCAGTTTGCGTGGTTGTCTGTTATGGACTGTACATCGCTCATAAAATCGCCCGAGTCGCTTTCGACGGATATCGTTGAGTCGCTGTCACGCACGAGCTTGAAAACGGGATCGTCCCCGCCACTCGTCGGGTTGTACGCCGACATGTACATGGACGCGTTTTGGCGCAGGTATCGAGCCCATGCTTCGTCCTGGTCCTCATTTCCGCCAAAGCCCTTCTCGTCTCGGATGCAGTAAGTGACGTAATCATTGTACTCGATAGGGTCGTCGAACTCCTTTGACAGCAGCGCCAAATGCGCCTTTCTTGGCTCGCCGCGCACGACCACCAGTATCGTAGAGTATGTGTCGCACAGCAGGTCCAACTCTGCGCCAGGAATCGTCAAGGTACGTTCATTGCGCGCCATTTTTTGATGCTCGATGTTTGATCAAAGGTGTGGGGACGGGTCTACGTCAATTTTTTTGGCAACGTTTTGTATTTTTTCCCTTTGTCAAATCCAACCGAATGCATTCGATATGCCGTAGCTAGCGATCCTTTTCTTTCTCTTGTTCGACTACAACGGGTATCCTTATTTCGAAAGAGCTCGCACGTCTTGTTCTGAAGAAACAAGGAGCTTGGGGAACAAACACCATGTCCGAGGTGTTCTCCGTGTGAGTGGCGTTTCGCAGGTGGTAAACGGAAACGTGAACGTTGTGGAAGAAGACATCACGGGTATAATATATATATACTGTATACACCACTGTATACACTGTGGCATGAATCCGAGAAGCGGAGACAGTGGTAAGGATGATATGCGAGCGGATGTCATCGTGTTCGGGGGAGGGCCCAGTGGGCTTGCCGTGGCACAGGGCTGTGTAAATTGCGGCAAGTCGGTCATCGTAGTGGAGGCCGAGCCCATGCTCGGAGGCTGCCATCGCGTGGTGCGACACCCCGAAGGCAATATCTTCACGGAACACGGTCCCCGCGTGTACATCAACAACTTCCGCACCTTCAAAACTCTGCTTGCTGACATGGGCCTCGCCTTCGATGACTTCTTTGTGGAAGCGCACGGTTACGGCTTCGAGAACCAGGGAGGCATGAGTCCCGCGAGAATGACCTGGAAGGAACTGGGTGCGCTGGCTTTTGCCGTGATTCGGCACGTCTTGTTGGCAGGAGGGCAGGAAAGCACGCACAAGAGCATGGCGGAATTCATGGACGATCACTCTTTTTCGCACCGCGCGCGTTGGTACATTGACACGCTCTGTCGTCTGACAGACGGCGGGGGAGCCAGCACCTATTCCGTGTACCAGTTCATGGAGGTCATCAACATGAGCGTGGGAAAAACACTGTACAAGCCGCGGCTGCCCAATGACCACCCGGAAAGCTTCGTGTCGAGATGGGCCGCGTATCTGCGCGGTAAGGGCGTCCGCTTAGTCACGGGGTGGGCTCTCAAAGAGATTGTGTCCACGGCGGGGAATAATCAGGCGAAAGTGAAAAAGGCAGTTATCGTGGAGGCCCACTATCCATCCGACAACAGGAACAACAGGAACAACAGCCATCGAGAGGTGGCGGTGTATGCGCACGAGGCTTACGTGTTGGCCATGCCCCCCTCCGTGTTTGCCCCCATCCTGCTAGCTTCGCCTTCGTCATCGGTGCGCAATGCCTTCGGGAGAGCACAGGAATTCTTAGAATGGTCGAAGAACACGCGGTACTTGGACTACTTTTGTTTCACGCTGCGCTGGACCGAGCCACACAAGGTGCGCAAGGTAAAGGAATACGAAGCGGACAGAAAACAGGAGCCGCGCACGCCGTGGGGAATCGGCTTCATGTGGATGGAATTTCCGGAGGAGCATGGACTGACGTACAGCTGCGCCGTGACGAGGCCCGACGTGCCTGCTTCCCGTAAAAATACTAACAGGACAAAGCGCGGAAAGACGCTCCACGAGTGCGAGAGCGAGCAAGAATGGCTGGAGGAAGCTGTGCAGCAGCTCATCGAAGCCACCGGCCTCCCTGACCCGGATGCGAGAGTAGCGTTTCCGGACGCGGTGAGGAACGGTGACACGTGGAAGAACCGCACCACCGGATTCTTCAAGGCGGCGGGGCAGCCGTATTTACCGCAAACCAGCACGACGCTGCCCAACCTTTTCAACGTCGGCTGCCAAAACGGACGGCAGCATTATGCTATCACCACGATCGAAGCCGCCGTGTCCAACAGCGTGGCCCTGGTCAACACCCTGTGTTCTCCCAGCACGCCGTCGCACGTGGTACACAGGTACAATATTCACGCCCCTGTCATCACCCTGCGCCGCGTAATCGTGTGGTCCTACGTCGCTGTCCTCATCATAGCTCTAGCGTGTACAGCGGCGATTCATGCATATGCATGACTTTACTATACCAGCTTACACTCCCTCAAGAACATTCTCAAACAGTCTCTCTTCCGTCATCGGTCATCGTGTATGAGGTGGTGCAAGAAAGACGCAGAGATCGTGGTGACGATCCTTCTGCTTGTTTGAATGCCCTGATCTCCCTTCTTCCAGCAGCACTCACCACATGATGTTTACTGGTGGCGCATCAGAGATACGCGAGCTATACTAGGGGAGTTGATTTTGTTACGCCCGATTACGTGCATCCAGTCGCCTTCGTTTCGTCCCCTGAGGCGTGAGGGACTGGTGGCGCCATGACTGCATCTGCTGGCGTCCGTATCACCGCACCCATCAGATCGAAGAAGAGGGATACGCCCGATCTTGCCAGGAGACTATGGCGGCGGCCAAGAATGCGAGCGCTACCACGGATACCGTTTCTGGCATGGCATGAAAAGGAAACTCCCTATTCCATTCTAGCATGCGATCGCAATTCAGCTTTTCGTTGTAAATGAGCGCGACGAATAGGGCGGTGCACGCCGCAAACGCTCCGAACAAAGGCATCACCGTTTCGTGCGGTATTTTATGAGACTGCGAAGCGAACGCGGTCGACGCGACCACCAATCCCGTGATCACGGTCCATATGTCGCCTACGGTAAAAAACACCATGACGTCGATCGCCACCACGACTACGAGCGCGACCACTCCAGGACTCGAAACGCTCGAATCTCCGCTGAGTTCTATGACCGCTAACACGAAGGACGCCGTCACTACGTAGATCGCAAAGTGCACGAGCGTCACCTGTAACCTGGGTCGCGTCTCTATGTGCGTGTGGTGAGAAAAGGCGTGCAGCGCTTCGAATCCGGCGACAGAGAGTAAGAACGCTCGCGCGGCAACGTAATCGGCGTTTACCGCCGTAAAAGCTACGACGACCAACGCCACGACTACGAAGGCGTTGATGGCGAACGACGCGGGCTGAAGGGGCAACCACCAAGCGAGTGACTTTTTACCCGTATTACCCGTCGTACGATGATGTTTCACGACGTCCGAGCATTTTTCGCATGTAGTAAAAGGAAAAACGAACGGATGATGGTTCTTGTCTTTCCCGTTCATCGAACGATAGTATGTATATGCCGTAGCTCGTACTTTGGTGGGGGGTAGAGCCAAAAGTGCGAACTAAGGCGCGCCTCCACCACGGTTGTTCAAATGTTCCGGGGGGAACCCGTTCCTTATACCGTTTTAACATTTTCCCGGAACTTTCTTCAACTCGCTGTACAACCCTGCCCTCTACTTATATCTGACGGGCCAGCAAGCTAGATAGTATGTGAATATTCATACAGCGAGAGCGCTCGATCGACGTTTCACAAGTAGTAGCATGCATATGAAAAAACTCCGAAAAATGTGGTAAGGGACACCGTCCAGGCGATCAGCAGGATGACCCAGGTGATCTTCAGCCGATGGATCTCGGACATCGAATACAGTTTCTGTCCGAAAGGGACTTCACGCCTGAAGCGGAAATCTTCCAGCCTCTCGTCGTACATCTCGTACAGGGACAGATCGTCGTCATTTCCATCTCCCATTAGCCGCGGGTCGGACTCGCCCTCTTTGTAGCACATTGGGTGCGTGAAGGCGAGGAGGAGGGTTGGCTCCTCCCGCTTCTCCTTTTCGTAGGAAGGGTCGCAATCCCACCGCAGAACGGACACGTGCTCCTCCCCCTGCGCGTCCTTCCACACCAGGTCCAGGTCGCACTTGGAGAACATGCCCGACAGGCGCTGATCGACGATAAAAGCTCTGACCTCGTGGTTGCAACCCTTCACGGCTATCCGGTATTCCTGAAACACGCACCCCCACCGTATGATGCATCCCATAAACAACAGAAAGATCGTAAGGATGGAAACGCTGAAGTACGTCTCCGTGCGTTTTCTGCGTCGTAGCTGGTCGTAGCCGAACATGCACAGCTCTGGCAGTTCTAGGTTGCAGGGGTGCGCGGCGTCACGAGCGTCGTGCGCATGACTTGCATGAATATCGTCCTCCGTAGTACGTACTCTCTCGTATGACATTCTGATCAATTTTATAGCTCGCTCGGCGTGTGGTGAGGTTTTATGTCTTTTATTTTTGCTGGACCTCGTCGGCGAGAAAAAGTCGGTCGATGATGAAACGTCATCTAGGGGACCTGAAGCGATTGCCAGCAGGTCCACGTGATGACATGCTAAAGTTTGCGGGAGAGACGGGCAGGATCAAGCTGCTGTGCGCCTCGATTCTCGGACAGCCCCGTGGACCGTGCGCGTCTCCCAAAGTGCTATGGGCGGCATTTTGCTCTGCCTTTCGCGCCGGTCTAGAGGACTGTTGCCTGGAGCTCATGTGCCACCCCGACGCGCCTATGCGAACCTGTTCTAGCCTTTATGCCCGCCTGTCCTGGGGCTTCCTCGATCCCGAACCCTTTCGCCGAATGATGGAAGGGTCGTGGTTGTATCCGGGTTTGTTCGGGAACGACCGGGTGAGGTCAGCCTATTTCCGGACGATGGACCCCAATTGCGCGCCTTTGTCCTCCCGCATGCGATTGCCTGGATCGAACATCACAATATTACAAACGACGTCAGCACGAATGCATCTCGCACGGGCCGGCGCAGGTGGGCGAAGCGCGCGCGCAGCAGGAGGATCAGCACGAGGATCAGCAGCTGTTCGATCCAGTGGCGATGTCAGTATCAGCACCGGCACCGGCGTTCGTTCACGTCTAGGTGTCCGAACCGGCGCGGGTTCGATAAACCACCACACGGTCTCAAGAAAAAACAGCCGTTCGTTTTCTCCGCGCATGTCCGAGGCCTGCGAATCCGCGACCAACGCACAGATAGCACGCGAGAACCAGAACAGCGCGTCCTATATGTCCCTGTCTTGCCGCTATGCCAACATCGCCATATCCCTGCATGGTTTCGCCGCGTTCTTCAGACGAGCCAGCGACGAAGAGCGACGGCACGCTATTCTGCTCATGGAGTACCTGAATAAGCGGGGCGGCACCGTGTATTCCATTGCCGATTTTGGTGCTATTGAACAGGAGCCGCGCGCCTCTTCGTATTTTACGGATCCTCTCGGCAGGATCACGAACGTCTCCCGGTGCCCCCCGCAGCGCCAGGGGATAGAGCACGCCCTCTTCGTGGACGCCATGGAATCCCTGGAGTGCGCGTACACCTTGGAGATGGAAAACCTGCAGGCGCTCACCGAACTCCAGCGTGTCGCTGATGTCGAGAAGGACGTGTCGCTGTCGGACTTCGTGACGGAGGGCCTCATCCGGGAGCAGGTAGACGCGGTATACGAGATGCAGAAGCTCACGTTCCGTCTGCACCGCGCCGGACCCGGACTGGGGTTGCATTTTTCGATGACGATCTGTCGGAAATGACCAAATGATCGATCGCGCGTAGTTTTATTTTTTTCGAAAATGTCGCTTTAGGGTGTGAAGAGAAAGCTCGCTTTTATCGTCGCGACGATGTTTCCTCTCCCTGAAGACGTCGTGCTCGAGATTGCAACCCACGTATCTCGTGAACCTGGGCATTTCCTTCTCGTTTCCGGAGGACGAGAATCGCTCGTGCGTGCCGTGAATTATCCGTTATTCCGTCAGGAGTGGATCAGACGGAGATTGGGTATACGCAGCATGTCTGTTCAAGAACTCGAAATCGACGGCTTGGCCGAAGCGGTCCGACGAAACGATTTCGCCGTCGTCAGTCTATTGGTCCGCTTTCAGATCGGTCACGCGCGCTGTCGAGAAAGCGCCAGCTGGCGACAATGGAGCGAGGAACAGCTCCTGATTCACGAAGCGTGCAGGAACGACGGAGACGCCGTGCTTCGCGAATTACTCTCGGTCATCCCGACATCTGAAGAGCGCCTGGCGGCCCTCCTCATTCGCAGACCCTTTTTTCCGGAGGAGGAGAGGTCGGTGTTCGAATATTTCCTGCCAGACACGGAGAGCCCGCTCATCGTCTCTTGTCGCTCGAACGGACGCAAGACGCTACGCACTATCCTCGACGTAGCGCAAGAGGTCGAGGAGGAGAGGAAAGAAAGGAGAGAAAGGAGAGAAAGGAGCGCGGACGGACAAACTGACCCGCGTACAGACGAACAAAACACAAAAGAAGCCATAATCGATCCTACTTATGGAGACGTTGTCCCTCGTCCGGTGGGAGCTGGAGATATCTATAATAGAACACTGTTCTTTCCTATGGCACACGCGTGCTTCTGCCTAAGCTCCGACGTCGTGACGGAGCTGGTCGACGCCGGCGCAAACGTACTCGCTCCCCTGGACCACTACAATACGGATGCATTGACAATGATCACGTGCGCACGTTCACTGCATCGAGTGTTTCGAGTGTTTCGAACGGAACATTCGACACGGATCGACCAGAAAATGCAGGACATGGCGGCGGCCTTGCTACCTTTTCGCCATATCGACAGAAACAACATCGATCTGATCGGCACATGTCGCGTCACGACCGAGCTGCATCACGCATTATTACTCGCCGCGAAGTATGACAATGCGCCCGTGATGCGCGTAGCCCTCGCCCGTTGTGCGGCGTCCGGTGTCCACGTCAGTCCTCTCCGTATGTCTTACTATAATGCGTACGAGCCCGAAGACACGCGGTGTGTGTACCACACCCCCCTATTGCTGGCATGTCGCGAGCGCTGCTACGGCATAGCGCACATGATCCTCGATGCGACATCTGATGCGCCTTCGTCGTCTTCTTCGTCTTTTCCGCCACAGGCGCTTTCGGCGCGTTCGGCGCGTTCGGCTCAATTGGTGCGTCTGGATATCGAGGCTGAGCGCCGGGCGCTGTGGGGGGCCTGTTTCAAAGGAGACGCGGAAACCGTCATGTTCCTGATCGAGCAAGGGTCCAAACACTTTTCTCGCGATGATGTGTGGCGGGGCGAGACGCTTTTGGAGGCGGCCGTCCGGATGGGACACGATCACATCGTATCGATATTGATTGCATAAAAAAACTCGACGGTGTAATTTACACTAAATTCAACGGTATGTCCGAAGAACAAGCTGATCACTTCATGGTGTTCGTCGGGCACGTCGACTCCGGAAAGTCGACGTTGGCCGGTCGTCTCTTGCTCGATGCGGGAGGCGTCGATAAACGGACCTTAGCGAGGACAACTGTCGGGAGAAGTGGTACATCCTTCTCCCATAAATAGTTTTTCGCGAGGCTACGGCACGTTGATTCGGTGCGGAAGAAGCCGAGAGGAACGCGCGTTGCTCTTTGCATCCTCTAGCAGACAAAGAGGTCTTTGACCTTCGGCATTTCAAACGTAAAAAATAAAGGATCAAATAACGGTCAAGGTGGGGCATTCTCCGTTTCCTTCTTCGTCAGAGAGCGCCACTCCATTGAAGTTCCACAAGACGAAGCAACGGCAGTCGTAAGCGTAAAGCCACCTTGTTCCCGGAAACTCCCGTACGTCATCGCGAGTCCAGCGTGGCATGTCTATTATAATACCGTCGTACCCATCGCGCTGGACCTCGTCCCAGTCCGGTTCGCCGTATTCGTGCTCGATATACTCCTTGGAATACAAGTTTTCTAATTCCTTCTTCTCTTTTGCCCCGAGCTTTGTACGGTACTTTTTGTAAAACGTCTGTGCGCTCTTGGGGCTAGAAATACAGAGCACACGCAGGTCGCAGCACGCGGCGAGACGAACATTGCAGACGTGGCTATAGTTCCCGTATGCTTCGGCCCTACAAAAATCAATCCAGCTTCCATCGATACCTATCCAGAAGCCGTAAGGTTTATTCGACAGGGTATACAGGGATTGCGGTCTGTCTAATGGTAAGGTACTTTTCAAGTGTTCGAGGTCAAAGCGCCTCGATCCCCACCATTCGAGACGTCTGTGTCTCAAGTACTCCGTCAAATCGGATCCGGCGAGGGTTGTTGTCCCTGTCTTCCTCCTCTTGAAAAGGAAGGGGGGTCCATGGCGAATACACGAGCGAACACATGGTTTGTACAAGGCAGCAATGGCAATGGCAATACACACGACAACGACATGATGTTTGGAAGTCATTATTATCGTCTGTATGTCTATCTGTTACACAAGAGCGAGCGGAGATCGTCATATTTTTTCCCAATTGGAAGACGGTATCCGACCAAAAAAAAAGCCGGCTTTCATCCATTCGCATCCAGCTCTGCAGCGATTTCCTCGACGAGCGTGTTCTTGTAATCGTCGAAGTCGCCGGGAAATTTCTTGACGGTGCCGTCTTCGACGAGCAGCACCTGACTCCGTTCCTCGTCCCGACACATCCGGCTGAGCAGGCGCGAGTCGTGGCTGATGGTGACCACGCCTCCTCGAAACTCGTCCAAAGCGTCGCACAGGGCGTCGATGGACTGCACGTCCAGGTGGTTCGTCGGCTCGTCGAGCAGCAGGATGTGGGGGCGCAAGAGGTAAATGGCGGCGAACACGACGCGCGCTTTTTGGCCGCCGCTCAAGCTGGAGATGGGCGTCAGGTGGTGCTGCCCCTTCAGGCCGAACTTCCCGAGCATCTTTCGCACCTGTTCCGGCTTCATGTCCGCGTCGGGAAATCGGTTCAGCAGGTATTCCACGGGGTTCTCTTCGTAATCGAGCACGTCGACGAAATGCTGTGCGTAGCGACCTATGCGCAGTTTGTGGCTCCGGAGCGTCTCTCCTCTCGTAGGCTGCAAGTCCCCGGACAGCAAGTTCATGAACGTCGTCTTTCCCGCCCCGTTCGGACCTACGACGGCAATGCGCGAACCCATGTCGATGCCAAAGTCGACGTCATTCAAGCCGAAATCTTCGCGCCCTGGGTACTTGAAACTCACGTCGCGGGCCTGGATCAGTGGCGGAGGGAGCTCCGTCGGCGTCGGGAAATGGAACTCGACCGCGTAATCCGTCCACTTTCGGGGCTGGTTGTTGCTCGTCGAAGAAGAGGATGGCGTATCGACCTGTCGCTCCCGCTTGCTTTTGGGGTGCTTGGCTTTCGCGTCTTTTCCTTTGGGGGGCTTGCCACCGGCGGCTTTCGCGGCCTTGAGCTGCTTGTCGAACTTTTCGAAAGCTTTGTTTGCTTCGCGGCGCCGTTGCTCGTACATCGCCTCGAATTGGGAGAAGTTGCCCCTGTACTGGTGCAGCTTTCTGTCGTGCAGGTGGATGATGTCGGTGGTGACGGCGTCCAGAAAGTCCCTGTCGTGGCTGACCACCACCAGCGTCTTCTTCCACCTCTGGAGGTACTCCTCCAGCCACAGCACGGCTCGCAGGTCCAGGTGATTGGTGGGCTCGTCGAGCAGCAGGAGCGTGGGCTGGATGTACAACGCGCGGGCCAGCGAAATCCGCATACGCCAGCCCCCGCTAAAAGAACGGGTAGAGCGCTTTTGCATCTCGGTCGAAAAGCCCAGACCATGAAGAATCCTGGACGCGCGGCTTTCGGATGTCGCGGCAGAAATCTGAGCCATGCGTTCGTACACCTCGTTCAGACGTTCCGACCGTGAGATCGCGTCGTCTTCATCGTCGTCGTCCTGCTCGGATCCGCCATCCCAATGGCGCACCAATTCGGCCTCCTCTGCTCGCAATCGCATCAACTCGATATCAGCCGCCAACACTGATTCCAAAACGCTCTGCTCGTTCCCCTCGACCTCCTGCTCCACCAACAGCACGTCCACGGTGTTCGGCACGGGCAATTCGCGCCGGGCCAATAGCCGTAAAAGCGTCGATTTTCCCTGTCCGTTCGGCCCGACCAAGCCATATCGACGATCTGCGGATATCGTAAACGCGGCGTTCTCTAATAGAACATTTCCTTTGGCCCTGACGGTAAGATTGTGGCACTTGACGTCCGTCGCGCTCGCCAAAGAATAGACTTCGTCCCCCTGTCGACCCTCGAATGATACGTCGAATGCATCACTGTCCGGTCTGGGAGCCGCCATTTTAAGGTTGTGAGCCTTTTCTGCGGCAATAACAGTCGTTTTTCTGCCAGATCGATCGGCAGGGTTAGGGTCATTGAAATCTTCACTGGAGGAGGAAGGCACGTGCATGCTGTTCAAGCACTTGTCGGCCAAATACATTCCTTTTGTTGTACATTCATCATGTTCGCATATTTATATGACGTCGATTCCGAAGAAAGAAAGACGGGTCCGGCAATCCACGACAGACAACAGCCACGAATACAAAACAGGCGGATGACACGTCGAAACGTACATTCAGACGGTTTCTAATATCGATTAGCTTAGGATATAGGAATTAGGACGAATTCACTTCACGCGGATACATGGGAAATAAGGCCGACGCCGGAACAAATAAGTACCTGCTGGATATCGTCGTGACGCGGCGGTGATAGACGATCTGCGTATCGAAGCTTGGTTCGAGGACCGGGTAGGATGCACGACACCCCGCGAGATCCTTTCGTGTCTACGGGCGTGACACATGGCATACTGACGTACCTGAAAAAACGACAACAGAAAATAAAACGGTAGACATGTGCGATAAACACCCGGGAGGATTGATTTTCTTGATTTTCTTGATTTTTCCTGATTTCTTTCAAGTTGCGCAATTTTGGACAGAACCGCGATTCACGACAACACTATCTAACGCATCTTATCTGGTTTATTCTCTTTTCTTTTTGGCAACAGCCACACCACCATTCGAGAGCCAACGCGGTGTCCCGGTTTCGACCAACCAAAAAAATTGACGCCCATCTTACGTGTGATCGGTGTGTTCAAAATAGCATAGCGAAAATACGTGATCATGTTGTTCGAAGTACTAACCCCCGAAATCGCCATCATCTCGCTCTCTCGGTTAGACGATGTAGCAGACATTAGAAAGGTCGGGAGCACCTGTAAACGCGCGCGTCAGTTGATCAACGACCCGTTGTTGGTGCACCTCTGGCTGATTCAAAATCGACAACTCGTCTTAGCCGCGAGACTAGGATGTCACGACGCAGTGTTGTATTTGACCCTTCGGTCCGACCAGAATCAAGATGCATATGATTATAATCGGGCGTTATTCGAAGCATCGAAAAACGGGCACGTGAGCGTTGTGCAGTTGTTGATGGATCGATGCACGTGCCCGTCGAATACCGGCTCGCGAGAAGGCTCCGCCTCCTATGTCATCGCTCAATGGATGGGTTACGAACAAGTCGTAGACTTTCTCGTCAAAAGGGGGCATCCACGTCTGGCTGATTCACGCGACCTCCCAAGGAATACAGAGATTTGGCTCAAAGCGCGTAAACGACATGATATAAGAGCTCAGAAACGCGAGCAACAAAAATCGTGGCTACATCGCACGGATGACCTGTGATGAATGATGCTGATCGTGTGTCGCAGATTCCAACCTCTTATTTTTTGTGATACCAAACGTGTGCGTGAGCGTGCGGCAGAAGACTGGACCATTTGCAAAGCGCGTTTCAGACCGCCATCACAGACGAACTTCTTATAGTGAAAGATCTCGCGGTTATTTGCGTCGGCGTCCGGCACCCGGCACCCGTTTAGGAAGGCAGTTTACCGTCCATCTCGCAATGGAGGAGTGGCTAACTTGTAGTAAAATCGCGGTTTTCCGCAGACTGGAGAGTAAAGAATAAATACGGAGAGCAATAATCCTTCGGTCGATGGAATACATATGTTTGTCATATTGAGAAAAGAAAAAAGTGGTGCTGTAACAAAATTCAGTTGCCAGACTATAACGTCGATTATAGAGTTCAGAACCCTGGACCGCGGTTTTTTGTATAGAACGATGCGAGAAGACCTCGGGAGGCAGCTTCCCACACGCGGACACGTTTTGATAAAAGCGATTTTAGAAACGGCTTATGACGACGCCTGTGATCCAGATGTCCGTTATTGTTTGCGGCAAAGCGTGTACTGCGACAACCGTCTGACCGATTTGGTCTTCTATCCTACGGTTTCCAAAGAGTTGAGGGCAAAAGCGTTAGAGGATCTGTGCTCGAGTCTTATGCAGCACTGCGGATGTTATGACTCGTAGTCAGAATTTTATACGTCCGTAAAAAAGACGTAGTCTTTCTTATTCCGTCGATTTTTCGTTGTCGTCGTTTTGAGTTTCGTCCGTCACGACGACAGGGCGGTCGTCTTCTTTCTGCCACGACGACGTATCAGATTCGTTCAGATCGTCGGTCCCTTCTGCTGCCGTTTTTGGCGCTGCATCGGAATCGACAATGTGTGATACAGAGTGTTCTCCGTTTTTATCGTTAATATCGCGGATCGCATTATCGCAGAGCGCATTCTTCTTATCGCGGAGCGCATGCATGTCGTGAGCTAGCGGGACGTCGTTCAGGACCGAATTAGATTCACGAAGGATCGTTGAGCCCCAGTAGTTTTTGTAAATCACGGCCATCGCAAACACGTCCGCGATCAATAAGTAACAGTAGCCGACCCCCAACGCGTTTCCCATGAATCCCATTTTGGTGCGGACGTTCTTATCCTGCACGGCGGTGAACAGACACACCCACAGGAACGTTCCGAACAGGAATGTGAAGAGATTCTTCCGCTCCTCGCTGACCCTCGTGCCAAACAGGGAATGCACGAGGTGATGCAGCAGGAAGAATATCATTTTTATCACATGTGTGCAAAAAAAGCGAGTCCGTTCGAACGCGTATAGTGCGGTCAATCCCGAACTACCCTTGTTTACGGTTGCGTTCGGGTGTAACAGAATTCATTTGCACAAGTATACATGTTGGTCGACGCCTACCACTACGTCGCGGCGCGGCGGCGTGCCATGAACGTGTTCGACAAGTACATGCAACCAGATGCAGGATTGGCGTATAAGGACAAAGAGTGTGTGACAGGACTCCACTCGAAGACTCACGGGTCCTTCTTTTACCGACTACACACAATAAATAACCGTAAAAAAATTGATTACCACGATATCGTGGTGTTTCGAATACCGACAAACCAAGATGGATGTGCTTATAAAGCATCGTGATGTGTTTGCCAACATCCTCGGCTACGTGTCAAATGCTGTCGACATCAAGCGCATGTTGTTGACGTGCAAGGATGTGCAATTCTATGCGCACGACCCGTACGCTCAAGCGCTCTGGTTTA
>LKMJ01004152.1_pt1 | contig 13592 bp, 22 predicted proteins | sample 643391 | NCBI WGS metagenome assembly LKMJ01 (sample SAMN04112250, study PRJNA286221) | soda lake metagenome | biome: soda lake; feature: Kulunda Steppe; material: water; isolation source: sample PL-Br10 brine of Picturesque Lake | place: Russia: Kulunda steppe | collected 2010-07
CCCCCCCCTTGAGAGCTGCAACTGGGCTGCCCACTTGATGCCCTGTCTAATCTGATGGTGCGGCTAATCCATGCTGGTCAACCAGCATGCCTCCCGGGCCGTGGCATGCCTCATGTCCAGTGTAGGAAGGACTTGGAGGGTGGCGTGCCTGCACGGCTTCTTGCCAACTCCTGCAGCCTCCGCTTCATTTGCTGCCATCCACGGCTGCCGCTGCTCCTGTGCCTCTTTTGCAGTTCTTGTGTGAGGGTCTGGAGGAGGACATCATCGCGCGCCGCGCACTGGCGGTCAGCCAGGCGCAACAGGCCGGCAGCAGCATCGCGGAGCAGCAAGCACGCGTGCAGCAGCTGACTGAGGTGAGGGGGGTGAGGGAAATGGGGGGGAAGGGGCACATTTCAAACCATTCTGAGCACCAGAAGCGCACTTCAGGACAATTTTGCGCGCCGGTAGTGCTGCTGCTGGTGCGGACGAGGTTCATGTTGCAGAGGATCTGATGGTGGCAGCAGTGGGGGTGGCAGGGGGCGGGGTATGTTTGTGCAACCGCAGCCGTAGCAGGAGCCGATAAGAATGCTGCGTGTTGCTGTAACGTCTTATGTTTACCTGGCATGGTCTGCTGTGCAGACTTCACAAGACTGTCATGCGCCAGGCAGGCGCAGCTGCTCCTGCATGCGGGCGCGAGTGCAGATGCTGGTGCGCAGCTGTGGCAAGATGGAGCTGCTGAGCAAAGCACTCCCCTGCCTGTGGGTGCAGGTGGAAATGCTAGTGCGCAGCTGCGGCAAGATGGTCCTGCTGAGCAAGCTGCTCCCGCGTCTGCGCGAGGAGGGGCGCAGGTGCGGCAAAGGGGCTGGGGGCCAGAGGAGGGGAGGGGTGAAAGCAGGTAGGGGAGGGTGGGGGGGAGATCTGTGGGTCAAGCCAAGGGCTCGGGGTGGCAAAATGAGGTGAAATTGGGGCTCTGGAGGGGTGTTGGAAGTTGCTTACTCCTGCATGATGTAAGTGTGTGCAGGAAGTGTTGGTCATGACAAACAGTTCTTAATGACCCATGCACCCTGTGGTTATAGCTTCGGATGAATGTTATAATAAATGAAAGATTGGCATTGGCAGCTGTCTATACAATGATTTGTACTTGGTACAGGTCCGTTTTCTGGTATTAACTCCTCCATCGTGTTCAGGAGGGGATCAAATAGCAGAATCTGATATTTACATTGGGGGTCGCAGCAGCCTTTTACGCAATGATCTCCGAGCTTCTGCTGCAACCCCCAATGTACATATCAGAAGCTGCCATCGGATCCATTCCTGAACACGACAATTTGGGGACATGGTTTTGAAACAGTTTTTGAGACCTGGTTTTGAAACGGTTTGGGGTCCGGGGGGGGCGCAGGGACCAGAGTTGCGGAGCAGGGGGCACTGCTGGCAGAGCTGTTGTTAAGCACCCATCTGGAGAGCTTGCTGGACAGGGCTGCACCTTTGTTCCTCAAGGAAACGCCTTTCACGGAGCAACTGAAACGATGACCCCGCTCGTCTTGGGACGCTTGGGCGTCTCGCTGTGCAGGCAGCAGATGCAGCAGCAGGCATCTGGGTGTGTATGCATGTGTGCATGTGCATGTGCGTGCATGTGTGCTTGTGTGTGCATGTGTGTATGTGTGTGATGGGCAGCATCTTGCACTAACAAGCACGCCTGTTTGAAACGTGCAGGGTGCTGATCTTCAGCCAGTTCACGCGCATGTTGGACGTACTGCAAGACTACATGCGCATGGCGGGCTGGCCGTGCGAGCGCATTGATGGCAGCGTCAAGAGCAGGGACAGGCAGGCAGCCATCGACCGCTTCACCAATGGTGAGGGTGTAGGCAGGCAGGCATGTTAATATAAGGAACGCTGTAAGAAGGGTCTTTTATGGGCTGGCTGGGGAACGATTCCGGCTAATGAACTGGCCTGACTCCAGTCCAGCCCGAAGCCTGAGCCTGGTGGTTGGTTAGGTAGTTGGAGGTGATCTGGTGATCAAGGAAAGCCTGGTTTCGTTACAGTGAATGTGTTGCATGCTGTGACCCGCATGTTTCGCCAAGACCTGCATGTTTCACCATGTGAATGTGTTGCATGCATGCATGCTGTGACCCGCATGTTTCACCAAGACCTGCATGTATCACCAAGACCTGCATGTTTCACTATGTGCATGTGTTGCTTGTGCATGCTGTGACCCGCATGTTTCACCAAGACCTGCATGTTTCACTATGTGAATGTGTTGCTTGTGCATGCTGTGACCCGCATGTTTCACCAAGACCTGCATGTTTCACTATGTGAATGTGTTGCTTGTGCATGCATGCTGTGACCTGCATGTCTCACCAAGACCTGCATGTTTCACTATGTTAATGTGTTGCTTCTGCATGCTGTGACCCGCATCTTTCACCTTGTGCGCCTTCACATCCGGCCCCTGCGGAGGCTTGCAAAAGTGACCTCATGCTCATTCCGTCCGGGCATTTAGATGCGCCAGCCTGCGCACATGCTTTTACACACACGCTCGCACAAGGCACTCAATTCGCACGCGCTTGCAACGCGCATCCTCTTCCACCCCACCTTGGCAGGCACCCCAGAGACGAGCTTTGTGTTCCTGCTGTCTACGCGAGCTGGTGGCCAAGGCATCACGCTCACTGCCGCCGACACTGCCATCATTTACGACAGCGACTGGAACCCACAAAATGACCTGCAGGTGGGTTGGGGTACGTGTGCATGCGCACAAGTAGAGCGCACTATGACTGATGCATCGGACGGGCGATGGCAGGCTCTGCTCCACAGCACCATCAGTGATTGTAATGTATGGCTCTCATTTTGATTGTCGCCGGTATGTTAAATTCCTCCTGAAACCTGGAATTGGCTGAGTGCGTGCATCAGAATGGACAGAACAGTGATCATGGGCTTTGAGAGGCTCCATTTTGGTTAGACTTTCAAGTACACCAAGTCTGATTAGACAAGCACCATTCATCACTCCTGTGTCTCGAGATTATCATTGGAATATTCTTGCTGACTCGGGAAGCACGCAAAGTTGGAGCGTTTGTCTCAACATTCATCATGCACACGCACACGCATACACTTTTGCGCACATGCACGTGCACGTGCAGGCCATGGCGCGCTGCCACCGCATTGGCCAGCAGAAGGAGGTCACTGTGTACCGCCTGGTCACGCGTGACACATACGAGGAACACCTGTTCCAGACGGCCAGCCGCAAATACGGTGCGTGGGTTGTGAGGGCGCTGGCGATTAGAGAGAAGCTCTTGGAGGTGGAGGAGCACAGGGTCGCGGTGATGGAGCACAGGGATGGTGGTTGGGCACAAACACAGTATTTCCATCACTGGCGGTGATGGAGCACAGGGATGGTGGTTGGGCACAAACACAGTATTTCCATCACTGGCGGTGATGGAGCACAGGGATGGTGGTTGGGCACAAACACATTATTTCCATCACTGGCGGTGATGGAGCACAGCACAGCACTGTGAGTGAGTGGCTGGCGCAGGCAAGCAGGGGTCAAGGATTGAGGGCTGGCAGCTTCAGCCGAGTGCAGCAGGTGCGTGTTGCAGAGGCTGATTGGGTGCAAGCGCCGCAGGGAGCGTCAAGGAATGGGGCAGGACGGCCCTATCCTGCAGCCCTGCCGGGTGCATGTGCACGCGCAGGCCAATTGGCAGAGGGCATGCTCGCAACAAGTGCTGCAGCTGATACACACAGCATGCACACACAAGCACATGCACGCACGCGCAAACTCCAAAAGTGGCAGCCTTGCGTGCGCAGGCTTGGACGAGGCAGTACTCGGATTTGGCCCGGATGTCAGCGGCGCGGACGGCGACCCTGAAAACAATGCCAAACGCGTGGCTGCGCTGCTCGAGCATGGCGCGCACGGCCTACTGTCGGCGGGCGCGCAGGAGGGTGTGGAGCAGGCGTCTGCAGCATTCCAGAACGCGGACATTGATCAGGTAGGAAAACAGGTCCAATAGGTCAGGAAAGTGGACATTGATCAGTTGGGAGGACCAACAGTGCTTCGTGATCCTATCTGGGAATTGCAAGAGCGAGCGCCTCCGTCAGCCTCATGGTCGTGGGGCTAGCGGGTGGGATGGGAGGTCCAGTTACACGGCTCTGTGCTGCATCCAGGTGCCGGTGCAGGGGCAAAAGGTCACCGGATTGGGTTGGTCGCCAGCCTGGGCATGGGGCCAATTACCTGCTGTCTCAACAAGGTCACCTTAGGAAGCGACCTGCATGAGAGACCCGATGTGGCCGTGCCTGCCTGCCCGCCCACTTCTGCTTGCATCGTGTTGGGCAGAAGACCCTCCCGGTACATCCACACACCCGAGCTTCGCGCACAGGACACTCAACGCTGCCTGTTGTTGCTGGTGTTCTGGCGTGCTCACCATTGCAAATCCTGACGGTCTGCACCAACAACCGTCCAATAATGGGGCTCGTTGCTGCGGTGTGCTCCTCCCCTGCAGATCTTGACAGGCCGCACCGACAAGCGCCAGATGGGCTCCAGGGCCGGAAACTCCTTCAGTGTGGCGCGCTTTGCTGTCGCGGAAGAAGATGCTCTGGTGCCGCAGCAGCAGAAAGGTGTGGGGGGAATTTAGGCCCGCTGGGCACACACATTGCCCGCCATGGTGATCACGATGGTGCCCCCCCCAAAAAAAAAATCCAAGGTGCATGGCGCCAACTCCAAACCAACTCTTGACCCCCTGTCCATACATTGGAGACAGCAAACATGAAAGCCATCGACACTGCACCCCTCAGCTGTTGGGGTCGTCTCTACCTGCCATGCTCCAAAGATGCGAGGGGCCAACCCTTCTTCATTCCTCCTGAACCCCTGCACCGTGAGCCCTTTATGTCTAACTCTGCCATTTCACGCGCTCTGCACAGAGGACGCCCCCAAAGGCAAGGAGTTGTGGAAGTCCCTGCTTCCTGAGGAGGCGGCTGCACATGAGGCCAAGGTAGGGAAGGACAGGGATGGAAAAGATAATCTGCTTGAAAACTGTGCACGAGGCTAAGCTTGGTGCAGCAGGCGGCAGCACTGTGGCGGTTGATTAGGGAATCTGTTCTGCTTGCTGGTGGCGGCGGCGCGTGTGACTCAACTGTTCCTGCTGTGTTGCAAGCCCTGTGTTGTCAGCGCCGGCCGGCCAGGGAGCAAGGTGATGCTGAGCTACTTTTACTCCTCTCAAACCTGCACGTCACGGAAGTGTGCACATACTGAGCGCATCACGCATGTCATGCGCACGAGTTTTCAGGCGCCCGCTATGCAGAAGTGGGCTGCGCGCCGAGGCACGGTCTTGGAGGGCCCCCGCCTCTCGGGTGTATCAAAAGGGTGCAGGTGCTCAATCAGATCCCCTGACTAAACCCTCAACCCTGAGCGTTAAGTGCACCTGTTTGTGCCGCGCAGGTGGAGGCTGCGCGCCGAGGCCCAGTCATGGAGGGCCCACGCCAGCGTCGAGCCGTGAACTACGCCGTGGTGGGTGGTGTGCACGCTGGAGGGGAGGGAGCGGCGGTGCATGGCGGTGTGTAAGGGTCATGTGCTGGAAGTGTATGGGCAGGCAGCACGCTGAAACGTGCAAGGCCTCAGGAGGTGGGTGAGCAGCAGACGCCACACAGGCCGCGCAGGCTGCCCGTGAGTCCTTGTGCCACTGTGGTCGGGGGGGTGTTGTGGCCCCTCGCGTGACCCCTGCCAGCATTGGGAGATCATCGGTGGATATTTGGGGGGCAAGTACTGGAGGTTGTGGGAGAAGGCGTGGGTGGGAGGGAGCTGAGGTCATGGGTGGATATGTGGGAGGCAAGAAGTGGAGGTCCGGGGGGGCGGTTGAATGGGGAGCAAGGAGCGATGGTGGGGGGAAGGTAAGGAGGTGTTATAAGGTGCATGTGTATGAATGTTTCTTGGGCTCGTTGCAATGTCTGCAATGCTAGCCTCGTGCAGCCAACAACCGCGTCAGCTGCACACACACCAACCTGCGCAAGTGCCCGTTCTGTCCAGTGCGCGCGCTCATTGGGTGGCACAGGCTGCAGTGGCGTGGCTGTGTGGCATGTTCAAGGGGGCTTTGCAGCGGAGGCCTTCTGTTCCTGGCACACACACAGGAAGGCACGGGAGCACACACAAGGGAGTGTGTATGAGCGTGCTGACTGTGGGATGCGCAGGATGAGGACTCGGCAAGAAAGCCTTCCAAGAAGGGCAAGCGCACCTCAGGTGGCGGCGAGAGCGACTACAGCGGGGGCGCATCCGCCAACAGCAGCGAGGGCGAGTGGGAGCTGATGGACGGGGAGGACGGTGCGTGCACAGGGGATATGTGTGTGCGTGTGCATCCGCACTTGCATACATGCGCATGCGTGTAATGTATGTTTGGGTGCCTGTATTCTAGTGGGCATGCATGTGCCTTAGTACATGTGCGCACGCGTATGCATGTGTGCGCGTGTGCATGCCCCAGTTCCAGAATCAAGTGCCACTTTGCTTATTTTTGCCTTGTGGCAGTTGCGCACTTACGCGCCAGTTGGAAGCTGCTCACTTTCTTCAACCCGTGGTCGCGTGCATACAAGCAACAGACGCCGTTTGCTCTTCACGCGCGTCAGCCCCACGCCTGTACCCTTGCCACTTATGAGCGCACGCACGCTCACACGTGCCCACACACATATACACACACTTGCACACGCTGCTGTCCTGTGGATGACGTGCACAGATGGGCGCGGCCGCAAGCGGGGCCGACCCGTGGGCAGTGGCGTGGATGCGGCTGGCGTGCGCAAGTGGAGCGTGCGTGAGGGTCACACGCTGCTGGATGGCGTGCTGGCATTTGGCGGGCAGCGCTGGCAGGATGTGCAGCGGCATGTGAGTGCACAGGCGGAGCGCTTTGTGTACTAACATGCATGTGTGTGAGTTGGTACAGTGTCCAGGTGTAAGCTCCCCCGACCTTATACTTTGCCCTGGTCTGGGCCGGGGAGCTGGCAGGGCGCGCAGCAGCATGTGGGCTCACAAGCGGGGACCATGCGTGCACACGAATGCGGTGTGTTTGTGAGTGTGAATGAGCCTGTACTTGTGCGTTTGCATGCTTGCCTGTGTGTGCTCGCATGCAAGGCTGGACCTCCCTTGACACTTGTAGGGCCCACAAAGCGTTTGGGGCGACGGGTCTCGAGGTCGAGGCTGGGGGGCGGCATGGGTGATGATATGGGGGGCTTGGGGATCCTCTCCTTTGCACGTGCTGCCCTCGTGATTTGTGCGAGATTCTTCCTTTCTTTCCTGACTGACCAAGAACATACGCATGCGCTACCTGTCAAAATTCACCATGCTCTTGCCGTTCCGCCCCTCTCCCGCCTTGGCACACGCGAGTGCAGTTCTCTATGACCTCGCGTTCTGTGCGCGAGCTGCAAGAAGCGGGCGAGGCGCTGGCTAAGCTCATCAACGCCGCGCCGGCAGTTGTGGACGCAGCGCTGAGCACGCTGGCCTCAGGAGAGCTGCCATCCCAAAATGTATCGCAGGAGGAAGGTGCGCAAGCTTGCACGCGCACATGCATGTGGATGGATTATGTTTGAGCAGCAAGACTGTAAGTGCAGCCGTTGCAGTGGGCTTTGCAAGTGGGGCGCATGCAAGGGCATGTGTTGCGGGGCTGACCTCCATGAAGGTGTGCTTCCTGCACCCAAGAGTCTTCCAGGATGGTTCAGTTCAGATGGTGAGCATGTGGCGTCTGTGATGGTCAAGGTGTGCTCGTAATGCTCAGCTCCAAAGATGGAAAAAGTGTGTCAAGGTGTGTTAAGGTGTGATCATCTAGGGGAGCTGCATCGGGAGCAGGAAATGTCATGAGGAAGGCTCAAAAACAGAATTCTGTCCGACATTGGAAGGGGCAGGCGCCAGTTGCTCTGATCACACGATAACCCAAGATCTGTGAGAAGGCTTATGCAAAATCCTAACTTAGAGACAGGGCCACATATGGCCTGGCTCAGTCGGGTGTGCTGAAGCCCCCTTTGCCTCCAGCCGTAGCCTCAATATCCACAGCCGGCACCTGAAATGCATGTGTACGCAGCTCCTCTGTGCGCGTGCCCCTTTCCCTGCACATGCACGTTCGTGCCACATGCCCTGACCCACATTCCCAGCGCTTCTTGAGCCCACTGCATCGAGTCAGCCTCACCCACTGCAGCTGCCCCACTGCTTGTGCAGCACCGTCTTGCGCGAGCTGTCCTGCAAATCAACAAAGCTTGATTGTGCTGCCTTCACCTCCCTCCCTTCCACCTGCTTCCTTTTCCTCCCCCCTCCTCTCCCTTTCAAGTCCTGTGCTCCCCTAAGTGCGTGCCCTTTTTGCAGAGGCCCCCGCACCAGCAGCAAGGAGCCTGCTGCCAAGCCAGCACCTAGCACCTGCATGTCAGCACCTAGCACCTGCATGCCAGCACCTAGCACCTGCATGTCAGCACCTAGCACCTGCATGTCAGCACCTAGCACCTGCATGTCAGCACCTAGCACCTGCATGTCAGCACCTAGCACCTGCATGTCAGCGCTTGCTTATCACGCCCCTTCCGCCTTCCCCGCCCCTCCCCCTCCCTGCTCCTCTCCTCCCGCTTCCGGGGGCCCAGCGCTGGTGGCAAAGAGCCATAAGACAAGCCAGCCTCCATGTGCACACAGCAACACCTCATGCCCACGCCTCCGTGTGCACAACCTCTATGTCCTCATGGCGAAGTCTCATGCACATGCCCTTGCACATGCCCCTTCCTGTGCAGGCCCTAGCACCAGCGGCGAGGAGCCTGCCGTCAAGCAGGCTGTGCAGCAGGGCGCCTTGGCCGTGCAGCAGCAGGTGCGGGCTTAGGCAGTGCATGGTTGCCGCTGTGATGCCCAGCCGGCATACCCTCACGACAGTTGGATACGGCTACTGAGCCACAGGGCGCCTCTGGAGGCAGGTGCTGACAGGCAAGGTGTTGGTGCAGTGATCCTGCTTGCGCACTGCTGGCGAGGAAGAACTTGATAGCTAGCATGCCATCTGCGTGCACTCGCCCTGCATGCTGTCAGCCAGATTAAAGGCTTCGCTGCCTCTGAAAGCGCACAGCGTGTGTGCAGCGTGTGTGCAGCGTGTGTGCAGCATGTGTGCAGCTGGGTGCAGAAGGAAGTTGGGTTCTGGGCAGGCGCATGGCATATAAGAAGCCCCTTGGGCCCATTGGCAGTGATGGGCAGCAAAGTAGCCCCTACAAACGGCCCTCACACAATGATCATCGCGCATGCACAATGCACGCGACTGCTGCCGCAAACCCAACACGCAGTGCGCCCCCCAAGGCGCTTTCCCCATGCTGGAGGTGTGGCCCATGGGCCCCTGCTGCAAGGTGCTGCTGACCCTGGGCATGGCGCACCCAAACGCCCAGGGGGTGCACAAACACGGCTTGCGGCCTGCCCTAGAAATGCTCATGCCTGCTTTGCACACGCTGCCGCAGGTGTGCCCCATGGGCTCGCTGAACGGACTGACCGTGAAGGAGCGGAGGGAGCGGGAGGAGCAGGCAAAGGAAGTGGCCATGAAGTCGGCGGTGGTGGAGCTGAAGGTGCAGCTGGCAGTGCGGCGGCGTTACCGGCTGCATGATGATGCATGTTGGCTAGACACGGCAATCGACACTGCCCAGGCCCAATGCTGTAGCAGGGGCCACGCAGGCTTTGGTGCTACCACTGCCAAGCGGGCCTCTGCTGCCCTCTGCCATGGCCCTGGCTGTGTTGACACTAGGCTGCCATGGCCCTGGCTATGTTGACACTAGGCTGCCATGGCCCTGGCTGTGTTGACACTAAGCTGCCATGTGCTGACACTAGGCTGCCATGGCCCTGGCTGTGTTGACACTAAGCTGCCATGTGTTGACACTAGGCTGCCATGGCCCTGGCTGTGTTGACACTAGGCTGCCATGCCCTGCTGCTGCTGCTGCTACCGCCACCGCCGCTACTGTTGCTGCTGCTGCTGCTGCTGCTGCTGCTGCTGCTGCTGGGCCGCCTGCAGCAGCAGGTGCACTGGGACATGGCCCTGCAAGCAGCAAAACTTCTGTGCCAGGCCGGCTCTGTGGCACTGCACCAACCACACACATATGGCGCCCTGCGCTAGGGGGACCTGCGGGATGGGATGTGGTGCCAGGCCGCTCTGCTGCCGCTGCGCAGGCCCTCCCACAGGGTTTAGGGTTTAACCCTAACACAGGTGGCGCCCCACGTGTCTCTGTTGCTGAGCATGCCCCCACAGGCTGCCCTGCCACCACTGCGCCGCCTGTGCAGGTGATGCACTATGCACTAGGCACTAGGCACTAGGCACTATGCACTGTGCACTATGCACTATGCACTGTGCACTGTGCAGGTGATGCCTGACTCCCAGGCTGACTATGCGGTGCAGGTGATGCACTATGCACTATGCACCATGCACTATGCACTGTGCACTGTGCAGGTGATGCCCGACTCCCTGGCTGACTATGCGGTGCGGTCAGACACACTGCGCAAGTTCACCAAGGACGCGGCGGCCAACAAACAAAAGATGCTGGTGCGTGGCACAGGGGCAGCGTGGCATGCCTGCAGCCCTGGTGCGCCGCCGATGCGTGCCTGCATGCCACGCAGCAGCTGCTGCTTACTGCTGTGCTGCTTTCTGCTTTGTGTTGTGGCCATGTGGCCCTGCACTGCGGTGGCAGCTGTGCATCGAGGTGAGGCAGGAGGGAGGGCCCTCCTAGCGCGCGTGTCAATGCAGGCAGAGGTGCGGTATGTTGCATGCGCGAAGAGTGCATGTGCACCCTGCTGGGGTTGTGCAAGCGCGCTCGGCTGCCTTGCGACCATAAGGCGATGCACCTGCGACCGCCATGTATGCATTGCCTTGGAGGACAGCGGTGCAACAGTGTTTGAGCTGCCACCTCCGCGGCGTGCACTGGGTACGCACGTGTGTCCTGTGCTCCATGCTGGCGGCCCGCCAGCGCTCTGCTCTTGCCGCGAATGCCCCTGCTGCTAAGCCCTGGGGGCTTCTGCCGTCCATACTCACGTGCGCTTACTGGCACACGCCCACGCCTGCGTGCACACAAGCTGGCCCCTTCGCTCCAAAAGAGCGTGCTCGCCAGTGTCTGTGTCTGCCGTCCATACTTTCGCGCGCACTGGCGCACCTGCGCACACGCCCACGCCTGCGTGCACACGCGCATATTCACTTGGCCACACGCAGGCGGCACGTGAGATCCACGAGCGCGTTCAGCACGCAAAGGCACAGGAGCAGGCGCAGCAGGCAGGCACGCCCGTGAAGCAGGAGGCGCCAGAGGCGCCGTCCACCCCTGCCTCGGCAGGGGTTGCCCCTGGGGGAGCTGCAACACCGCCAGCAGCACCAGGGGCTGCACGCCCCAACCAACAGCAGCAGCAGCAGCTGCAGACTGCGACGACAGTGGGGACAAGTGTGCTGGCGCAGGCGGTGCAGGCAGAGGCGCGCACTGCGCAGGTGGCGAGCTTACAGGGCCGGTGGCCAGCGGGGGCGAGCAGTGCAGGCGCGGGTGTGGAGTGTGCGTCGCGGCCTGTGCGAAAAGAGAGGGTACTGCCGGCATGGTGCGTGGGCTGGGGGAGGGGGAGAGCATGGCGGCGAAAGCAAACGAAGGCATGTACATGTGTGGGGTATATGTTGGGTGGGGGTGCGGGTGACATGTGTGTGTGCGTACGTGCGTGCGTACGCTCATGGGTTCGGGCTTGCTATTATGCAAAAGCACATGTGCGTGTGCGTGTGTGTGTGTGTGCACGCTTGCCCGCCACGGCCACATGTGTTTGCGGCCCAAGTGGTCTTCACCCGCGTCTTGCCTGAAATGATCCCCGCCCGTCCTTGCCTCCCCCCACCTGCCAGTGCCTTCCCACCTCCCAGCCTGCGTGCCTACCCATCAGTGCCCCTCCTCACCCGCAAGCTCCACGCCATATGTCATCACTCTGACCCCACCTGCCAGCGCCCCTCCTCTCCTCATCCGCCAGTGCCTCGCCTCATCTGGAGGGGTCTGCCACGACATGAGGAGGGACACGCTCCTGCATGCGTGCAGGTGGAACCGCTTCTGCGACGAAGCACTGCTGCGCGGAGCGGACGTGCGAGGATTGCATCCGCCCAAGGAGGCGGTGAGACATGCACAGGGGCGGGGCTGGTGTGGCGAGCAGGCGACGCATAAGGCGGTGTGGCTTCTCTGAATTTGCCAGTGCAGTGCCTGCCATTTCTGATTTAGCCATTGTGTTGCCTGCCATTTTGGTGCCTGCCACTACGGGGCCTGCCATTTCTGGCTCCCTCTGTGTTGGGCTTTTTTTCTGTTGCGACTTAGGCTCCTCTGTCCCTTTTCTTTTGCAACAGGCTCCTCTGTCCCTTCTCTTTTGCGACTTAGGCTCCTCTGTCCCTTTTCTTTTGCGACTTAGGCTCCTCTGTCTCTGCCCTCACCCTTTCGTGGTGGCTGCGCAGGTGGACTACGCGCTGAGGGACCCTGAGCTGGGGCTGAGTGCGCTGGTGAGCCCCGGCCAGGACGGCGAGCCTGGGGAGGTAGGCGCAGTGGCGCGCGGCGCAGCTGCTGCTGAGCTGGTGAGTGGAGGGGTGACAGGAAGTGCTGAGCTGGGCAAGCAGAGGGGTGAAAGCTGCTGGTGAGCTGAGCGAGCAGAAGGGTGACAACTGCTGCTGAGCTGGGCAAGCAGAGGGGTGACAGCTGCTGGTGTGCCAAGTGAGCAGAGGGGTGACCGCTGCTGCTGAGCTGGGCGAGCAGAGGGGTGACAGCTGGTACTGAGCTGGCGGGCAGAGGGATGAGGAGGAGCGGGGGTTCAAGCTGAGGGAGGAAAGGGGCACGTGAGTGTGGCTTTGCAGTTTGCAAGTGTGCAAGTGTGCAGCAGCGGCAACAGCTTGCGCACAAGGCATGTGCCACACATTGTATCTGTTGTTTCCTTGAAGCCTGCATTTCAACTTGTCGCTTCTGTGACACGCACAAACGGCACAGGATCTGGTCAACTGGGACACACACTTACATGCGCATACGCGCACACGTGCTTGTGTGATCGCATGCCCAAGCGCGCATTCACACGTGTGATGCACATGCAGGGCCCGGTTGGCCAGAACCTACTTAACAAGGCCAAGAAGGAGGAGAGCTGCGTCGTGCTGCGCACCGGCCACCGCGTGCCCACGCACTTGTACAGCCCCAAGGGTAGGTGGGGCGAGACGTGTGATAGGGCTCTGCCCCAACGGCACCGAGGGCCAATGTGAAGGGAGGCGCGTCGGAGGCTGCTTTGGGGCTGCAAGGGTGCAGGGGCAGAGTTTGAAGGGGTGGTGCTGCAAGGGTGCAGGTTGGATGGGAAGGGCGAGGGGGGGGGGGTGTTTTAGTTGGGAGTGGGCATGAGGGGCTTAACAGGCAGGAGGGTGCCGCAGACATATGTGGCCCTGCCCATCCAACGTAGCCCTAGATGGCAGAGTTGTCCTGGAACACCTGTTGGGGCGCTGCTGATGTAGCCAAGGGTGCTGATGTGGCCACGCCTACAGGGTGCACCCTGCGCCTATAGGGTGCACCCTGCGCCTATAGGGTGCACCCTGCGCCACGCCTATAGGGTGCACCCTGCGCCACGCCTATAGGGTGCACCCTGCACGCCTATAGGGTGCACCCTGCGCCTATAGGGTGCACCCTGCGCC
>LKMJ01004153.1_pt1 | contig 13591 bp, 14 predicted proteins | sample 643391 | NCBI WGS metagenome assembly LKMJ01 (sample SAMN04112250, study PRJNA286221) | soda lake metagenome | biome: soda lake; feature: Kulunda Steppe; material: water; isolation source: sample PL-Br10 brine of Picturesque Lake | place: Russia: Kulunda steppe | collected 2010-07
CGTTCCGGGTGTCGTCATTCGAGACCTAGCCTGGGGTCGGTGTCTCGCTGTGCGTTGCTGAACCGACGGTATCAAGGGAGCGGACACCGAGTTCCGTAGCATGAAGCGGACAGTAACGCAATCAGCAGTTTCGGGGGAGACACAGGCCCCACCCTCGAAAAGTTACACTCACCGTGCGATTCTCGCCGCAGGATATGCGGACAGAACGACCATCGAGAGCCCGCTCCTGAGTGCCGACACTCGCGCAACAATGGGTGCTGTGGAGGCGTTCGGTGGAACCGTTACGGAACAGGAAGGAACACTCGTCGTCGATGGGTTTGACGGCACACCGACAGTTCCGGCAGACGTTATCGACTGTGCAAACAGCGGGACCACCATGCGACTTGTCACGGCGGCGGCGGCCCTCGCAGACGGGCTCACCGTCCTGACCGGTGACGAATCGCTGCGGTCTCGACCACAGGGGCCGCTCTTGCAGGCAATCGACCAGCTCGGTGGACGGGCAGAGAGCACGCGCAATAACGGCCAGGCTCCGCTTGTCATTGGCGGACCAATTGCTGGCGGAAGCGTCGCCATTCCAGGGGATGTCTCCTCGCAGTATATTACTGCCCTGCTCATGGCTGGCGCGGTGACCGATGCTGGCATCGATATCACGCTCCAGACGGAACTCAAATCCGCACCGTACGTCGACATCACCATCGAGGTGCTCGATGCGTTTGGCGTGACGGCACGGCAGACTGACCGTGGCTTTTCGGTCGCTGGGTTTCAGCAGTATTCGACGAATAGCTATACGGTTCCTGGAGACTTCTCGTCACTTTCGTACCTGCTCGCCGCGGGCGCACTCGCAGGTGAGGAGTCGCTGACGGTCACCGGCGTCTATCCGAGCGCACAGGGCGACCAGGCTATCGTCGACATTCTCTCTGAGATGGGCGCAACGCTGTCCTGGGACAAATCTGCGGGCGTCATCGAGGTGGTCCAGAGCGACCTCAACGGCGTAGAAGTGAGTGTCGCCGACACGCCGGATTTGCTCCCGACAATCGCCGTACTGGGAGCGGCTGCGGATGGCACCACACGAATCACCGACTGTGAGCACGTTCGGTACAAGGAAACTGACCGCGTAAGCGCGATGGCGGAATCGTTGACGGCGATGGGTGCAGCGGTTGAGGAGACGGAAGAGACACTGACCATCCACGGTAAGGACTCGACGCTCAGCGGAGCAACCCTTAGCGGCCGCGGTGACCACCGTATCATCATGTCGCTTGCCGTTGCGGGTCTCATCGCGGACGGAGCGACCACGATCGAGGGGGCCGAACACGTCGACGTCTCGTTCCCAGAGTTCTTCGATGTGCTCTCGGAACTCGGGGTTACGGTCTCCACAGCGTGACCGCGACTGGTTCTCAACAATTATAAGCGGGCAAGGACAATGCCGGGTAATGAACGGGAACCGGTTTGGCAGACTTTTTCAGGTGACGACCTTCGGCGAGTCACACGGCGAGGCAATGGGCTGTACGGTATCGGGATGCCCGGCAGGTGTCGAACTCTCAGAGGAGTTGATTCAGGAGGAACTTGACCGGCGCAAGCCGGGACAATCGATGATTACAACCTCTCGGGGGGAACCCGACGAGGTCGTCATCAACTCCGGGGTACAGGATGGCTACACGACGGGCACGCCGCTCGGGATGGTCATCCAGAACAAGGATGCTCGCTCGGGGAAATACGAGCCATTCATCACCGCACCGCGGCCGTCTCACGGTGATTACACGTATTCGGCAAAATTCGGGACGCGTAACTGGGGCGGTGGTGGGCGTTCATCAGCACGGGAGACGGTTAACTGGGTTGCGGCAGGAGCCGTGGCAAAACAGGTGCTCGAACAGAGCGACTACGATGTGACAGTCAAAGCCCACGTCAATCAGGTCGGTGATATCACTGCGCCGGAGGTAACCTTCGAGGAGATGCTGGAACAGACCGAGGAAAACGACGTGCGGTGTGCCCACCCGGAGACGGCCGAAAAGATGCGTGAGGCAATTGACAAATATCAGCAGGAGGGGGACTCGATTGGTGGCTCGGTGTATTTCGAGTGCAGGGGAGTTCCGCGCGGGCTCGGTGCCCCACGATTCGATTCGTTCGCAGCCAGACTCGGGCAGGGAATCTTCGCAATTCCGGCGGTCAGTTCCTTCGACCTGGGCGCAGGTCGCGACACGCGAACGATGCGCGGCAAGGAACGCAACGAGGACTGGACGTTCGACGACGGAAGCTTTGACCACATCGAAAGCGAGGAAGGCGACCCAGTTCCGGTCGGTAACGACCACGGTGGCCTGCAGGGTGGTATTACGACGGGACAGCCAATTTTCGGCGAAGTGACCTGGCACGCACCGACGAGCATCCCGAAGACACAGGAGACCGTCGACTGGGAGACCGGCGAGCGGAAAGAAATCAAAGTAGTCGGGAGACACGACCCGGTGTTGATGCCGCGAGCAGTGCCGGTTCTCGAAGCAATGCTTCATATTATCATTCTGGATTTCATGCTGCTCGGTGGTCGAATCAACCCTGACCGACTCGACGGGAGAGTTGGAGCGTACGATACGGAGTATCATCCGTCGAGTCCGGTTAACGACCCCGATGATGCAGACACACACGCGGAAACAGTGGACGAGTAAACCCATGCTCCCGTTTACGCTCCTCACGGCAGCAAACTGGTTCGCAGAGGAGACATACAGCGAGTTTGGGCTTTTCCAGCCGAGCAAATCGAAATCGGCACTCGAACGGCAGTATACCAACGACGAGTCGGAGTTCGTGCAGGTGGGGGATGCACGCGTCCATTACCGGGATGAAGGCAACCCGGATGGCAAAACGCTGGTGTTGCTTCATGGGACGTACTCTTCGCTTCACACGTGGGATGGCTGGGTCGAGGAACTCGGTGACAGGTTTCGACTCGTTCGGCTGGATATGCCGGGGTTTGGGTTGACCGGTCCCCGGACCACCGACGAGCAGACACTCGACGGCCTGATTGGAACAGTCAGCGAGTTCTGTGACGAACTCGGATTGACCGATGTGACCGTCGTCGGGAACTCGCTGGGCGGTGGTATCGCATGGCGACTCGCAACGGTTCGTCCGGAGTTAGTGTCGAAACTCGTTCTCATCAACGCGGGTGGTGCAACGCTTCTGTCGACGCTGTCGGCCAATCTGATGACGTTCACTACCCAGTTTGGCCAGCGGTATCTGACCCCCCGGATGCTTATCCGACTCATCCTCTATGACGCCTATTACGATAAGACGAAACTCTCTGAATCGGTGGTCCGCCGGTATCACGACCTGCTCTTGCGACCGGGCAACCGTGGAGCAGTCGCCGATATTGCCAGAAATTACAAAGAAGAGTATTACGACGAAACACAGTATGCGCTCGACCAGTCTCTCCCACGGCTTCCGTCGGGATATGCACCGGAGCCACAGGTCTGGGACGACTACGATATCGCGGAGGTGGACGTCCCGACGCTGTTCCAGTGGGGGTGTGAAGACGAGTGGCTTCCCTGCGAGTTTGGGCGGGAACTCGCTGATGCAGTCCCGGACAGTCGGTTTGTCGTGTACGACCGGGTGGGCCACATCGCAATGGAAGAGGACCCGGTCCGCACCGCGCGAGACGCTGCCGCGTTCGTGAGCGGGGAACTCACTGACACCGCTGGCGACTGTGAGTGCTCATAGCCCGCTGTTCGCATTCACTGCTTATTCTCAACGATTGAAATCAGCATGGCGGTAGAACAGTTCCACGAGGTAGTAGGAACGTCTTACAACGTGCCGTCTATTGATTTACGTTACTACAACATCTCACGGTAGGAGTGTCATAACTGCTAATTGAATGGGATAGAATTTAACAAAGTGGTAAAAATATTCAGATATACCACAGCATAATATTCTAATTCATCCGTGAGTAGATATCTGCACAGTTACGAGCCGAATACCGTGAGAAAAAACGAAGCATTCAAATTTCAGTACTGAGAATAGGTGGTATTAGATGACACGGAACAATCGACAGGGTCGACTGCGCGCCGATGTGTGTGGGTGTGATTATCAATCATCTCCCGGAGTACAGCCTGTGAGCGCTGCCCGTGGTCAGGCTCGCTTCGCCGTCGGAGGGGGATGGTAAGATGCCGTTATTTCCGCTCACTGCTGGGCTCACGATTGCCAACTCGGTTGTCTCCGATACGTTCAACGAGTTCATTCCGTTTCAGCCCGACAAACCGGGGTCGTCTCTGGAACGGGAGTATGCAGATGAACACTCCGAATTTGTGGATGTGAACGGAGCGCGTGTTCATTACCGTGACGAGGGGCCGACGGACGGCGATGCCCCCACGCTGTTGATGCTCCATGGAACCTACTCGTCGTTACACACCTGGGATAGCTGGGCAGACCAGCTCACCGACGATATCCGGTTTATCAGGCTCGATATGCCCGGATTCGGACTCACAGGCCCGCGCCGAGATGGTGACCACTCGCTTGAGGTCCTGATTGAAACGGTTGAAGCGTTCTGTGATGAACTTGACCTCCAGGATATTACCGTCGGTGGCAACTCTCTCGGCGGGGCTGTTGCCTGGCGGTTTGCCACTGACCGACCGGATATCGTCTCCAAACTCATCCTTATCGACGCTGGCGGGGCAACTCTCCTGTCCAACCTCGCGGAGAACTACCGCGCCCTTGGAACTGATGTGTTCCCTCGCTATCTCACCCCCCGTGTCGTCATCAGGTTAGCACTCAAAGATGCCTACAGCGACAGTGCGGCCGTCACGCCCGAGCTTGTCAATCGGTATCACGACCTCCTGCTCCGGAGCGGGAATCGTAGAGCTGTCATGGAGATTGCCAGCCGGTACAAAGAGGACCATATGGACGAATCCGTCTCCGAGGAGTCCGACAACAGCACGCCGGTCCTGCCCTCATCCTGTGAGGCGAGTCCACAGGTCCGCGACGAATACGATATCTGTGACGTTGACGTCCCGACGCTGTTCCAGTGGGGTGAAGACGACACCTGGCTGCCCGTCGAATTCGGGCAAGACCTTGCAGCGTGTGTCGATGATACACAGTTCGTTGTCTACGATGGGGTCGGCCACGTTCCGATGGAAGAGGCTCCCGAGCGCACGGCGGCCGATGCATACCAGTTTCTACTACACTGAAGGCGTAACGCAATCGATTTTTGTTCTGACCCGTTACTGCGAATAATGACAGCGAACGGTTCCTCAGAGCCCACCACGCCGGAGGACAGTTCGGCTGAACCACCTGTCGATGACACCGAACTGGCCGACGAGCGCTCCGAGGCTGACAGCGAGGCCGAAGTCGAACCGACGCCACAGTCAGCAGCACTCCGTAAACAGCAGTATTATGTCGGTATCGGGGGTGCGTTGCTCGGTGGTGGAGCACTCATGACTGGTGTCTACCAGCGGTTTCCGGACGCCCCCACCATCGTCCCGATTTTCGCAGGCATTCTCGCTGCTGGACTGCTCATCTGGCTCGTCAGAAAAAGTGTCTTCCCTGGCAGCGAAGGTGTGAGCGGAACGTAATACACATCGGGAGATTTTACTCACTGCTCCTCCGTGTGGTTGATATGATACTCTCTGATGGGGATATCCTCGCTCGCCTCGAATCGGGAGACCTCGTTATCGACCCGCTTGATGACCCGGACTTACAGATTCAACCTGCCAGCGTCGACCTGAGACTCGGCCGTGAATTTCTGGAGTTCCAGCGGACGAATATTCCCTATATCCACCCACACAGCGAAGACGAAATCAACGACTACGTCACCAAAACGTTCGTCGATGACGGCGACGATTTCATTCTCCACCCCGGCGATTTCGTCCTCGGAACGACCAAAGAGCGCGTCGAAATCCCACCGGACCTCATTGCCCATGTCGAGGGTCGCTCATCGCTTGGTCGTCTGGCGATTGTGGTCCACGCCACAGCCGGATTATGCGACCCCGGATACGAGGGACAGATCACGCTCGAACTGTCGAACCTCGGCACTGCACCCGTTGCACTCACGCCCGGAATGCGCGTCTCACAGCTCACCTTTACTGAACTCAAATCCCCGGCGGAGCGACCGTACGGTGCGGAGCGCGGCTCGAAATATCAGGGCCAATCCGGTCCGCAAGCATCGCGTCTCGGTGGTGACCGCGAATTCGGTGGTGACCAATGAAATTTGTCGAGGAACTCGTCGTCGAGGAGTTCCTCCCGACGTTTCGCTCGATGCTCGCGGGGGCGCTCAGGGAGCGTGGTCACACACAGAACGAAGTTGCCGAAGCACTCGGTATCAGCCAGAGTGCCGTCTCGAAATACGTCCACGGCGATGTTGAGGAAAACGATCGGATTCGTGAGGACCCACGCGTCGTCGAACTCGTCGAACAACTCACTGACGGACTTGCATCTGGGGAGATGACGCCCGTCGAGGCGCTTATCGAAGCGGAGGTCTGCATTCGGGAACTGGAGCAGGGAGGAATTCTCGCGGACCTGCACGTCGAGGCGGTTCCCGAACTTGCCGAATACGATACGATTGTGGTTCACGACCCGGACAGTCGGATGCGGGAGGCAAGCAGAGTTCGCTCGTCGGTCCGGCGTGGCCTCCGGTTGCTCAGGAACTCCGGAACGTTCGCCCAGCGTATCCCAGCAGTCGGCTCGAACCTGGTGGAATCGCTGCATGACGCTGAAACTATCGATGACGTAGCGGCCGTTCCCGGCCGGTTGCTCGAAGTACGTGGTCAGGTCGAAGTGCCGGGAGAGCCCGAGTTTGGCGTCAGCCAGCATGTTTCGTCCGTCCTGCTTGCCGCCAGAGAGAACGGCTCGTCTGCTCGCGCAGCGGTCAACGTTAGCGATAGCGAGGACCTTCGGCAGGCGCTCGAAGCGCAGGGAGAGCGCCTTGTCGAGTTCGATGCAGAGGCGGACCTTGACGTCGCTATCGCGGACGCACTGGCGGAGAGCCCTGATGCGACCGTCCTCTATCAGACGGGTGGCTTCGGTATCGAACCAATTCTGTATCTCCTCGGTCCCGACGCGCCGACGGTCGCACGCACGCTTCGGGATGCAGATGCCGCCTGATTCTCTCGACAGTTTGCCTGCCAAACTCACTTGTTCGTCCGCCGCAAACTCCTTCCAATGAGCAATCGCAGGTCCTCGCTCGAAGAGACGTTCTACGGGAACTGTGCCTCGCTTTATGATGTCGTTGCCACCGCACCTGGAATCCAGGGGTGGCGCGAACGCACTGTCGAGACCCTGGCACTATCGCCTGGCGATACCGTCGTTGAGATGGGCTGTGGCACTGGCGCGAACCTGCCGTTTCTCCGTCGAGCGGTTGGTCCGGAGGGCATAGTCATCGGAATAGACCTCGTCCGTGGGATGCTCAACCGCGCTCGGAAACGGGTGGAGCGCCACGGCTGGGAGAACGTCCATCTGATTCAGGGAGATGCGACGACTCCGTCAATCGACTCAGCGGATGCACTTGTCTCCACGTTCGTCATCGGTATGCTTGATGACCCGGCAAATGCCGTGCGAACGTGGCTTGAGGTCGTCGAGCCAGGTGGGCGGGTTACGCTACTCAACGCTGCCCGGACGAACCGACTCCTTGCTCGCCCACTCAATCTCCCCTGTCGGCTGTTCGTCCGTTTCACCGCACCGGGCTATCAGCTTCGGCCGGATTCCCCGGTCAAACGGCTCGAAGAACGCTGGGATGACGCAAGCGAGGCACTTTTCGAGGGGACAACAGACCACGTGGATGAACGACTTGGTGCGGGATTTATCACGCTCGCGAGCGGGGAAGTTATCGGATAACATTTGCTGGTGGCCCCCAATATCCTGACCAATGGCAGTTCAGCATTGCAATCTCACGGTCGAATGGCTTGGATATGCAACTATCCGAATTGAATCGCCGGAGACGGTCGTCTATTTTGACCCCGGCCGGTATGGCGTGTTGACTGGCGAGTGGGAACCAGACAGCGAGCAGGCTGGCGTTCATCATCCGCCAGCCCAGGATTACCGCCCGCAGGACGGGGATATCGTCTGCCTCACCCATGTTCATCATTACGACCCTGATGGCATCGAGCGAGTTGCACGGGAGGATGCAACCATTCTGGCGTTCGACGGAATGAACCCACGGAACAGCCGACGGGACCTGCCACGGCTGAGCGAGTTGCCCTATGAGATTCGAACGGTGGGGATGGAAAGCGAAGGTGTCGAAGACGACGTACTGTTCTGGACGGTTGCTGCCTACAACGACCCCGAGGGACCACGCGTGAGCGAGGACGGAACGCCGTTCCATCCCGAAGGACGTGGCTGTGGTTTTCTGTTACAGTTCGGTGAGACCACCGTCTTCTGGCCAGGTGATACGGATGTCCTCGAAGGTCATTCCGAACTCGACGTCGATATTTTCTGTCCGCCGATTGGTGGCTCGTTTACAATGGACCGCGAGGAAGCAGCAGCGCTCGCCAGTGAGCTTTCACCAGACTTGGTCGTCCCCGTTCATTACAATACCTTCGATGCACTGGAAACGAATTCCCGAGCGTTTGCGGCCGATGTTGCATCCGCTGGGATTCCGGTCGCACTTGACGAGCAGTGAGTGTGCAATCCGTCGACTATTTGACCTCTACATTTACGGTATTTCCCTGAGAAGAGACGCTGTATGGGAACAGGGTACACGGTATCCAAACATCGACCAACGGAACGGGGCACACACGATGGCTGACGAGAGCAACCCTGCGGACTCGCTTGGTAACGACGGGCTTGCTGTCGAGACGAGCGATGACGAACTCGTTATCTGGGCAACTATCGACCGACCAGACCAGCGCAATGCACTCAGTGAAGATGTGATGCGTGGCTTGCTCGATGTCGCGGAGTATGCTGACGAGGGGTCTGCGCGGGTTATCGTCATCCGCGGCGCCGGGGGGACATTCTGTTCGGGTGGGGATATGACGGAGTTTCCGCTTGGACAGGGAACACAGGAATACCGGAAGAATTTCTCGGGACTGTCCGTCCTGATTCAGGAGCTACAGGCGACCAGTGCGTTGACCGTTGCCGCAGTCGAGGGCTACTGTCTCGCCGGCGGTCTCGGGCTTGCAAGCGCCTGCGAGTTTGTTGTGGCTCACGAGGATGCCGAGTTCGGCACGCCGGAGGTCGAGATTGGCCTCTTTCCGGCACAGGCGATGGCTCCGATTACGCGCGCCGCAAGCGAGAAGGCCGCCCTCAAACTGCTCTTTACCGGCGAGCGGGTTGATGCCGCGGAAGCAAAGCGAATTGGGCTCGTGACTGACGTTGCTGCAGATGCGGCTTTCGAGGACGATTTGCAGTCGCTCGTTGACAAACTCGCCTCAAACAGCCCAACGCTGATTTCGATGGGGAAAGAGGCCTATTACGAGCAACGACAGATGGGTTTTGACTCCGCACTGGCGTATCTCAAGGAGATAATCACCCTCGTTGCGATGAGCGACCAGACCGAGGAGGGAATCAACGCCTTTCTCACCAACAGCGAACCGGACTGGCGGGGGCGAGAGTCATGACTGCGGTGGATATGTATCGTGACCAGCGCTCGACGAAAGGGAACGACCCCGAGAAGGTCGTTATTTCGGCTGCACTTACCGGTGCGCTCACTACCCGTGACCAGTGTGAGGCAATTCCCTACACCCCGGAAGAGATTGCGGAGGAGGCGAAAGCCGCCCGGGAGGCGGGAGCAGCGGTGGCCCACATCCACGCCCGGACCGAAAACGGCTCGCCGACGTTTTCGACGGACACCTACCAGGAAATTTACGATGCCGTTCGCGACCGGACGGATATCGTTATTAATTTCTCGACCGGGGCTCTCGGCACACCAGTGGAAGACCGACTGGAGTACGTCGAGTCAGTCCAGCCGGAGATGGCGGCGCTGAATATGGGCTCGATGAACTACGCGAAATACTCCGAAAGCCGGGAGGATTTCGTCTTCGATATGGTCTTCGAAAACCCCTTCTCGGAGATTCGGACACTGCTTTCGGGAATGAACGATGCCGGGGTGACGCCTGAACTCGAATGTTTCGACACGGGCCATATTGGGAATACTCGGCCGCTACTGTCCGAGGGTGTGCTGGATAGACGGTTTCACGTCAGCCTCATCATGGGTGTTCTTGGGGGTATTCCGGCCTCCGTTGACAATCTTGCTCATCAGGTTCGCCAACTGCCGGATGACTGTACGTGGCAGGTTATCGGTATCGGTGAAAATCAGTGGCCGCTCGTCGGTGCAGCCCTGACGATGGGCGGCAACGTCCGCGTCGGTCTGGAGGATAACTTCTACCTGCCATCAGGCGAGATGGCAGACGGCAACGGGCCGCTTGTCGAGGCCGCAGCGGAGATGGCCCGAACCGTCGGTCGCGAGCCGGCGACACCAGATGAAGCACGTGAGATTCTCCATATTGACTAATTCGACAGAAACCAACAGAACACCACCACACAAGTATGACGACACCACAGACACCACCAAGTACGGACATTTTCACGGATGATTTGCTTGCAGGTGAAACAGCACTGGTTACCGGCGGCGGTACCGGCATCGGGAAGGCAATTTCACTTGCCTTTGCCGACCACGGCGCGGACGTCGCGATTGCCAGTCGGTCGATGGAGCATCTGGCGCCTGTGGCCGAGGAAATCGAATCTCGTGGCGTAAACGCCTGCGCGACGACCGTTGATGTACGCGAACCAGAGGCGGTCGAAAAGATGGTCGAGACGGTCGTTTCCGACCTTGGCGACATTTCGATACTGGTGAACAACGCGGGGGCGAACTTCCTCAGTCCGGCCGAATCGCTTTCGGAAAACGGCTGGCGGTCAGTCGTCGGGACTATCCTCGATGGGACCGCTTACTGTACGTTTGCCGTCGGCGAGCACATGATAGAACGGGGTACTGGCGGGGTTATCCTCTCGATGGGTGCAACGAACTCGGTCAGGGGTGCACCGTATCACGCCCACTCTGGTGCGGGCAAGGCCGGCGTCCACAACCTGATGCAATCTGTCGCAGCCGAGTGGGCCCGCCACGGCATTCGCGCGAATACGGTTGCACCCGGCGTCATCAAGACGGACGGAATTATGGAGGTGATGGAAGCCGGAATGGGTGAACAGGTCGTCGAAAACGACCTTGCAGCGGACCGGCTTGGAACGCCGGCAGACTGTGTTCCTATCACGCTCTTTCTGGCGAGTGATGCTGCGGCCTATGTGACCGGAGCCTATTTTGCCGTCGATGGCGGGCAGTTACTTGCGCCGACGCCGTTTTGATAATCTCGTTCCGCTCCTCTGGATTCGGTAGACCGCGTTCCTCGCTTACTGAGAGCCCGTCAGAAAATAGTTCTCAAATCTGGGTTACCTCGGTAATTTACTCAGTCCGAGGCGCATACTGAGCACTCAGGAATGTTCGAGGTAGCAGGTAGACACTGCAAGGCGGATTTTGTTATTGCAGTATTTTAGAAGGACTGATGTGCAACATGCAGAGGCTATATTCAGCACACGGTTAGTGTCCATTATTAGTTTTCTTCTCTGATTAAGCTCATAGCCCGTCTATACCTGTTCCTAGCCGATTTGTACCGGGTGTTTATATGAACTCAATTCAATAATTTATCATGAACGGAAGCGTTCTCCAAACCGAGTTCGAATTCACACTCCCGAATGGATATCCCGACGATGAGGGGACACTCCATCGAGACGGGGTGATGCGTCTCGCGACGGCCGCTGATGAAATCAAGCCACTCAAAGATCCGCGTGTCCAGTCAAATAGTGCGTACTTGCCCATTATCCTGTTGTCACGGGTGGTCACTCAGCTTGGGTCTCTAAATGAGGTCACACCACACATAATAGAGAACCTTTTCGCTGCGGATATGGCCTACCTGCAAGAACTATATAAGCGAATCAATCAAGGCGAGGATAACGCCAAGGATGTAGGGTGTCCTGCGTGCGGTGAACAGTTTCAGATCACGATTTAGTTGTCCAAAGAAAGCGTACACCTAATGATTCAAATTTCATATAGTATGTTCGGTGACCGAATAATGCAACGCAAATCAGACTTCTTGATCGTCGCACATGATATCCGTACGGTTGAGGTTCAGGCCGGTGTTCTTGAACTCGACCCTACCAAGGTAGCCATTAACCGACAACGGTTCCCACCGAAAGAAGGGCAGGTCGTGGAGCCGAACGCGCAGGATATTGAACGGGTCCACAGAGTGGGCGAGGTGATCGCAGACCGCTTACGATCTCACGGGTTCAACTCCATCGAGGCAGTAGCCACGGCAGATCGCAACGAACTGACGCAAGTCACTGGAATTGGGAAGGTACGTGCTCGGGAGATACGACAGTCGGCAAAGCAACTCCTCGGAGTTGTGTGTTGAGCATGCGCGTTGTATTCAGCAGCATCAGATTCGCTTCTCCGCTTCTTGTCACAAGTGGTGTGCTACATACAGGCCACCTTTTTCACGGTCGGGTTTCCTCGCTCACTACGTTCGCTGTGGGAACCCTCCCGGCAAAAACGTGGGTGAAAAAGGCGACGACTCGTCACTTCGTTCCTCGCCGTCGGTGAAACGCCTCGCTTCGCTCGGGGTATACCAGATTGCTCAATACACATCACAACATAGCAGTTGGGTCATTCAAATGAGGCTGAAACCAGTCTACAAAACTGATTATCTGACACGCTGTTACTGACTCTGCTCCGGAGGAGTCGCTTCGCTTGCGTCAGCAGCATCGATTCGTTCTCCAGTCTCCCGCTGAGGGTCGCTCGACGCTTTCACTCTACTCTGTTCTAACTCCTCTAATTGCTCGGATATCCGTCGCAATCGGTTTTGCTGCCGGCGGTTCGAGGTCACAATCAGATCGGAGAGAACGCCGAACATGACCAGTTGCAATCCAAACAGCAAGGCAACGCCGCCAGCCAGAGCCAGAACGTCGTGGGCAGTACCCTCAAAAAACCACGCGTAGCCAACATATATGGTGAGCATGACCCCCACAAGCCCGCTGAGAACGCCGACGCTACCGAAATAAAACAGCGGATTGTTGGTTTTGGCCATCTGATAGAGCCGGACGATAATATTTCCGCCATCGCGGAACGGACGGAGGTTGGTCTCGGACTCGTCGGGACGCGGTTCGTACGTTATCGGGACGACAGCGGTTCGAATGTCGTGTTTCACGCATTCGACGGCCATCTCCGTCTCGATGCCGAATCCCTGTGCTGACAGCTCCAGTCGCTCGAATGAAGTCGTTGTGAACGCGCGATAGCCGCTCAGAATGTCCGTGAGATGCTCGCCGTGGATGAACCCGAACGCGCGGTTTATCATTCGATTCCCAACTCTGTTGAGTCGCGTCATCGCCCCGGGTTTCATGTTGGCAAACCGGTCGCCGATGACGTGTTCTGCCTCACCCTCGAAGATGGGTTCGAGCATCCGATGTGCTTCGTCAGCACGGTAGGTCGAATCGCCATCGGCCATCAGGACAATTGGCTGTGAGATGAGTCCGACTGCCTCGCGGACTGCTTGCCCCTTTCCGGAGCCACTCTGCACCTCGACGCGCGCTCCGGCTTCGGCCGCACGTTCCTGCGTCTCGTCGGTCGACCCACCGTCCATCACGA
>LKMJ01004154.1_pt1 | contig 13591 bp, 12 predicted proteins | sample 643391 | NCBI WGS metagenome assembly LKMJ01 (sample SAMN04112250, study PRJNA286221) | soda lake metagenome | biome: soda lake; feature: Kulunda Steppe; material: water; isolation source: sample PL-Br10 brine of Picturesque Lake | place: Russia: Kulunda steppe | collected 2010-07
CATCCACGACACGACCATCGGCTGGCGCTTCGTCAATCCGCGGATGCAGGCGCGCTACGGCATCGATTCGATGCCCGAGACGGCCGACACCGTCGCCGCCGAATGGGGCATCAGCCGCACCGATCAGGACGCCTTCGCCGCGCGCAGCCAGGCGCGCTGGGGCGCGGCGCAAGAGGCCGGGCGCTTTGCCGAGGAACTCATCCCCGTCGAGGTGCCGCAGCGGCGCGGCGACCCCGTCACCGTCGATCGCGACGAGCATCCGCGCCCCGATGTCACCGCCGAAAAGCTCGCCAAGCTCAAGGGGGTGAACGGACCCGATCTGAGCGTCACGCCGGGCAATGCCTCGGGCGTCAATGACGGCGCGGCGGGGCTCGTTGTCGCGAGCGAGGCCGCCGCCGCGCGCCACGGCCTCACCCCGCGCGCGCGGGTGCTCGGCATGGCGGTGGCCGGGGTGGAGCCGCGGATCATGGGCGTCGGGCCGGTGCCAGCGGCGCGCAAGCTGCTCGCGCGCACGGGGCTCACGCTTGGTGACATGGACCTCATCGAGCTCAACGAGGCCTTCGCCGCGCAGGCGCTCGCGGTGACGCGCGATCTCGGGCTGCCCGATGACGCCGCGCATGTGAATCCCAATGGCGGCGCCATCGCGATGGGCCATCCGCTGGGGATGTCGGGCGCGCGGCTCGTGGCGACGGCGAGCTGGGAGTTGCAGCGCCGGGGCGGGCGTTACGCGCTGTGCATGATGTGCATCGGGGTGGGCCAGGGCATCGCGCTGATCCTCGAGCGCGTCTGAGCGGGCGCGCTCACCGCTCGGTCAGCTTGAGCTCGATGCGCCGGTTGCGGGCGCGCGCCTCGGGGGTGTTGGCGGGATCGACGGGGCGGTATTCGCCGAACCCTGCGGCCGCGAGCCGATCGGCCGGAAAACCCAGCTCGTCAATCATGTAGCGCACCACCGACAGCGCGCGCGCCTGGCTGAGTTCCCAGTTATCCTCGAACTCGGCGTCGGCGCCGGTGATCGGCAGGTTGTCGGTGTGGCCATCGACGCGCACGATCCAGTCGATCTCGTCGGGGATCTCGTCGGAGATCTCGCGCAGCAGCGCGACAACGCTCTCGATCTCGATCTCGCCGCCGCTCGCGAGATCGGCGGAGGCGAGATCGAAAAGCACCTCCGAGGAAAAGACGAAACGATCGCCGACGATCTCGATGCCCTCGCGATCGCCGAGCAGCTGGCGCAGGCGCCCGAAGAACTCGGAGCGATACTGTTCGAGATCCTGCGCCTCGCGCTCGAGCCGTTCGCGCTCGGCCGCCTCGAGATCGGCGCGGCGGCGCTGCTCCTCGGCGGCGCGGGCGAGCGCAGCGTTGAGCCGTGCGCTCAGCGCCTCGATCTGGACATCCGCGGCGACATCGCGCGCCTCGGCATCGTCGAGCAGGGCCTGAAGCTCGCCGAGCTGGCGGCGCAGCTCGATGACCTGCTGATTGAGCAGCACGGCGCGGCGGTCGCTCTCGGCAGCGCGCTCGTCGCGCTCGGCTAGTTCGCGTTCGGCCTGCGCGAGCAGCGCGGCGCGCAGATCTGACTCGGCCTCCACCGCCTCGAGCCGCTCTTGCAGATCCTCTTCGGCCGCCTCGGCCGCGGCGAGCAGGGTCAGGGTTTCCTCGGCTTCCTGCCGCGCCGCCTCGAGCGACAGGGTCATCGCGGTGAGCTCGTCATCGGCGTCCATCAGCCGGGCCCGCAACGCCTCCGCCGCGGCGACCTCGGCGATCCGCTCGGCCTCGGCCTGTGACAGCTCCGCCTCGGCATCGGCGAGCCGGTCGCGCAGCGCCTGCGCGGCGGCGGCCTCGCGCAGCCGCGCGGCTTCCTCTTCGCTGATCGTGTCCTCGAGTTCCTCGACCCGCTCCGCGAGGCGCTGCCGGTCCTCGAGTTCGCGCAGCCGCGCGGCCTCGGCATCGTCGAGCGCGGCCTCGAGCTCGGCGAATTCGGCGCGCAGAACGCTCTGCGTGGCGATCGACGCAAGCCGCGCCGACCGCTCCTGCGACAGCGCGTCCTGCGCCGCGTCGAGCTGCTCGGTCGTGGCGTCGAGGTCGGCCTCGCGCTGTGCGAGTTCGGCCGCGATATCCGCCAGCGTTGCCTCGCGCTCGGCCATTTCGGCGCGCAGCTGCTCGAGCGCCGCTTCGACCGCCTCGCGCTGCAAGGCGGCGAGCCGCGCGGCCTCGGCCTCGGCGTCGCGCTCGTCGCGGGCAGCGGCGAGGTCCTGTTCGAGCGCCTCCTGCGCCGAAACCAGCGCGTCGCGTTCGACTTCGAGATCCGCGATCTCGAAGCGCGCCGCGTCACGCTCGGCGAGCAGGGTCGCGACCTGCGCCTCGAACCCCTCGATCTGCGCGCGCGCCGAGGCAAGCGCTCTGTCGCGCCCGGCGAGCGCGGATGTCATCGCCGCAAGCCGCGCCGCGCGGTCGCGCGCCGTCGCCTCGGCCTCCGAGAGCGCCGCGCCGAGTCCCGCGACCTCATCCTCCAGCGCGGCGGCCTCGGCCTCGGCGCTGCTCAGCTCGTCGCTCAGCGAGGAGATCTCGCGCTGCAGTTCCTGCAATTCGCTGTCCTGGGTCGTGATCGTCTCGCGCAGGACGAACTGCACGATCATGAAGATCGACAGCACGAACATCAGCACCAGCAGCAGGGCCGTCATCGCATCCACGAAGCCGGGCCAGATCGAGGAAGTGAAGCGCTGCCCTGTCCGGCGCGAAAGCGGCATGGGCTACGTCTCCCGGTCGGGTCCGGCCCCCGATGCCGCGCGCGACAACTGGCGCACCGAGCGGGTGAGATTGGCGAGGTCGCTGCGCAGGTCGGTTATGCTTTCCTGGCGGCCCGCCGAGATCTCCTCGAGAATGCGCAGCAGCTGCACGTCGATGGAGCGCAGCCGCATGCGCGCCTCGGCATCGCCGTCTTCGAAACTCTCGCCGTCGCCGCGCGCCTCGAGCGCGTCGACGAGCCGCTGCTGCCCCTCGGCGACGCGGGCGAGCGCGGCGCCGGCGTCGCTCTCGCGGTCGAGGCGCGTGGCGAGCCGCTCGACCGCTTGCGTGAGCGCGCCGATATTCTCCTCGGAGCGCGCATAGGTCGCCTGCATCGCCTCGACCTGCCCGGCCATGTGGTCGAGCAACCCCTCGAGCCCGGCGCCGTCGCCCGAGCCTTCCCCGTCGCCGGCAAGGCCGATGCGGGTGAATGAGGACAGCCAGTCCTCGAGCTCGCGGTAGAAGCGGTTCTGGCTCTGGCTCGCGAAGAGCTCCAGAAGCCCCACGACGAGCGAGCCCGCCAGCCCCAGCAGGGACGACGAGAAGGCCGTCCCCATGCCGCCGAGCTGTTCCTCGAGCCCCTGCATGAGCCGGTCGAAGATGTCGATGCTGCCCTCGTCCTCGGAGGGCGCCAGCGAGCGGATCGTCTCCACTACGGCGGGCACGGTAATCGCGAGGCCGTAGAACGTGCCGAGCAGGCCGAGAAAGATCAGCAGGTTGACGATATACCGCGTGATGTCGCGATCCTCGTCGATGCGGGTGCCGACGGATTCGAGCATCGTGCGCGCGGAGCCCGCGGCGATCTTGCTGCTCGCGCCGCGCTCGCGCAGGAGCGCGGCCATCGGTGCGAGCAGCCGCGGCGGCACCGTCATCCGGTGGCCGGGGGTCTCCGCGGCGAAGCCCTCGATCCAGCGGATCGAGGCGGACAGCTGATAGATCTGCAGAAAGCAGGTCACCACGCCGATCACGAAGACGCCGAAAATGAAGCCGTTGAGCCAGACATTGGCGAAGAAGACGGCCGAGACCCGCGGAAACGCGATGTAGGAGCCGAGCGCCACGAGCACCAGCACCGCGAGCATCAGCGTGAGCTGTCGCAGCGGGCGGGAGAAATACGGTCGAGTGTCGCGCCGGGGCGGTTTCATGGGTCCTTGCTACGTCGGCAGCATCAAGGGAATACTATGGGCCGCAATGGGATATGCCAAGCGACGATCCCTCGACCGTCACCCGCGGTTGATCTGCGCGACACGCTGCGTCAGCCAGGCGAGGTCCTCATCCCCGATGCCGAGCGCCTCAAGATGACGCGCCGTGCTGAAAAGATAGTCGCTGTTCGCGCCCATGCCGCCTTCGGCGTCGGCGATGATCGCGGCCTGTTCCTCGAGCGGCAGCGCCCCGCAATACTGCGCGTGCTGCGAATCGATGACATAAGTCACCGCCGTGACCTGCCGGCCATCCTCGAGCTCGAGGCGCTGGCGCGTTTCCAGATAGGCCGCCGAGATCAGCTCGCGTGCGCGCAGGTATTCCAGCGTCTCCGCCGCGATCGGGCCAGGCACCTCGAAGGCGACCCCGTGACACCGCGCCCCGTCGACCGCGTCGAGCGCGAGCACGAGCCCCGGCCGCTGCGGCGTGCCGCGATGATGGATCGAGCGCATGCAGAAGGAGCGGCGATAGCCCGCCAGCGTGGCGAGTCGCGTCTCGCCATGAGCGAAACCCGGATTCCAGATCAGTGAGCCGTATCCGAAAACCCACAGGCTGTCGTCGCGCATCGTGATGGTTCCTTGGTGGCAGGGCGTGTAAACACTATCATTCAGCCCGAGGAAAGGGAGGCCGATGCGCCGAATGAAGATCGCACTGCTGCTGGTGGTGCCACTGTGCTGGATCGCGTACTGGGTCGGCACCGCGCAGCTCGCCGAGCGATATGTCGGGCCATGGCTCGAGGCGCGGCCCATCGGCGACGCACAGCTGGCCCATGGCGGGCTGTCCATGGCCGGGTTTCCGCATCGCTTCGACGTGTCGGTGACGCGCCCGCAATTCTTCGACATCAGCGGCTATGGCTGGAGCGCGCCCTCGATGCGCCTCGAGGCGGCGAGCTACTGGCCGCAGGACATCACGCTGCGCCTGCCGGGCACGCAGCGGCTGCACCTGGCCGAAGAGACCGTCACCGTGACCAGCGCACGGCTCGATGGGGGCGCGCGCTTGCGCCCGCTCCGGCGTCTGGGTCTCGACGCGCTGCGGATCGACGCCGAGCAACTGCATCTCGAGTCGCAGCATGGCTGGACAGCCGGCATCAGCACGGGCGAGCTGCGGATGCGGCGCGCGGACGGCGCGGGGCGCCTGCATGACCTGACGACGCAGGCATCGGATATCGTCCTGCCCGCGGGGCGCGGGGTGCCCGCGCGCATCGACCACGCCGCGCTCGACGCGCAGCTCGCCTTCGCTCAGCCGCTCGACATGGATGCCGCGGACGGGCTGCCGCCCGTCGTCGGGCTCGAGCTGCACGAGGGCCAGCTTGCCTGGGGGCAGATCGAGCTGCGCGCCGCCGGCACGCTCGATGTCGACGCCGAAGGTCGGCCCGAGGGGCAGATCACCCTGCGAATCACGCATTGGCGCGATCTGCTTGACATGGCGGAGGCGGCCGAGCTGCTCTCGGGCAACCAGCTGGCGCTGGCCGAGCGCGCGCTGCAGTCGCTCGAGGATCGCAGCGGCAGCGAAAACACCGTCGAGGCGCCGCTGACCCTCTCGGACGGCATGATCCGGCTCGGTCCGGTGCCGCTCGTGCCGATCCCGCGGCTTTGAGCCGCGCCCCCGTCCAGCGATCATCTGCGTGCGCCTGCGCAGGCGCGATCACCATCGCCCCGGAGGAACGGTGGCTTTCGCGCGGTCCGGTTCCGCAACGCCGTGCCGGGCGGGCGGGCCAAGAGCTCAGTGGAAACTCGCTCGGAGTGCGGCTATGAAAGCCTGGCCGCGAGGGCCGGCCTGATCCTCGCAAAGGCGCCGGGCCGCCGGGCGCCGAAGCGGATACCGGCGCCCCACGCATTCCGGTGAACAAACCATTGACGGAGACATGCATGACCAATGTGAACACACTTCTGCCGACCTCGCTCGTCGGGTCGTACTGCCAGCCCGACTGGCTGATCGACCGCGAGAAGCTCAAGGGGCGCTTCCCCCCGCGCACCCGCGCCGCCGAGCTCTGGCGCATCCCGTCCGAGCAACTGGACGAGGCCCAGAACGACGCCACCCTCGTCGCGATCCGCGAGCAGGAGCGCGCCGGGCTCGACATCATCACCGATGGCGAGATCCGCCGCGAGAGCTACTCGAACCGCTTCGCGACCGCGCTCGAGGGCGTCGATCTCGAGAATCATGGCACCGCGCTCGACCGCTCCGGCGAGCCCAACCCGGTGCCGCGCGTCGTCGGCCCGATCCGGCGCAAGCACCCGGTCGAGGTCGCGGACATGAAGTTCCTGCGCGCCAGCACCGACCGACGCACCAAGATCACCGTGCCGGGCCCCTTCACGATGTCGCAGCAGGCGCAGGACGATTTCTACGGTGACCCGGCGAAGATGGCGATGGACTATGCCGCGGCGGTCAACGCCGAGATCAAGGACCTGCACGCCGCCGGCGCCGATATCGTTCAGATCGACGAACCCTACATGCAGGCCCGCCCCGAGGCCGCGCGCGAATTCGGTGCCGACGCGCTGCGCCGCGCGCTCGACGGGGTGCGCGGCGAGACGGCCGTGCATATCTGCTTCGGCTACGCCGCGATCATCCACGAGCGGCCGACCGACGGCTACTCCTTCCTGCCCGAGTTTAACGACATCGAGGTGACCGGCGTGTCCATCGAGACGGCGCAGTCCAATCTCGACTGCTCGATTCTGGAGAAGCTGTCGAAGAAGAAGATCATCCTCGGCGTGCTCGATCTGTCGGATATGAGCGTGGAAAGCCCGGAGACGGTCGCCGGGCGCATCCGCCGGGCGCTGCCCCATTGTGACGCCGAACGCATCGTGGTCGCGCCCGATTGCGGGCTGAAATACCTGCCCCGCGACGTGGCCTTCGGCAAGATGAAGGCGATGGCCGAGGGTGCGGCGATCGTGCGTGCCGAGCTGAGCTGAGCCGGACGCCCGGCGGTCCGCCGCCGGGCGCCCTACCCCGCCAGCTCCGCGACCGGCACCGTCCAGCCCGGATCGGCATGCAGCGCCCAGTAGGCCTCGCGAAGCGCCCGGGTCTGCGGCCCCGGCGCCCCGTCGCCCACCGCCGCGCCGTCGAGCCTCGTCACCGGGATCACCCCGCCCGCCGTCGAGGTCAGCAGCACCTCCCGCGCCCCGCGCAGCGCCGCAGCCGAAAGCGGCCCGCGCCGCACCGCGCCGCCCATACGCTCGATGAGGCGGCACACCGTGTCGCGGGTGATGCCGTCGAGCACCCCGTCCTCGGGGGTGATCCAGTCCGACTCGCACCGCGCGAAGACGTTGAAGCCCGGCCCCTCCACGACATTGCCGGCCCCGTCCGAAAGCAGCACGCTGTCGTGCCCGGCGTCGAGCGCGTCGAACAGGCCGAGCGTCATGTCGAGCCAGTGATAATTCTTGATGCGCGGATCGACGGAGGCGGGCGGGATGCGCGCGCGCGCCGAGAGCGCGACATCGAGCCCCGTCTCCTGCTGCTCGGGCGTGGCCACCCAGATGAACGGCACCGCGAAGGCGAGGAAGCGGTTGGTGCAGCTGCGCGGATCGCGCGAGCCCGGCGCGGGCGTGCCGCGCGTCGCGATCATCGCGACATAGGCCCGCTCGAGACCGGTCACACGCACCAGCCGCGCGAGCTCGGGGCCGATACCTTCGGGGGCGACCGGCAGGCTGTCATAGCGCAGCGCCGCGCAGTTGCGCGCGAATCGCGCCAGATGCGCCTCGAGCCGGAAGAATCGCCCGTCCCAGACATGAACCACGTCATAGGTGGCATCCCCGTGCAGGAACCCCCAATCCGTCAGCGGCAGCGCCGCCTCGGCGATCGGGACGACGGCGCCGCCGATCAGGGCGGCCCCGTCGGACAAGGGCGGTCGGGCGGTGTCGGGCATGGCGGCCTCCGGTGTCCTGCACCGAGCCTAGCGCATCGTGGCCTCGATCGCACGCACACCGCTTGACCCGCGCTGCGGCGCCGCTTACCTCGGTGTGGCGCGGATGGCCGGATGGCCGCACCCTTGCGGGTGAGGAAAGTCCGGACTCCATGAAGCAACGGTGCCGGGTAACGCCCGGCCGGGGCAACCCGAGGGAAAGCGCCGCAGAGAACAGACCGCCTGCAGCCGCAGGTAAGGGTGAAACGGTGGGGTAAGAGCCCACCGCGGGACCGGCAACGGGACCGGCACGGCAAGCCCCACCGGGAGCAATGCCGAATAGGGGCTTCGCGCGGGCATCGCCCGCAGGGACGCTTCAGCCCGGAGGCCCGGGTAGGCAGCACGACCCCGTCAGCAATGGCGGGGCCAGAGGAATGGCCATCCAGGGCGGCCCCGCCGCCCGGACAGAATCCGGCTTACAGGCCATCCGCGCACCCGTCGACCGATCGAATGGCCGGTTGACACCGCGCCGCGCGCGCGTAAAAGGCGGGTTTGGCATTCCGGGCGGCCCGCCGCCGCCCCGACGAGGAGCGACACGATGGCGAAACCGACGACGATCAAGATCCGTCTCAACTCGACGGCGGGCACCGGGCACTTCTATGTCACCAAGAAGAATGCCCGCACCATGACCGAGAAGATGACGATCCGCAAATACGACCCCGTCGCGCGCAAGCATGTCGAATACAAGGAAGGCAAGATCAAGTAAGGTCTTGCCCGCATTGCGCTGTGCGCCGCGTTCCGGCAGGGGGCGCGGCGTTTTCATGCGCGCGCGAAGATCAGGTAGTGCGGCACCCGGCCCTCGCGCAGCGCCTTCTCCTCGTAGCGGGTACGGTGCCAGTCCGCCCAGGGCGTGTGCCAGTCCGAAGGGTCCGGGGTGCGCAGCGCGAACCCCGACGGGGGGACCTCCTCCAGGGCCTGGCGGACGTAATCCGCGATATCGGTAGCGATGAACAGCTCCGCCCTCGGCCGCATCACCCGCGCGAGCGGGGCGAGATGCTCGGGCGTGACGAAGCGGCGGCGATGGTGGCGCGCCTTGGGCCAGGGATCCGGGTAGAGCAGGAAGGCGCGGTCGATGCAGCCATCGGGCAGCACGTCGAAGAGATCGCGCACATCGCCCGCATGGACGCGCACATTGCCCGGATCGCCTGCGCGCAGCTTGCCCAGAAGCGTGGCAACGCCGTTGATGAAGGGCTCGGCGCCGATGAAGCCGATGCCCGGATTGGCACGCGCCTGATCGGCGAGATGCTCGCCCGCGCCGAAGCCGATCTCCAGCCAGAGCGGGCGCGTATCCCCGAACAGCGCCGCCGGGTCGATCGGCGCGCGCGCCGGGTTGTCGGCGGGGTCGGCGTCGGGGACCTTCAGCCGCGGCAGATCCTCGGCGAGGTAGCGCTCATGGCTGCGCTTGAGGCCCTTGCCCTTGCGGCGGCCGTAGAAATTGCGCTGCGGCGCGGCGGTGTCGGGCATTGCGGCCTCGTCGGAGTTGCACGCGCGCATATGCGGGTGCGGGGCGGGGCCGGTCAAGGGGCGGCGGGTCAAGGGCGTCGCCGCGCCAGCGCCATGAGCGCCAGAAGCCCCATGAGCGCGAGCGCGAGCGGCCCGTCGCCCATGCGCGCATAGGGCGTGGGCGCGAGCGCGGCGGGCAGCGGCGCGTCGATCTTGCCCGCCTCGCCGAGCGGCAGCGACGCCTTGATCCGCCCGCGCGCATCGATCACCGCCGAGACCCCGGTATTGGCCGCGCGCAAGACCGGCAACCCCTGCTCGACCGCGCGCAGCCGGGCCTGGGCGAGGTGCTGATAGGGCCCGGTGAGGCGGCCGAACCACGCGTCGTTGGTGGCCTGCAGCATCCAGTCGGGGCGGGTTTCGGTGCGCAGATGCCGCGCGAAGATCGTCTCGTAGCAGATCATCGCCAGCGCGGTCCCCGCATCCCCCAGATCGAGCATGCGCGGCCCAGGCCCGGCCTCGAAGCCCGACAGCCCCCGCGCCGCGAAGGCCGGCAACGCGAGCCCGTCGAACCAGTGCGCGAAGGGGACGTATTCGCCGAAGGGCACGAGATGGTGCTTGTCATAGATCTCGCCGGGGCTGCCATCGGGGCCGATCACGGCGATGCTGTTGCGGTATCCCCCGGCATCGCCGCGCTGGATGCCCACGGCGGCGGGGGCGCCGCCGGCGGCCTCGGCGACCATCTCGAGCGCGGGGCCGGCATTCTCCATCAGGTAGGGCACCGCCGTCTCGGGCCAGACCACGAGATCGGGATCGCCCGGCGCGGCCGTGAGCTCCAGCGCGCGCTCGAAGAAGACATGCACCCAGTCGGGATGCCATTTGAGATGCTGCGCGGCGTTTGGCTGCACGAGCCGGATCTCGGCGCTGCGAGCGGGCTCGGGCAGCGGCCGGTCCTGCCAATGCGCCCCGGCCAGCCACAGCACCGCGATCATCGCCGCAGCTCCCCCCGCCGCCACCGCGGCGCGCGCGCGCGTGGCCGCGGCGGCCGGCAGCGCCGCGAGCAGCAGCGCCAGCAGCGTCAGCCCCCCGGCCCCGAGCAGCACCGCACCCTGCATCACCGGCGTGCCGATCCAGCCATGGCCGATCATCGCCCAGGGAAAGCCCGTGAAGACATGGCCGCGCGCCATCTCCGCCGCCGTGAGCGCCAGCGCCAGCGCCAGCGCGCGCAGCGCCGGGCCACGCCCGAGCGCATGCGCAAGCACCGCCGCCGCGGCCCAGAACAGCGCCATCCCGAAAGCCATCCCGAACACCGCGAAAGGCGCGAGCCAGATATGGCGCAGCGGATCGACAAGGAAGGGCTCCACGAGCCAGGACAGCGCGGCGAGGAAATACCCCGCCCCGCCGAGCCAGCCGAGCCATGCCGCCGCCCCCGGCCCCGGCGCGCGCACGATCAGCGCCATCAGCCCCGCCAGCGCCGGCAAGGCGAGCCACCACGCCCCGAGCGGCGCCTGCCCTGCGGCCGCGAGCGCGCCGAGCAGCGCCGCCGCCCCGAGCCGGCGCCAGCCCGGCCGCGCGGCCCGAAGCCGGGCCAGAGCTCCGATCATCCTGCGATCATTCGGCCGCTTCGGGCAGCCGCACGCGCAGCCGCTTGATGCGGCGCGGATCGGCGTCGAGGACCTCGAAGGTCGCGCCGCTGTCATGTTCGATGACCTCGCCACGGCTCGGCAGCCGCCCGCTCAGAAGCGCCACGAGCCCGCCCAGCGTGTCGATCTCCTCCTCGTCACCATCGGCGGTGAAGGCGAGACCGGTCTCGGCCTCGAACTCCTCGAGCGGGGTGCGCGCGGAGGCGAGGTAGGAGCCGGGGCGCTCCTCGGTCCAGTAGCCCTCCTCGTCGGTGTCGTGCTCGTCCTCGATGTCGCCCACGACCTCCTCGATGAGATCCTCGATCGTCACCAGCCCGTCCACGCCGCCATACTCGTCGATCACCAGCGCCATGTGCAGCCGCTCGCTCTGCATCTTCTGCAACAGCACCGCGAGCGGCATCGAGGGCGGCACGAAGAGCAGACCGCGCAGCAGCGGGCGCAGGTCGATCTCCTCGCCCTGGCCGTTGAAGCCGTGCTCGAGCGCGAGATCCTTGAGCAGCAGCAGCCCGAGCGGATGATCGAGCGTCTCGTCATAGACCGGAAGGCGCGAATAGCCGCTCTCGCGGAACACGCCGACGAGCTCGGACTTGGCGATGTCCACCGGCACGGCGACGATCTCGGCCTTGGGTGTGGCGACATCCTCGGTGCGCAGGCGCCGCAGGTTGTCGAGCCCCGGCAATACCTCGCGGACCGCCCCACGGCCGAGTGGCGCGCCGTCGGCCTCGTCCTCGTCGGAGGTGTTGAGCGCGTCGATCATGCGGCCGAAGAAGCCGCGCTGTTGCGATGACGCATCCGCGTCGTCCGAACTGCCGTCGGCGGACGGCGACGGGTCTTCCGTCTGCTGCATTGGTCCTTTCCGTGTCGCGGGCGTCAAGCGCCCTCGGCGGAATATGGGTCCGCCACCCCGAGCCGTGCAAGTATCCGTGCTTCGCGCGCCTCCATCAATGCGGCATCGCGGTCACGCTCGTGATCATACCCCATCAGGTGCAGAATGCCATGCACGAGAAGATGCGTGGCATGATCGGCCAGCGGCTTGCCCGCCGCGGCGGCCTCGCGCGCGCAGGTCTCATGGGCGATGGCGATATCGCCAAGCGCGCCGGGTGCGGGCGCGGCGGGGGCGTCGCCGTCGCGCGCCGCGCCGCGTTCGGCCGAGGGCCAGGAGAGCACGTTGGTGGGCGTCGCGCGGCCGCGAAACTGCGCGTTCAGTGCGGCGATGCGCGAATCGTCGCAGGCCAGCACGCAGATCTCGAAATCCCCCGCAGCCAGGCCGAGCTGCGCAAGGGTCGTGTCGGCGGCCCGCTCGGCCAACGCCTCGATCCCCGCCGCCTCCCAGCGCGGATCCGCGATCACGACGTCAAGCTCCAGCGGCATCGTCGCGCTCATAGGCCTCGATGATGCGCGCCACGAGCGGATGGCGCACCACGTCCCCGGCGGAGAAATAGGTGAAGGAGACCCCCGCGACCCCGTCGAGGATGCGCTCGGCCTCCGACAGGCCGCTGGTCACACCGCGCGGCAGGTCGACCTGCGTGCGGTCGCCGGTGATCACCATGCGCGAGCCCTCGCCGAGCCGGGTGAGGAACATCTTCATCTGCATGGAGCTCGCGTTCTGCGCCTCGTCGAGCACCACGAAGGCGCGCGACAAGGTGCGCCCGCGCATGAAGGCCAGCGGCGCGATCTCGATGTTGCGCTCCTCGATGAGGCGGGCGAGCTGCTTGCCGGGGATGAAATCGTTGAGCGCGTCGTAGAGCGGCTGCATGTAGGGGTCGATCTTCTCCTTCATGTCGCCAGGCAGGAAGCCGAGCCGCTCGCCCGCCTCGACGGCGGGGCGCGCGAGGATGATGCGGTCCACATGCCCCTCGATGAACATCGACACGGCGACGGCCACCGCGAGGTAGGTCTTGCCGGTACCTGCCGGGCCGATACCGAAGGCGAGCTCGTGGCCGTAGAGCGCCTCGACATAGCCGCGCTGCGCACGGGTGCGCGGCTCGACGGATTTCTTGCGGGTGCGAATCTCGAGCCGGTCACCGCGAAACATCTCGACCTGCGTGCCTGAGCCGGCGCCATCCCCGCCACGGATCGCGCCGTCGACATCGCCCGCCTCCACACCGCGCCCCTCCTCGAGCCGGTCATAGAGCGATTGCAGCACCTCGGCGGCCCGCGCACGGCTGCCCGAATCGCCATGCACGGCGAGCCGGTTGCCGCGCCGCGCGATCTGCACGTCGAGCTGATGTTCGAGCTGGGCGAGGTTGCGGTCGAAGGCGCCGCACAGATCGATCAGTAATCGGTTGTCGGGAAACTCGACCAGCGTCTCGCGGTTATCGTCCGGCGACGGTGGCGGGGTCGGCGCGCTGATGCCCAAACGGCTCTCCTTGGCGAAGCTCCACTGCGAAGGTGGCAATTCGCGCGCGCGCTGGCAAGCGTGATGGCGCGATTTCGGCATTTGGCGCGGCGATTCGGCGCTGTTCAGTGCGCAATCTCGCCGGCGAGGGAGTTGCGCGCGCTCGCGGTGATGCGCACCCGCGCGAGGTCGCCGGCCCGCAGCGCGGGGTCGGTGACATGGACGGCGTGCAGATGCTCGGACTTGCCGACCATCTGTCCGGCCTCGCGCCCGGGCTTCTCGAACAGCACCGAAACC
>LKMJ01004155.1_pt1 | contig 13591 bp, 12 predicted proteins | sample 643391 | NCBI WGS metagenome assembly LKMJ01 (sample SAMN04112250, study PRJNA286221) | soda lake metagenome | biome: soda lake; feature: Kulunda Steppe; material: water; isolation source: sample PL-Br10 brine of Picturesque Lake | place: Russia: Kulunda steppe | collected 2010-07
GCTGCGAAGGTTTTGCTGTGTTTGGAGGAGAGTGGGGGGCTGCGAAGGTTTTGCTGTGTTTGGAGGAGAGTGGGGGGCTGCGAAGGTTTTGCTGTGTTTGGAGGAGCGTGGGGGGGCTCCCAGGGGCCTCAGGAAGAGAGTGCCGCCAGGGGAGGGGCAGCAAGGGGCCCTCCGCAGCTGGTGTGGGAGGCCAATGTTGAGAGGTTTGTTGGGCGAGGCCGGAGAGTGTATCCATGGGCTGGGGGCGGGAGCAAGTGCAGTTCTCGGGCAGGGCCATGGAACATGTGTGGGGTGGGTCGGGCAGGGTCGGGCAGGGCCATGGAACATGTGTGGGGTGGTGATGGGCTGGGTCGGGCAGGGTCGGGCAGGGTGCACTCAGGCAAAGTGGGTGTGCACAGGCCTGGTGATAGAGCAGGGTCGGCGGGGGTTGGGCAGATGGGCAGAGGGTCACGAGGGGATGGGCAGGTTGGCGGAGTTGAGATAGCTACGGCTTTGTAATGGCCATGGCCTGTCCGAGCTTTGAGTGCGATGGGCCCTGTTCCGAGGGGAGAAAGAATGGAGGCCAGACACCTCACTCTGGGTCCCGACAGAGACGTGTGATGAGGTGCCGAGCAGCGGGTTTTGAAGCAGGCACAGTGTGAGAAGTGCAGCGGGAGTGTGGGGGGGGGTGCATGGTGGCCTGAGGGCATGGTGCCCAAGATGTTGAGGGCAGGAGCGAGTGATCTGCCCTGCGAAGGCCCTCGATGAGTGGAGAGGGGGCACTCTCTGAAAGGAGAGGGGGCCCTCACCGAGAGGGTTGGCCCTGCGGATGCCCCTCACTGAGAGAGGAGTGGCTGATTGGCTCTACTGATGCTGGCCACGTGCGCGCAGGCTGGAGCCTGAGCAGCACTGGGACCTGCCTGCGCTGGCGATGCTCGGCATGTTGAGCATGCGCGCGGAGCACGACCCAGGCAAGGGCAGCCTGCAGGCCCTGGCGAGCGCGGCGGCCCCGCAGCTGCTGCCCACCGGAGCCCCACCCACCGCTGCCGCCACGGTGCTGCAGGTGTGTGCGGGTCGTGGATGGAGCGCTGTGCTCATTTGTGCACGCTCTGCCGCGCATGCACGCACATATGTGTGTGTAAAAGTGCATGCACATGTGCGTGTAGAAGCGCATGCACATGTGCATGTAGAAGTGCATGCACATGTGCGTGTAGAAGTGCATGCACATGTGCATGTAGAAGTGCATGCACGTGTGTATGAGTGCATGGACACGTGCTTATAGAGTGCATGCACTTGCGTATAGTTGCATGCTCGTGTGCGTGTAAAAGTGGATGCACGTGTGTGTGCATGTGTAGAAGTGCATGCTCATCAGTAAAAAAAGTGCATGCTCATGTGTAAAAATGCATGTCTAATTGCGAGTTGGTGTGCATCAGGATGGATGCGGCACCCTCGCCAGGGCCTGCGCATATTCCTCCTCTTGCACACCCCTTGACACACGTGCACACACACGCACACGCGTACACACATCCTTATGCTGACATTCCCTTGTGATGGCGCACCCTCCAAAAGGCGCACCCTCCTTTTGACATGCCCCTGAAAGGGCCTAAACTGAAATGCCCTTACAGCCTTAACGCCTAAACGCCCCTATCAAAAATATCACAGGCATCAGCATGCTTGTCGCCCTCAAGCTTGGCATCCCCTTCCCCTCAAAGGCCAATATGGCATGGGCAAGCCATGTTTATGAGCAGTCACCTCCCATCCACAAGCCAAACATGAGGCCCACGTGCATGGGCAAGACGTACTTGTCTTGGAAGTGACACATGGCCTGTTTCCATGCGCGTCAGCCGCTACCAAGACCTACTCTCAAAAGTATGAGCACAGCGCCTGTGGAGGGTAAAAAGGAAAAAGAAAATCACACAGGTTGTGAACACTCCGTCAATCAAGAGAGAGGGGCCACCTTGGGCCTCGGCATTGATGACCACACTCCACCTGCGCACCTAAGCTAGCACTCCCCTTCCGTGCGCAGGTGCTTGTGCGCTTCAATTTTCATCCGGGAGAGACATGGCTTCACAGCTTTGTTAGAGCCACGCAGCCAACGCTCCACACTCTAGTTTCTGTGCCCCCTAGTGGCGGCAAGACCAGCAACGGCGGCGCGTACGGGCAACAGGTATGAGCGCTTTGTGTGTGGCTGTGCGTGTGTGGATGTGTTCGTCCGTTTCCTTCACCCCTCCAAGTGGAAACAAAGCCTGCTGCAGCAGTGCGGATGGGCAATGTGTGTGAATGTGTGCGCTTGTGTGTGCGTGTGTGGCGTTTGCCCTTCCTCTCTTTGCCTCTGTGCCCTTCAGAGGGAACACGTGCAGCTGCAATAGCAGAAGCACCAGCAGGCTTTCCGCAGCAGCGCACACAGGCAGCATGAGGCCATTATAAAAGTGCACACAGGCGGCATGACGCTGTTGTAAAAGCGCAGGCTAGCGCAGGCTGCACCCTGTAAGCTCAAGCGCTTTGGGGTGAGGGGAGAAGGGGGTGCGTACATGTGTGTCCGTGTGACTGCTTTCAGAAGGAACAAGAGGTCAGTCTCCCCGTTGTTGGGGGGAAAGGGATTGCTGCTATGGTTTGGTCAATTGGGGAATTGTCCTTTAAGTATGTGTTGTTTGGCTGGGGGCGCCCTATTGGTCCATGCGTGTGTGCAAACAAGCACACAAGAATGACCACGCGCTTTTCTGCTTAAGTGTAGTGGGTGTGGACCAAGCAGAGCAGAAAAGCGCAGAGTTGGCCTGGGGTCTAAGTCTTCCCTGTGCTGAGACATCTGGATAACCTATGTCGCTCCTGTGCAGACAACTTGTCTGCAGCAAGGCAGGTATGGCCCTGCCAAAAATGCCAGTGCATCCAGGGCAGACGACTAGGCGCCCCATCGTGCAAACGCGTGGCACAGCATTACAAAAGGCTGCTTACACATGCTTTCAAGGAGGCAGGGCAGCCCGCAAACGCAGCTACCCCTCATCCATGCCACGCAGGCAAGCGCCGCCCTGGCCAGCCTGTTGGCCTGCTTTGCGGGGCTGAAGTGGGCCCCCCCTCGGGAATGGCTGGCAGTGTACTACACGGTGCGTGGCCCCCCCTCGGGAATGGCTGGCAGTGTACTACACGGTGCGTGGCCCACCCTCTGCCTGCGTGGCCAGGGGCCCTGCCTGCGTGTGCGTGGCCTGGGGCCCTGCCTGCGTGGCCTGGGGCCCTGCCTGCATGGCCTGGGGCCCTGCCTGCGTGGCCTGGGGCCCTACCTGCATGGCCTGGGGCTGCAAGGCTTTGAGCTGCTGGGCTTTGAGCTGATGGGCCTAGCTGCACAACAGGGCATGCGCAGGAAGGGTCTGGTGGCCATGCGCACTGGTGTGCCACACGCAGGGACGATGCATGCCTGAGCCATTTGTGTTGAATGTGTGGATGTAAGGATGCAAGCATGCATGCAAGTATGTACGCGAGTATGTGTGTATGCACACAAGTATGTGTGTACGTACGTGCGTATATAATCATGTGTCTCACGGTCCTGCGCAGGTGCTGTGCAAGGGCCACGTGCCCCTCCTGAGCCATGCCTTCCTGTGGTCCCTCAGCATCAGCCTGGCCAAGATCCTGAGCCTGCAGGCATGCAGATTTTCATGCTGTACCGCAAGCTGGGTCACGAGATGCACCACACGCCTCTTGCAGCAAGACGTGCTGCAAGCTGTGGTGCAAGCTGCGCTGGGTGTCCCATATGCTGCAAGCTGCGCCGAGTGCCCTGTATGCTGCTTGCCGTGCCGCGCGCTGTGCTGCAAGCTGCGCTGTGTGCTTCTTCTGCTCCAAGCCATGCTGCAACACGCTTTATGCTGGTCCACTGGCAGCATTGCATGCTGTCGCAAGCTGGCTTTTCTGTGTGCATGGGAGGCACTTGAGCTCTGAGGTTTCCTGTGTGCATTCAATGAGCAGGGTAACATCGTGCATTTTATGAGAGAAGGGGGGCCCTTGAGGCCGGAGGTCCTGTGGTCCTATCTCGGCATGTCCCCTTTGAGTTCCTCCTGTTGGTTTCCTCCAACAGCGTTCCTTTTCCTCTAAGGAAAACTAGGCAGGCAGTGGAACACCCCCTACATAAATGAAGGAAAAGGCAACATATTGGTACAGAGAACTTCCCTTTGGAGGTGTCTGCTGGAAGCGGTGTTGCAATGAATAGGCTGGTCTCTCTTGGCTGTGTCATTTATGCTAGTCAGTCATTGCTTCTAGCCCTGTTGGATCCTAGCGGAGGGGCGTGTGTGTGAGGTTGGGCACGCGGGCATTTGCTGATATGTGTGTGTGTGTGTGTGTGTGTGTGTGTGTGGAAACTTTCTCGTGTGCACACCACGTGAATGCACACATGTACCCGCATGCACATCCACGCGATTCCATGTGCATGCGTGCGCATGACCCCTCAAGCTTGGAAACTGTCACTTTTGCTATCACCAACGTGCAGTGGCAGCTGTGCTGGTGAGGAGCCATCAAGCGCTGTTGATCTGCACACCGGGGCGCTCATGAGTTTGTCATCTGGCACTTGTGAGCCAGCAATCAGTGCATGCTGCCCCTTCTCTGCTCGGCGCAGACCTTGGCTTTTGTGACACTGCATGTGTGCGTGGCCGCAGGCTGAAGAGCAGCGGCTGCTGAGTGCCAAGGCAGGGAGCAGCGGCGAGGGCCAGGTGTTGGTGCCCAGGCCACTCATTGACCTCCTGGCGGCCGAGGCTGCCGCAAGGTGCTTGCACTGGGAGTGAGTGAAGGCGTGCTCACACCCGAGCATATGAGTGCGTGTGAGCAGTGGAGTGTCAATGCATGTACACTTGGGTGAGCGTGCGTGTTTGCGTGTGCCCCTGCTGCTTGTACGTGTGTGCGTGTGCCCCTGCTGCTTGTGTGCCCCTGCTGCTTGTGCGTGTGTGCTTGTTCCCTTGCTGCTTGTATTGATGTGTGTGTGCGCTCAGCTGAACGGCGGCAGCCTTGGAAGCTTGAGCTGCTATAGTGCACAGGTGTTCGTAGATCATGTTTGCATGAACTGAGGCCTTCACTCAAGAAGATGTGTCATTATTGATTTGCCATGCCTGCGATTGAGAGCCGGGCAGTGAAAATTGGCCAAATCACACCAACAACAGTCCAATAGAGGTGGCTTCACTTGGCAGGACAGCTCTGGTGTGGTTTCAGGTGCGCCTGGTGGTCATTCTGATGGCCCTTGGTGCGCTGCACAAGTCCGTGCACGTTGTACTGGTGCACCCTCTGTTTGCGCATGGATGGTGTATGTGTGTATGTGTGTGTGTGCGCGCGTGTGCGCACGCCCTCACTCGTGCAGGGATGTTGCGCTGGTGCATTTGTACTGGCAATCATGCAGGGATGTAGCGCTGGTGTGCATGCTCTGGAGCATAAGTGGACGAGTGCATATGCATGATCCCTGCAGGTGTACTGGGGATGCGTATGGCCAGGGCAGGGGTGCACAAGGAGCGGCGGCAGATCTGGCGCCGGATGATGCAATGAAGCTCAGCCAAGCACTCGAAGTGCTGCACAAGCTGTGACGGCCAAGGCGGCATGTGCGTGCCATACAGTGTGCGCGTGTGTGCAGCACCAGCGCCCCTGATGGTGCTGCTGACTGATTGAAGGTATTATTGCCAACTTGATACTGGTGTGAAGGATTGAGTGTGAGGTGGACTTATGGGAGACGAGAGTCGTGCGAAGCTTTCTCCAAAGCGTAAGAGGGATGGATTTAGATCAAGTTTTGGAGAGAACGCACAAAATCCTTGTTTACGTCTCAGAATTACTTTGAGGGTTTGGTTTGCGTGCATGCTTTCTACTCAATGTCTAGAACATACTTATTGGAAAGGCTGCCAGTGCAGCATGCTGAAGGACGAAATTGTGTGTGCTGCAGCACTCAACATTGTGTGCTTAGATAGTTTTAAGTATTACCCTGGCTTCTTAAGTAAAACCCTTCGGACATGAACCGGACACCATTCCTCACATATTCTTATGCCTTATTGTTTAGACAGTCCCCACAAAGCTTCGAAAGAGGGTACCTGGGATTTTAAATCAACATATTTTGAGGTTTTGGCCATCCCATTTGTCTTGTGTAACGGAGACACTTTGAAAAGTTGGAATCTGCATGAAATATGAACAGCATGGCTTACGAAACATGGGTCTTTGGCATACATTGACCATTCTTACTGAGTAATGTTGCATGCACGATGCTTTCATTACACTGTTCTGTCACACCAGATAAATGCTGCAGCCAGAAGTGTGCTGCACTGCGTGTTCAGTTGGTTGGAGTTGGTTGGCTGAGTACTTACCGGTTGGCAGTACAGCTATTGCTGTATTCAGAGCACGTCCCGTCCTGTCTCGTCTAGTTTCGCATCTGAAAGAAGGACGAACTTGCAGTAATTCCTTGTTGAGTCTGGAATGAACCTTGTAATAATGACCCTCATGGAGTAGTCCACTCAGGTCCTTGGGGAACACGGCATGGCAGTGCAACAGTCCAAGTGTGTAGTCCAAGTACAGTGTGAGTAGAACACGTTCCTGAGAAACTGAGATTATGAATGAGTCTGAGTGAGTCAGCCGCTAAAAAGAGAAAGAGAGAGAGTCAAGCAGGGCCACAAGTTCCGAGATTGCCCAGTCTGCAAGCCCGCCGTGCTTGCGCGTTGTGTACACTGCCCGCTGTCCGCAGCCAGTCCACACAACCACCCCTCATGCTATAATGAGAGTTCAACCTGAAAGTTCAACAGATAAGTTGTCAGTCCTTTTCTGCCAACTTGGATTTTTCTAACAAATCATGATGTTGCTGCTTGTGGGCAGTAGGTCACCAACCACGGATATAAAGGTAGGCAACAGCCGTCTAAGGATTCCAGTTCCAAAATCAACATGACTTTGAACCGTTGCATCGCGAGCAACTTGCTCGCAAAATTATCTGAGCTGTTTAAAACTGTACGAGAATGGAGAATCTGCACCAGATCCATCCACATGATGCACACGTTTTTAGCAGGGGCAGATCGCACCCATTTTGGCGTGCCCTTAGGGAGTCAGACCGTCTGGTGACCGGCTGTTGGGATGATCAGAAACGCACATCCAAAACGACTCTTCCTTCTTACCTGTGACAAAACATCCCTAACCATCTTTCACGCGCTCTCTCCAGGCTCAGACTCTCTGGTCACAACCAGAATGTCGAGCGGCTCCGGCAAACACAGCACAGAGTTCCTTACGAGCTTAGAGGATGTACTAAATGCAACTGGCACTGTATGCAAGATGAAGAGCACATACTTTGACTGCCCGGGTGAAGACCGTCTTCACCCGGGCGTGACGTCTCAGAATTGTTCATCGAACACCAGCACCTCTACTGCACCTTCTAGAGCGACCCAAGCAGGCTTAAGGGGTTTTACAGGGGGTTTAAAGGATAAGCCATCTGTAAAAAGTGCGACTGCAGGGCTGCATATATAAAAGAACACATAAGAAAAGTAGTTTTAGCACAAGCAGGCTTAGAGACTTCGTTAGCCAAGCAGACACCAAAGGCCTGGCCTTGTTCGTGCATGAGTGCCTGGAATCCTGTGCCTAGATTTCATAATACCACCTTGCTTGCCTTTTCATGGTTTTGGTTGCAGGCCTGTTGGCTTCAGCTAAGCTGCCCTTGTTCGGCAGGTACAGCTTAGTAACCTAACCAAATGATTCCTGAGTTACTAGAATAAAAAAGTAGTACTCCTTAATTCGGTGGCTAGTAGCCGTTAAAACCTGGCACTGGGTCTAAATCCACTTGGTCTGCAACAACATCCTCCATCACTAAAGATGTTCGAGGTCTGTCCATAGCTTTTACCACCTACCTTATGTACACAACCAGGGTTATTCCTGCAGGCGTCATTGCGTTAATCCTTATCTCTCATTCTGAGTGAGCTCCAAAGCTTGTACACCTTTTAAAGCAGAAGTACATTGAGGATAACCTGCGTTGAAGACACCCACTCATCTGCAATGAACTTCAATGAACTTGAAGTGATAGCACTGTAAATCATAGAACATCCTTCCAACTCTGAACATGATGAAGAGACATCCATGAAGTTCAACACAAAAAATAGGCATCTGGAGGAGGGGGCACATGATGCCTTGTCCCTGTAGGTGGCCCCTTCCTAAATTGATGTAGGGAGTGTTTTCATGGCCTACTCATTAACTTTTCGGACCATCACTGCTGCATTTCCAAGTCTAAGACTCCAGGTGGAGGGATCCACAGGACAAGCGCTTGGCAGGCGCTTGCTACTAACAGCCTGCGCGGCGCAAACTTTAGACAGCTGGGCGGCCCAGCGTGGCCCGTCCATTCTGCCACCTCGTTGCCGTTCATGAGATGCCACACCTTAATGGAGCTGTTGTCACAGCCTGCAAGCAGGGTGGCCAGGGTGCATAAGTCTAGGCATGCAGGCTGCTTAACCAGAACTCAAGAGAGTCCATGAATTACACTACAAATGTACACTGAAGTGTCCCAATTGCCTTTCTGGACACCTGACCTAAAACACGCTGCTGACTCTACACGCTTGACGCGACTTCCGCCGGTGCAATTATGCCAGCAAGCTTGTCTGGAAGCCAGCAAGTACACAGCAGCTCCGTAGCCACAATGGTCACAGGCCATGGCAGGGTAAGGTAAGATTACACAACTGTACCCGCAAAACAAGGGCAGCTTATCTGAAGCCTATCAGGCCTGCAGCCTACATTTAAAGCTAAGAAATCACCAAAAAGGCCAAGGCGATCCCACTTCATGCCTTATGGGGAATGCCGCACCTCCCCCGCCCCGCCCATTACTAATTGCAGCTCCAGCACCATGAAGCCTCAACGCTGAGCCAGCATGCCATCCATTCCAACTGCTGGGGCACACAATGCAAGCACACCTCACAAAGAAAATGTGCAGCACACAGGATCAAGACCAGGGATCTGGACCAAAGGCCTGGGCCAAACTTGTCATCGACACACCTGAGAGCACATACTGGCTGTCAGGGCTGAACGCTGCTTCCATCGCCAAAGACCCCTCTTGCGAGCCGGTCTGGAACCTGAGTCGCAGAGTGCGAGTTTTAAGCTTGAGTCAATTCGCACATTTTCGAGCACTCAATTCCAACCAAAGGCTGGGCTACGCTCCATCCATCGGGTACTGCACCCTGTACTTGTACCAATGCTTTTAATGCATGAAAGAGCTGGCAAGTGGGTACTTGAAAGTGCCTTGAATTTCCCAATTTTTGTGTCCCGTCTGCCAACAACAGGAGCAAACGAATGGGATATAGAATTTCATGCTCAATTGCAAGGGCAAGATCTGCCACTGCTGCTGCCGGTCATTGCTGCTTGTGCTGCTGCCGCTGCTGTGTATGATGCAGATGCAGATACCACTGCTGCTGCTGCTGCTGCTGCTGCTGCTGATGATGATGATGATAATGATACCATTGCTTCTGCTACTGTTACTGTGCTGCTGCTGCTGCTGATGATGATAGTGACTGATACGTGGTGGCATTACTCCACGTTTGCGTAGACCAATAAAGCGCAATAAGGATTTAATGAACACAATGGTCTCCTTACCGCCTGACCACAGTGCCATTGAAGGCGTCCATCACGTACACGCGGCCCTCCATCGTACCAAGCATCCATTTCCCATCATTGGAAAAGCGCAGCCCAGAGAAAGGCACCGGGGTATTAGACTCCTCAGTTACCTACAACATGGTGATCTTTGGGGTCAGGGGACAGGAGCCTGCACATCCTATGGGCCTTGCATACCAACCAGGCCTGCCAGACGCATATGCACACGGCATTGACAGACTTCACACGAAAATGTCTAGGCACAGCGCTTATCAGCAGATGAGTGAAGCAACAAGCTCGTGTTGTGATACTTGGGCACACTCTTTGGTCATCTTCATGCCCAAGCAGAATTGATGAGCAGGCGTGCTACTCAAAAGCAGACATGGACTCCTGTCTCCTGGCTATTCCAACCTCCCATAAGCCGTCACATGGAAAAGAAGCTCAAGAAGCAACCAGCATACACTTGACACCTTCAAGACATATATACATTAAACTTGGAACTGTCCAGAGAAGACTAGCACGGTCCCTGCGTAAGGACACTATGATGGTATACCCTAGACCCGAATGACCAATCAAGTCTGAAACACGCATACCCACAACCGCTTAAGCAAACTGCCTCGCTGCCATTAGTGCATGCTGACTCACGTTGAAGGTGTCAAATGGTCCCTTGTCATAGGATCTTACGTCATACAGCTTGATGACGCCAGCAGTTGCAGCCACCGCAAAAACAAGGCCCTGCATTTTGGGTGGAACACAGGCTCACTCTGGTTGGCAATCCAAATCAATTAGCCTTATTTGATAGCTACCTAGAAAGTGATCTCAAAGGATAGTAGATCCTCTCTCTTCCCCCATCTCACATTCCTCCCTCTCTTACTGTCCTAAGATGACCAAGATCAATATGCTGGCATGCGTCAACACAGGGTCTCTGCTTATACACAGGGTGATTCCTACTTCGCTGATATCAGTGCTCAGGATGTGCATTCTTGTCTCTTAAAGCATATTTTTCTTTTATTGCAGATATCATGGATTTGTTTCAGATTGGCAGATTCATATGGCTGACAGTCAAATCCCAATGGTAACTAGACTAACCTTTGAATACCGAGTGACCAAGGAGCAGTGCCTGTTCCAAATGAGTAAGATGCAACCAAGCAGAGGCTAAGGGCAACAACTTAACTTCTCATGAATAGGCTGTAGCCTACAGTGTAGGTAAACTTGAGCAAAACCCTCTGATGATTGGACCCCGCAAAAGCAATGACGTCAATACGCAGCGCCTCTTTGAGCACTCCTCTGGATTAATGTTTAGCACTCTCTTTGTCTTTAAGGGCCCTCAGCTGCTGCAGCAAGCCTCCGAACCAAAGTAAAACATCCAGCAAGCTCCCAAAGCAAGGCAAGGAATGCAACCATTGAGGGCACCTGCTGGTCGAATGAGGCACATGGGTTGCCGGGTGCTTGCATCAGCCCTTGACACAAATTAGTGCGCATGTCCCAGAGTCTCACGGTCTTGTCCTGCACGCAGCCAAGTTAGGGATAGGGTATGAAGGGAAACATGCGAGTACCCTTAGGCACCTTTTCCAGCGGCTGTTTTGGCCTCCTGCAGCAAACAATCACATTTTGGCTGTTTGCACCAAACACCTAAAATGTGATTGTGGCCTCCTGCAGCAAACAACACATTTTGGGTGTTTGCACCAAACACAAAACACAAAGGTGCCAACATGATAGCCCAATTGCAGGAGCATCAGCGAATGCTGATCACACTATGGAATCAATGGTCTTGAACAAGCACAGCATGCTCAACGTACCTGAGAGGCTGACATAAAAATGTCGTTTTTGGGCGACATTGCCAGCGTGTTCAGAGGTCCGGTGTGCCCTCTGAAGTACCGCACATACTCATTGCGCCGGATGTCGTGGTACCGGAGCGCATACCAACTTAGATCATTGGAATGCAAGGGGGGCTGCAAAGTGGCAGCGCAGAAACAGGTGGCGTGCGTTTACTTAGGGTGCATGTGCAAGGTGGCGCACACTCAAAACTAGGTGTAGGAATGCTGGGCAACTTAGGCTGAGATGAGCAAGGACATGCCCAGCCTGGTGTCAAACACCCTTGGTTGGTGACAAACAAGGCACAAACCAGCGGTCTGAGCGTAAGATTTAACGCTGATTTTGGATGTACAGGGGCATATCAGCACAAAGCTTGGGGCCCAAGATCCAGATATTTGGAGAGAAAAGCTAAGCACCTGAAGGCCTACATAAACTTTTGCGGCACCTTTCGCGTCGCGTACATGACGCAGTACTGGGAGTGTGTGGAGCAGATGTTTGACACGCCATACTTCTTGCTGAAGACAGTCTCCGTCAACATTCCAGAAGCTGCACAGGCAAAGGCAGGTGTCACCTTTCTTAAAAACATGCTCAAGCAAAGGAGGGTTAGAGAGGTTAATCGGACGCAAGGATTAGTTCACGGAAAAATTGACAGCTCAGCAGGAGTCTAAGGAAGCAACACCTCTCCTTTTGACATCATCCCCAAACAGACGCTCATCTTTGGCAAGTTTTCTCCAGAATGTGTCCCACTTTGCTCAACTGCCCTTTCAATCGCAAGGACCTGAGTGTTACCTGTATTGTACACATGGATGGAGTCGTCGTCTGATCCAGTCACAAGCATATCCTCCGTTCGGTGGAAGTCCATGGAGTTTATGCGCGCAGAGTTATCCTGGGTATTCATCACGTGCATGAGCAAGAGTGTTTTGTGCCACTACATTTCTTCTAGCCTCGCTATCTACACTTGTATATGTTTGGAGGAGGAGATTTTGGATGCACAGGCGTACATTTGTTTATGTGAAGCCGTCTATGTACCATTGTGGTACATGAGCATGTGCAAATGCTTGGCAATACTTCATGTGCGCAACAGCTTGGCCACCTGATCCCGCATCTGCTGGTTGCAACCATGCGCCTGCTCACCTTGAACACACGACCACTGCCCATCAGGCGCATGACGCGGTCGTTCACATAGGCCTGCATCCTCTCTCTATCCTTCTCCTGCTAACACCCCCCCCTCCTCCAGACTCAGTAACACTAGCCCCCTCACCTACTTACTTGACTTCCCCCCCCTCCTCCAGACTCGGTTACGCTAGCCCCCTCTGCTCTCTAGACAAACGAATTTCATCAAGAATTCGTGCCTAATTATGTTGTCTTGCATATATTTGTTGTCCATGATGTCTATGTCTGTTGTCTTACATTTTCTAATCTTTCGGGGAGATCATATTGCCAAAAGACTATCTTTGAAGAATTTATAACTACATAGATGTACCTCCCTTCTGCTGGATCTACTTTCAAGTCTGCAAGCACCAGGCACCCCCCCCCGCCAAAATAAGCAGAGGAACGTCAGTGAATTTCAAAATATTAATTTAATCTAAATTGACGTACTTGACCTAATTGACGCTACTGATGGCTCCGTTGGTACTGATGCACTGTGGGACTGAGGGGTAGCTCAGTATGAGATTATAGATGGACCCCACCACTCCAATCAGGACGGTATGTTGGCTCAATTCTCACCAAATCCATCAGTTCAAAACGGGGTGTATAATTATCTTCTCAAGTCGTTATCTTCTCAAGTCGACCCTCTCCTTGCTGACAGACCAGGGCCGAGCAGAACCTGAAAAGAATGGGTTAAAATGGTTCCAGCATGAAAAGTATGGCTGAAATGATGTTGTCACGCTTTTTTCCACGTTGATTGGCCCTTTTTTACCCTTATAATGCGAATGATGTTTTCTTCTCCGCTTTTCCCTCTTTTTTCCGTAATGCGAATGGTCCAGGAAATCTTTTCCGTGTTTCCCCTTTTAAAATCTTTTTCCCTCAGGAAGGGCGAATTCGCATTACAGTTTTTTCCTGAGGGAAAAAGATTTAAAAAGGGGGGAAATACGGAAAAGATTTCCTGGACCTTTCGCATTACGGAAAAAAGAGGGAAAAGCGAAGGAGAAAACATCATTCGCATTACAAGGTTAAAAAAGGGCAAATTAACATGGAAAAGGCGTGACAACATCGTTTCAGCCACACTTGTCATGATGGA
>LKMJ01004156.1_pt1 | contig 13587 bp, 5 predicted proteins | sample 643391 | NCBI WGS metagenome assembly LKMJ01 (sample SAMN04112250, study PRJNA286221) | soda lake metagenome | biome: soda lake; feature: Kulunda Steppe; material: water; isolation source: sample PL-Br10 brine of Picturesque Lake | place: Russia: Kulunda steppe | collected 2010-07
CCCTGATGAGCAAGTATACCGCGAGTTACGAGAGATAGCAGAGATGTTTGACGACGTTGTGAAAGTCGGAGAGAGATACCCCGTCGGTGGGTTCTTTCAGACGTATGCAATGCGGTGTCTGACCCTCGCTCTTCGATACCCTGACCAAGCCTCACAGAAGTGTGCCCAGTGGGCGATTACGAACCACACCAAGAGTGCACTCCGAGTAGTAGCGGCGCAACCAGAACGAGCCACTGAAACTGACCTGTTCGACGATCTGATTAACGCCCTGAATAGGGGCACAATTCCAGACGACTTCCATCACGGTAGAATCGCTGCTGCGCTCTGTGAGGAATACATTCGGGCCGAATCTCAAGCGATGCAACGCCAGACTGGGAAACTGATTCAAGTTGCGTTGGCTGCTGGCGTATTTCCTACGCAGTGGGATACAACTATACCGAGATTAATCGACTGGTTGGAGCAGGGTGACGGCAATAAAGAAGCAGGAGCGGTCTTGGCTGCCATTATTGATGCTGCTGGTGACGCCGCTGTTGATGGGACCCTAGTTAACGAGATTGTAGAAAATCTGAAGGACGGTGATTCTGCCCTGTGGGTTGATTCAGTAGGTGTTTTCGCTGAGGCCCGCCCTGAAAAACTCGGTAAACACGTAGAAACCCTTGCTACAGTAGCAAGGTCTGTTGATGGAGATGTGCGAACTGGTCTCTGTGAGGCACTTGGCAGTATTGCGTCTATCAAACCAGACGTGGTACTCCCAGAAATAGAACCACTCGTCGAAGATCTTGAGCGCGCCACCACGGTCAGAGAACTTGACGACATCGGTAGAGTATTGGAGTCAGCAGGTGTCTACCCTCCGCCAACACAACTCACCAACCTGTACGGCTCAACTGACGAAGCAATGGACCGGAAAGCCAAAGAGATTGTCGCCAATCTCCGACGACAGTTCCGAAATAAGACACCGATACTCGTTCCGGGCGATCCCGATTCTGTACAAGCGCTTTCAGACGGCTATTCACTGGTACAACGAGCGGGAGCGGTCACGTGGGAATCACCATCGTTGGAGAACTCTGAGCTGTCAATCATCAACTCAGTTGTACAGTCCGCACACGCAGCTACACAAGGTGACTCGGTTACCGACGCGCTTGGGGAGTTATTCGATACAATTCCGGGAGAGATCGACGGGACAGACAATTCTATCCAGTTTGTCGCTCCATCTTATGATTCACAGTGGCTCGAATTGGCAGTTCTTGGGGCTGTTTTCACGCAACTGGTAAATGCCGATGTTCGGGTTGTGCTGCACACTCCTGCGACGGGAGGTTGGGGAACAAAGAAAGACATCAAAGAAACACTCCAGCAGTACGCACTGGCCTCGGATGATGACCCTACAGAGCTAGTGCCACTGCTGGACCTAGTTCCAACGGCACGAATCTCAGATGGCGTAACAGTAGTCGAAACACGGGGCACGACGGTCGCTGATGATCCGCCTCACCTTACGCTGGTTCGAGACATCGACCCACTCACTGAGGCACCCGCGGATATAATTCTCTATAATTACCTGCCGGGGATTGATGCGGCGAATGCTGCACAGCTGCAACAGTGGCGAAGCACACCAGCAACCCAAGCTATCGATGAGGTCGAGCGAGACTCGGCTGTGTCAGCAGATGGGGCCGGTGTGATCGCGGAACAGTCAACACTCGAAAAACTGGTACAGATAGATGATACTGAGTTCGTCGAGGTTACACCTGAACATCCCTCTGATCCGGTTCATATAGAGATCTACAGTATCTTTACCGCACAATACGCTGGCAACCGGAGACAACATGTTGGCCCACCTGTTGACCTTCCGCTCCCGGCACTCATCAGCAAAGGCACTGGGACTAATGAAGAGTCGCAAACCGGTGTAGAATGCGGTGAAGCAGAAACGTTGTTGGCCGACCAGTCTCAGGTTGACCTGCATGCAGTACAGAGCGATTACGAGATTGGTGAATTGCTGGCGAAGGTCGAAGAGTACAGTGCCCAGATTACTGATCCAGAGGTAGCACAGGCACTACAGCGATTCCGGTACACGATTGGGGGCCTGCCTGTGCCTGTTGAGCTTCATGATACGTGGATCCAGAATCAAATCGATCAAGGTAACAAGTGGGTTCCCCGCCGGATTCACGCTCGAAAGAAGGGTATCGAGACGCTCATAGAGGAAGCAGGTTTTGACGCGCAGATACTCGATGAGGCAGTTATCACAATCGAAACCTTACTTGACCGTCTTGCAGAGATGAATCCGATCTTTGATGAACTTATCACTGTTCTAGATGACGCCGCCGCAGATGAGAAACAGATCGGAATCCTCTGTGGAAAAAAGACGTACAAAGATATGCTTGACACCTATCTTAAAGACAAAGCGAGCGACTGGGTTCTTGGCGATGATTTACTTCTTCTGGATGAAGATACGGTGCGTCAATTAGATGTCGGTGAAATCGAGTGGCTTATCACGTTCGGTCCACTGCCGCCGCAAACTGCGATCTACTATCATCACCCAGCTGTTGAAAAAACAATTGTACTGGGACATGCTGATGGGACACTTGAGTCACGGATATTCGGTGTTGAGTCTAAACGCCGCCCGTTCCTTCCTGAACGTATTGATACTGAACTCCCCGAATTAGCGGTCACGACTTTTGGTAGTACACTCAATACGTCTGAGCCAGATGAAAGTCTCACTGACGACCTATATCGGACATTCCTGTCAGTTGCAGCGCAGTCGGGTAGCAATGACGGCCAGCAGTCGGACTCATCTGGTCAATTGACGAGGTACCAGCTTGAGTTCGAAGAGATTGAAGGAACAGTGCTGTCTGATGTACACCCACAGATTGTCCGATCCGAAGATCATCTTGTCTCGACTGGTGAATACGTACTGCGGTCTCTGTCACGAATTGGCAGTGGTGACGAGATCGTACTTATTGAGTCAGAAACTCGGAATGACCTATGGGAAGAGTTTCTGCGAGAAGACTGGGAAGAGAGTGATGAGGCAGCAGATGCCGAGGAGACGTTTATGGATGCCGTTGAATTGTGGTATGAGGCAGTCTCATCCGGGTTAGAAGCGCATTCAGACACATCCGATCTGGGTGATGGAGTCGACTCATTCGCCCGTGAGATTGAACCCGAGGCGTCTGTGAACACTGATGCGATCAAAGACTGGGCGCGTGGAGTGTATCAGGCTGATTCACCGTCCGATCTTGTCTTCAGGAGCGAGCTTCGTATCGGTCCGCGAAATGCGGACGGTGTGAAAGCGGTCGCAGAAGCCTATGGAAGTGAACGGATGGTGAATAACTGGAAACAAGTATTCACTCGTATCAAAGCTATCCGGGCGACGCATCGGAAGCGAGGCAGTGTTTTCTGGCAGTGGCTTGCTGACCGGGCTTGCGATGGGGAGTTGTTCAATCGGCCGGGAAGCAGTCGCGTCACTGTAACACGGTGCAGGAAAACCGAGTGATTTGGTTCCTCTTGGCAAGGATTTAAATCCGGATGACACTTACTCTGCTGTTAAATGGCAGACATTGATGGGGCTTCTAGAAAGGATATTGAAACATTCGCTTCATATCTTGTCGATGACACCACGGATCGAATTACCGGGGCGCACATCGGTAACGGTGAACGGACATCCCCGGGATTCACACCGCGCACAAATTTCTTTTCAGGTGCGCTCGTTCCCGAAGAAGACGAAACCACGATTGACCGGGAAATCCAGTCTCGAACATCTCCATCAACGCTAACATTGATAGGTCGGGTTACAGACACTGGCGATGCAGAGACCGTCTCTATAGAAGTCCAAGTTTCGTTTTCTGTCTATTATCGCGTGATTCCAACTCCGGCTGAGCGACTGGAATACGGAGAGAACGTCCCGACAGTGTACCGGAAGTACGAGTTACAAGAAGTTTCGACAGAGGATGATGCAGACCATCGCCCCGCGGTTAGTACGACCGTTGAATTCCCTGCAACAACTGGACATACTGGGTATCTCGACGACGTGTCGAGGCTAGTCGAACGGAAACTGAACGCGAAAATCCGGGACGCAATCAGAAACCACGTCGAGATACAGCCGGATCTCTATGAAGACGACGAACGTGCTGTTGACGGGTATCTGTCCGACCGTGAAGAACTCAGTAATGAGGACTTCTTTGCCGAGCTCGAACAAAGCGAAATTGGGGGCAATAGCGAGTTCGTTCCAACACCTGAGATCGGGATCGACATCCGTCTTCTGGAAGCACTCGATGAAACTACACCGGCGAATCCAGATTCTGCTGGCTCTGCAACTGTTCGCGTTGATCTCACTAACAAAAGTGATGAAGAACTAGACTTCACCGAGGTAGACCTAGCGACGTACGAGACACAACTCGCCCTTCGCGGATCCTGCGGGAGTTCATTCGTTGATATGACGTTTGAAGAAGTTCCTGAAGGCTTCCGCTATGACCCGTCTGTTCCGGGACAGGGCGAAAACTGTACAGTCACAAAGACCGATGATGGGAACGGCATCAAGTCGGAAACACTGCCAGTGTATGAGCAGCCGTACTTCGGGCATCGAGACTTCCCCGACGACGCATCACCGCGATTTGACACACTGTCTGAAGACCCGCTCCCCGTCCTCCGCAAAATCAAACATGTATTGACTGATTACAAACAAGACGAGTGGGAGACAAAATTAGAGCAGGCAAAGGCAAACGCTGACGATCCTGACTCCGACCCGACGGTCGAAGAAATTAGAAGGGATATTGCAGAATTTGAGCGTGAGATAGACCGCTACAAGCGCGGTGTTACGTTACTTAACGAAGACGAGGAGGCACGAGAGTTGTTCAAGAACGTCAATCTCGTCTTCCTTCGCAAAGTTAGAAAAGGTGATCCGTGGGACGAGACAGCCGATTTGGAATACCCTGGATGGCGTCCATTCCAGGTCGTCTTCATCGTTTCACTGTTACCCGATATTATCCACGAAGAGCGGGATTTTGACCCTGAAGAGCATGCCAGAGATATAGTCGACCTGCTGTACTTCCCCACCGGGGGCGGAAAAACCGAGGCATATCTTGCGCTGCTTGTGTTCACAGCACTCTTCGACAGGAAGCGAGGGAAGGACTTCGGTCTCTCCGCTATGATGCGTTTCCCCCTGCGACTTCTCTCGCTCCAGCAGTTTCAGCGCGTTGTTGAGATCCTCGTTCATGCCGATGAAGTCCGGAAAGAGGAAGGATACGGTGGGGAGCCACTAAGCGCGGGATTCTTCACCGGAAATACGGAAAACAGCCTTATTGGGCTACTGATAACGGAGCTTAATTGGAATCCGAGAGGAGATTACCCACAGGACAGAGATCAGTTAGAGGACAACCGAGATCTACTCCGCGATTTCGAAAAGCGCTGGAATCAAATCGATGGGCACGATCTTGACCGAATCAGCCGAGAAGACTACCGAACGGTAGAGAAGTGCCCACTCTGTGGGAGCGAGGTAGAACTCATCTTCAGCACGGAGACTGACCGAATAGAACACCACTGTTCGTCGGATTCGTGTCGGCGGGATAAACTTAATGTTCACGTCACTGACATTGATATTTACCGCGCTGTACCGACGATTGTACTTGGAACACAGGATAAACTGGCAGCTCTCGGCTACAACTACCGGTTCCGGACACTCGCCGGGTACGTGACACACAAGTGTCCTGAACACGGGTACACACATCGCGGCGACGAGTGCCAGCTAGGGTTCTTTTGCGGCAGGGATAACCCAGAAACAGAGCCGGAGGATGGGGGACTACAACCAGTAGACATCTACGATCCTGCCCCGACACTCTGTCTTCAAGACGAGTTGCACCTCGTTAATGAAGATCTCGGCACCTTCGAGAGTCACTACTACGCAGCCTACGAACAGCACCTCGAATGGGCCGCAGAATCACAGGGATTCCAATACACCGAACCAAAGAAAATCGCTGCAACAGCGACTATTGAAGAGTCGGACAACCAGGTCAAACACCTCTACGGCGGAAAAGAAACTACCCTGTTCCCGGCTCCTGGCCCCGAGTACAGAGAATCTGCCTACACCACAACTGACGAAGAGAAGATTCAACGGCATTACGTCGGCGTGGTACCGTGGAACCGCAGTCAGATTAACAGCATCATCCGGGTACTAGAAATCCACCAGCGCCGTATTCAGGAGTTACTCTCTGACCCGGCTGGCCATATGGATAAATTCGAGTTTGACGAGCTGTCAGAACTAGAGGAATTCGAGAAACTCCTCAGTCACTACTACACGCTGGTCACATACGTCATTTCAAAGTTCGAAGGGGGACGTGTCCACAAGTCTGCCGAAACACAGGTGAACGATAACCTGACCTCGGACGGATACGACCGGATTGAACGGTTCGAAATGCAGGGGAACACCGACGCAGATGATATGGCTGATATGCTGCAGAAATTCGAGGATGTCGGTGAAGAAGGCGGGACAACCCACGAAGACATCCACGGGCTGATCACAGCAACGAGTTCCATCAGCCACGGCGTTGACCTTGACGCCCTCGGTTACATGGTATTCTTCAACGCCCCACCACGAATGTCGGAGTACATTCAGGCGAGTTCACGGGTTGGCCGCAACCACCCCGGAAAAGTCCTTGACGTGTTTGATCCAATCGGGGAACGGGATCGATCACACTACCACTACTTCCACAAGTACCACGAATACATGGATCGACTCGTTGAACCCGTCGCTATCAACCGATGGGCGAAGTTCAGCGTAGAACGAACCTTCCCCGGGCTGTTCATGTCGCTACTAAAAATCCGCTACTTCGACGATCTGTCTGCCGAACTCGGATACTTCAAGAACAATGCACCACCTAGGATGGCTCGACGAGCTCAACAGGCAGGTGTCATTGACCAAGACCAGATCATCGAAGATCTCAAAACGATTTACGGTGAGGACTGGGAGACAGGCCAGTGTCCTTTTGAAGACCGTATTGAAGATCTTGTCCAGCAATCATTCAACCGGATTGAGGAAGGTGCAGAAGAAACAATCAGTGACTGTCTTATCGGGCGAGTGATGCTGAGTCTCCGGGACGTGGATGAGCCAATTGACATCAAACCGAGTTGGAAGCATGAAGATGCATTCAAAGCAGCGGGGGTGAACATTCGATGAGTGACGATATGCAGCGCGGGAAAAACCAGGTCATGTATAATTTCCCGCCGAAGGCTACCTTCTCGAATCCGAAACATAACCTCATCGAGATTTCAGACGTGATGTTCGGTGATCAAATGGAGATCACCAGCGAAGAAGAGCTGATCGAATACGTTCATGCAAGACTCAACGCGTGGGAAGGTGGAATTGCAGGCGGAAGCCTTCCGCCTGCCACTCGTGATCGATGGGTGATTGCTGAGCCAGAGACCGTGTATGCGAAAATCTTCCCACGAGTCTTCGAGTGTATGGAGTGCGGGAAGGTTCACGACTACAGCGAAGAGAGAGTTGACAACTTAGAACGGAACGGTATTGACTGCCAGCGAAGCAATTGTGACGGGACACTCACACAAATCCATCACGTCGGAGTTTGTCCGTCATGTTCTGAAATTAGTGCAATTGACGTTCCTGCCTGTGATGAACACGGCTGGTCATACGTGAAACTAGATGACCGGGCAGACCGGTATCAGGATTTCAAATGGCGTTGCGGGCATCCAGACTGTAGTGGTAAACCCATTCAGGATGACTTCCAGGCATTCTGTGAGTGCGGCGAGTACATGGAAATCACCGTTCACTCCGCCTCGAAGGCGATGAATATCCATGACTTCACCAGAGTTGATCTCGGCAAGAACAACGTCTATCAAAATAATCTATGGAGTGACGAGGAGATTGATCCGCTAGTTATCGGAGCGTATCTCGGTGAATTTGACCACCCGGAGACCTCGCTTCGTGAGATGGTACGGAAAGACGGGATGTCGAATATCGAAACCGACGATATTGATGAAGCTGATCCTGAGACGATTGAGGCTGCAAAACAGCTGCTCGGGCAAGTTGGGGGAGAGGATGATCCAGATCTCGTTCGAGCATCTGTAAAGCAGAAAGTTGGCGATGTTGATCCCCCGGAGAATATGCGGCGATACATTCAGCTCCATGAGATCATGGAGCAAGAAAGTGCACGCGAAGATGCAACGCCGCGTGAAGAACAGTTGATGGATCAGATGGGGATCCTGAATATTGGCATCACATCAGAGTTCCCACTGTTGAAGGGAGTGTACGGTTATCACCGCACATTCAACGACCAAGAGGACGATAAGCCAACACCAGCCGTTCGAACGTTCCCCCAGATCAAGGTTGAAGATGGGGACTGGCGGACACCAATCTACACAACGCGGTCGACAACAGAGGCGGCAATCGTCCAACTTGACCCTCGTGCAATCGGACACTGGCTGTCTGAGGCTGGATACGATATTGAGGATACGCGTGATATGGATCTCTCCGATGCGCGTGCAACCCTGTACGCAGCGATGGAACCCGTTGAGCCGTACTCAACGGACGTGGAGACTGATGACCAGTATAACGAGGTGACTCGCGCAGTTCACCGGTTGCTGCACACAAGTTCTCATCTCCTCATGCAGCGTGCATCGGTACATTCCGGTATTGAAGAAACCTCGTTTGCGGAGTACCTGTTCACCGAGGCGCTCGCCTTCGCTATTTATTCAAATAATACAGAGAACTACACTGCAGGCGGACTCTTCACGCTGATTGACCGGAATCTCGATGACTGGCTCCTCAGCACACTGAACCAGGGTGAGCGGTGTATGTATGACTCAACGTGCGCCGAGATTCGGGGCGGAGCGTGTCACGCCTGCCTGCACATCTCTGAAATCGGATGCCAGCACTTCAACAAGAACCTGTCACGTATCGATCTGTACGGTGAGCGCATCGCAAAGGATGGCCCAGCAGGCTTCTGGAAATTGACCGGTGGATTAGGAAGTACTTCGTCATAGACCGCTCATGTCGTTAACTATACCCGCTGAATTCATCCAAGCACTCTGTGCACACGACATCGAACCTACTGTCTTCTGTACGTATCTGATTCACACTGCAGCTTCCAACGATGGCTTGGTTACACCAGAGCAGACAGCAACCGAATTCGATGTCCACACTGAGGCTGCGGTTCATCTCCACGGTCTTGCGTCACAGTTTGACCTTGTTGAGTATACGAACCCGAAGACGAACCAGGTTGATGTCAGCCGTTCTACGGTGACTGAGTTCATCCAGTTTCTCACCTATTTCCGACAGTATACCACACCAAGAGAAGTTGAACTGCTTGCAGAACAGGGTGTTCACGATGTTGAGTTCACAGCGTCTGTGCCCGATAAGTTCGACGATTACTCTGCCGATTTGATGGCCCGACTCATTCAGTTTGTCAGAAATGCTGAAACCGAATTACTGGTCGTGACACCATTCTTCACCCGCTTTGGTGTCGATGCGTTCGTGGACCACTTGGCTCAAGCAACGAATAGAGGGGTTCACGTAACTGTTCTAACGCGGGATGTGGTAGATGGGGGTAAGAACACTGAACATGTCCGTCGAATCTATGAGACAGTTTCCGATTCTGGGAACCAGCGACATCTCAGTCTCTCTGAATATGCGTCCGATCACGGTCGACTCCACGCAAAGGCGGTGATTTCCGACAGCGAGAAGGCCTATGTCGGAAGTGCAAACTTCACCAATTACAGTCTCAAAAGCGCCATTGAAATCGGGCTTATAGTGCAAGGCTCGGTGGTCGACGATCTCGTTGATTTCTTCGCTGTCGTTCAAGCATCGCCCGACACATCCGAACTCAACCAGTCTGTATTTTAACTTTGGCTGCGAGCACTATTACCAGATTGTGGATAAGCACAACAGACTCGCAGAGGACACTCCACGCACTGTGGGTCTTGCGATGTGCATACCTGCGCCCCTAAATCCAGTAACGCGAAATTAATTGCACGAGCCAATCCTGGCTGCTCAGGGACGAAACTGCCCATGAGCGAATATACATCATCGCTTTTGTGAGGCTGCGCAGGCATTTCGCAGTCAAACACCCGCTCAACAATCCGAGCAATATTCGAATCAACCAGCGCGAGCGGCCGGTGAAACGCAAAGAGAAGGCATGCACGGGCTGAGTACGGACCGACACGCCACGGTTCTTGCAACATCTCCAGATCGGCAGGCACATCCCCATCGTTCTGCTCAACGCAGAGCCGAGCTGCATCACGAATGCTCCGAGTCCGTTGCTCTCCAAACCCGAGTGACCGGACATGCTCGAAGACAGTCTGCTCATCAGCCGCAACTATAGCACTTGGAGTCGAAAACTCAGCAAAGAATGACTTGTATATATCTGCCACAGCGTCAGCACGTGTCCGCTGAAGCAGGATCTCGGTCGCATAGATCTGCCACGGATCAGTCGTATGTCGCCACGGATAATCACGTCCGTACTGGTCAAGCCACGTCAAAAGTACAGGAATAGTCTCAATGAATTCAGTTACCCGGGGCCTCGGATCGGGTGCCCCAACTGCCTCTAAATAGCTGATAATGTTGTCTCTATCAACCAGCTCAGCGTATTCAGAAGCGCTAATCTGAGTTTGCCCGAAAGGGAGCTCCATTCCTGATTACAATCTTGCCCCTAGGACATAAACACCTCACGCTGGTATTGATGCTCTATTGTATTCTGTGACGGTGAGTACGTACAGCTTATCGGCTGAGTGGACGGAAGCCAACGAGTCCTCTGTCAGGAAACCTGGCCTTTTTGCGGGTGGGGAAGATAATCGTCAAGTAATGGCAGATCGGTTCTCAAATATTGAGGTACCTGAAATCCCATCTATTCTGTCGAAGGCACCGGAATCGGAGTTCAATTCTCACCAAGAGTTCGTTCTTCGCCACGTTGACTTCCTTATAGATTTACTCACAGGAGAACAATACCAGAGCAATTGGCAGCATCCGTGTGGCTGTCCGACTGCTTCTCCAGAGATACAGTGCCGGAAGCGGGGTTCAGGAGAACAGTTTCCCTGTCGATACGGTTCAGTTTCAACAGAGACACCGAACAGTGGGTGCAAATGTGGGGACTCACTCGCTGAGAGTGATGACCCGCTAGATACCGTTGCAGCAGTCGTAATTGCAAATAATAACCGGCCACCTGCCCTGCGGTACTTTGACAAAGAGTACCGTGATATTATCGCTGGTCTCAGGGCGACTGTCGGGCCGTGGGATGAGATTGCATCGCTGAGTCAAACCGAACTTGAGAGCGCGCTTAACGAGATAACGAATCGGCGCGGATTTGATGAACAGCGGGTTGTCCGGCTTTATACATTACTTGACGCAGTCGCTGATTGTGAGAGGACAGACGGTGTATCTCTTCGAGACCTTGGTGGACTCCCCTACTCTCGGTTTGCAGATCTGCTGATGTCTTTCCCCGGGATCTCCCGTTCTGATGCATGGTGGCTCATGCTTGTCGCGTTCGACAAACCTGTCTGGCCAGCCGATCCATTTATTGATGGGTTATTGTGTTCTCTTAGCTTGCTTAACTCGGAACAACTCCGAAACGGTGCCGAGCGTAGAGAAGAACTTGAGGATGCGCTAGCCCGCCGTCAAATCCCGCAATTCCACCGAGCACTGGCTGGACACGCAGTCAAAGGTGGGATTGATGTGTGTAGCGATATGTGCGAAATACAGAAATTCCTACTCACACACCGACTCCGCGAACAGGAGCAAGAACAATATTCAGACAATCTAGAAATTGTTGATCTCTTTTCGGGTGCAGGCGGCCTATCACTTGGATTTACACGCGCAGGATGGTCGGTTGAATTGGCACTCGATAACAACGAGGTTGCTACTGACACGTACCGGCTCAATCATCCAGAAGTCCCCCACGAGAATATCATCTGTGGCGATATTCGAACAGAAATTGAGCAAGGGTTGGTAGAGAAAATTAGCAGCTCACCGGACGTGATTGTCGGTGGCCCACCGTGCCAGTCGCTATCACAGGCTGGCTATAGAGCACGGTTAGCTGATAACGAAGATTACAGTATTCTCGAAGATGAGCGAACCGAACTCTACGAGGAATATGTGTCTGTCGTTCAGGAGCTGGGTCCAAAAGCGATCGTGATGGAAAATGTCGAAGGGATGGCTAACAAGATCGGAGATACAGGCGTAAGAGTTGTTGATCTCGTTATCGAAGCACTGGAATCGACCGGTGCTGGAAGACATGGGTATATTTGTGATTATCAGCTGCTTGATTGCGCAGACTATGGAGTTCCACAAAACCGTGAACGAATCTTCATTTTTGGGGTCAGAGAAGACGTAGCCGGATCAGAGAGACAGGCTGTTATCAAGCAGTTGTTCAAATGGGTATACGATATGAGTCCATCTGAAGAGTTCGATCTGAAGAAGGCACTGTCTGGGCTCCCAAAAATTCGGCGCGGTGAAGGCGGGAGAGTAATTACTGATGAGGTCCGGGGGAGCCGGAGTAGATTTGTTGACGACAACGGATTAGATACTGGAACCAACCTGTGTTTCAATCATCAAGCTCGGGACCATCCGATGGAGAAAGATCGTATTCTGTTCGATGAAGCTCTCGACCCCGGTGATACAGGTTGGGATGTAAAATATGCGAAAGACGGTGAATATGCTGAACTAATCGAATACGATGTCGGAACTGAGGATAATCCTCGATTCAAAGACAAATACCGGATGTTAGAATGGACAGAGCCTGCACCGACAGTTGTCGCACATTTGGCTAAAGACTCCAATAATTTCGTACTCCCGGATTACTATGACTACGCACCAAATGTTATCGGTGAATCGGATAATCGCCGAAACCGGGGTGTCACCCCCCGTGAGGCTGCCCGAATCCAGTCGTTCCCAGACGAATATGTGTTCCTCGGTCCATTTACCAGCTGGTTTGAACAGATCGGAAACGCGGTGCCGCCACTTGTCGGCCAGTACATTGCTCGTGTTTTAGATCAATATCTGTCCTCTGCTCATTCAACCGAGGTCGCTCAGAGTGCTGCTGAACGGACCCAGACCGACGATTAGTCTGCTATCGGACTCAGATGAACGACACCTACCACAGTGTATAGCTCCGAAAACATCATTAACAGTGTTCTATTTAAAATTCTGACATTTATGCTCATAGTGCCAGTGAACCAGCCGCCTTCGGGTGGGATGAAAGGGGCGACACGCTCGGCGAACCCCGACGAAGTAAGCACCACAGGCCGAAGGCCGAGGAGCGCAGCGAGTCGCGGGAGTCGAGCGTGTCGGGGCTTTCTAATTGTTCACAGTTGCTGTCGACCCACTCCCACCAATCACCAACTCACCCCACATTTCATGAGAGTAGCTCTATAAAAGAGTCGTAGAGAAACACTCGTGAAATGTGGGGTGGGGGTGTCCCATCCATCTCGTACTGCAAGGATAATACTGATCTCCGGCAGACATCTCGCCAAACTCTCGTGAAAAATGGGGTGGGGGAACCGACACCGTCGACGTGATCTCGACCACCTCATCGTCCCAGTCGTGATGTTCTGGGCGGTCACTCCAACTGCTGCCAGCATAGTTCATAAATAGTATGAAAA
>LKMJ01004157.1_pt1 | contig 13583 bp, 18 predicted proteins | sample 643391 | NCBI WGS metagenome assembly LKMJ01 (sample SAMN04112250, study PRJNA286221) | soda lake metagenome | biome: soda lake; feature: Kulunda Steppe; material: water; isolation source: sample PL-Br10 brine of Picturesque Lake | place: Russia: Kulunda steppe | collected 2010-07
AGCTTGTAAGTAGCTGCCAAGTCAAGGAGACGCATGCCCGCTTTGTTAACTTGAGAGCACTGATACCGCCTGTTGTTAGTGAGGTAAGGATATCGTGCAAGGAACTCAAAATGTATATCAGAAAGTTCTTTTCTATTGGCAATGTGTGCGTTGAAATCACCACCAATAAGAATGTGTGGTGTTTGTGTGTAGGCTTGGAAAATCTGCTCACCTAGCGTAGAGTATAGATTATCTATTTGCTCTGGGGAGGTATTTTGGCTCTCAGGGTTCACATATGAAGCACATAAGTAAACATCTCTGTCCAGCCCGAACAGATCCGCATGTGCCCGTACCCAGATAGTTTGTAGTTGATCACATGTACATAACAGCGAAAGATAATCTTTGAAGATTGTAGAAGCCATAACAGCAACTCCAAACCCTTTGAGTCCCTCTCTGCGAGGAGGAGTACTAGTGTTGCCAAGAAGAAAGTGCCTGGGAAGATATTGGAGGAGTCGATCGTACTGGGAAGTCCTGGTTTCTTGAAGAAAAATGATATGGTGTGAAGAAATAGTGCAAGAAATCATTGTGCCGTAGGCTTGTTTAAAGTCAATTCAGGCAGCATGCAGCCTGGAAAAGTTGCTTGGCTTTATAGTGCGGGCAGCGTGCTGCAGGTGCCTAAGGATGAACCTGGGCTGTAGAGTGTTCCGGCCTGGGTAGAAACCAAACTGTGTGTCTGGTATCTTGCTTTTGGAGATGCACCAAGTTGTAAGCAGGGAGCGAATGACATAAGCATACAGTCTGTAAGGTTACATTAAAAGCTACGTTAAATACTTTCAACTAGTAGCGGGCCCCAGGGTTCTTTAGATGTCTGTGACGTAGCTTTCAGCCAGGTACTACGTAGCTTTGAGCCAGGTACTACAAGCAAGAACTACTTGAGAAGTCTCTCCCCGCTTCTCTTTTCTTTTTTACTTACATTGTTAATTTGGAACAAAAACATAAAAAGAAAGAATAAATATTACGCAATCAGCATTAAAAGCTCCTCGCATCAATTAAGAAAATGGGGCCACTTGGGAAGATAAGCCCCTTCACCAGAAAAAAGGTGGTCAGTGAGGAACAGGAGGGTTATGGGTAGACAAGCCAGCAGACTTCTCCTGATAAGTTTAAAACTGAGGAGAATGCTCAAGATAACGTCTGTCCTGCACAAGCTTTTGAGCGCAGTGCACAGAATGAGCATGAAGCTTGTGAGCCAGTTTATCAACTCTCTGCGAATCAAGGCTGAGACTCTTCAAATGAACCAAAAGTGTGAGGAATGTAAATAAAAACCCCTACACCTAAGAGAATGACACAAAGAACATGGTCTCCAGCAATGCTGCGTCTAAGGCTACCGTGCTGAGCATGGGCAGCATGGAGCTGCTGCTCAGGGCGAGTGTCTTCACAGTACTTGATCTCAACGAGATGGGTACAATGCTGCCAAGGGAGGTTCTCGGGGCGAGTCTGTTTGGGCTGGTAAGCTGTGGCTGGTATTGGGGCTCTGCCTCCAGCTGCAGTGGCTGCCGCTTAAGAACACTGCCCCCCACTCAAAACCACCCTCCTTCCACTCCTTAAAGTAAGGCCTTGATCATTGGGATGGTTCTGTTGATTTAGGGAATTGATATTGCACGTTTTGTTTGGAGTCACTAAAATGGCATTAGGGCGAGAAGTGAGTCTGTCTCTTTGATTGTGGTTCATAGAAAAATCCAGGCCGGAGGAACTCTGAATTCTGCTGTCACAGGTACATATAGGAGTCACTAAAATGGCATTAGGGCAAGAAGTGGGTCTGTCTCTTCAATTGTGGTTCATAGAAAAATCCAGGCCGGAGGAACTCTGAATTCTGCTGTCACAGGTATATATAGGAGTCACTAAAATGGCATTAGGGCGAGAAGTGGGTCTGTCTCTTCAATTGTGGTTCATAGAAAAATCCAGGCCGGAGGAACTCTGAATTCTGCTGTCACAGGTATATATAGGAGTCACTTAAATGGCATTAGGGCGAGAAGTGGGTCTGTCTCTTCGATTGTGGTTCATAGAAAAAATCCAGGCCAGAGGAACTCTGAATTTTGCTGTCACAGGTATATATAGGAGTCACTAAAATGGCATTAGGGCGAGAAGTGGGTCTGTCTCTTCGATTGTGGTTCACAACAAAAATCCAGGCCGGAGAAACTCTGAATTCTGCTGTCACAGATTTTTGAAGATCTTGCATACAAAAGATGCTTGTTGGCAATGCCCACCTGAAGATACAAAACAGGACTCCTTCTCTAGACTCGGAGTCTAGAGAACCTTTACTAATGGCTTTTGTGATAAGTCTGCCAGCAATATCTTGGCTTTCGGTCACCATGTTTCTTATGATGGGATGCTGACACCCTGAGAGGATGTGGAGTACACTGTCTTGGCAGGAGCAGTTGGGGCAACTAAGGCTGTTGGACTGCTTGAAACAGACAGCATGTCTTTGGTTCTAGATTATGCCAGATTGGTATTTGATCACTGTTTCTTTCCTCTTGTGAGAGATGCCAGCCATAGAACATAAGGAATTCCTGATTTTGCTGTGAGACTTATTGTTCTTGATAAAATTCTTGCAGTAGGTTAGTTGCTGGTATCAGTTTGTGCGGTGCCTAGTTTGTGGACCTTATGCATGTGTGCTTGAAGCCCGTCCCGTTTGTTGGGGAGGCCGCACATATGGGGTTGGTAAAGCTGGGATTGATTACCGTAGTCAAAAATAGGACATTATGTGTTTGGACCATCCGTAAAGGTTGCAAGCCAGGTGATGTTGTGAAAAGGGTTACCTTCATGCTCTGCCATTATAATACCAGTGTCAGCAGCTTCGAGATGTCTGGCCACATGCTTTGCTATCTGATCAGCACGCTCATTACCAATATTGCCGGCGCGGGCTTTTACTTTCAGGAATTTGATGGAAAGTGTCACACAATTGCGGATTGCTTTGGCGATAGCCTCTTAGAGGTTGTGGTGGATGTGGTATGTGTGCAATTCTGGATATCTGGTCTGCTTCTTGATCTGTCTCATTGATTTATCACTGTTGGAAGCTATCGAAAGGTAGTCATGAGTAACGGCTGCAGCAATGCCTGCAAGCTCAGCCCTATGAACATTATTAGTAATGTTGGAGCCATTGGGATTCACGTGATGGATTCTGTTGGTGTCAGGTACGTCAATGCCTGCTCCAATGATCTGGTGTCACCTGGTGGTCATGACGGATGCAGCTCCCATCTGTGTAAGCGATCTTTTTCCAGTCCGCTTCTTTGAGGGCCAGATGAGGGATTGATTTGTCTTGAATCTGTAGAGTTGTCATTTGTCCGGGATGCAATGATTTGTCATGGTCGTGGCGCTTAGCGACAAGGACGTGGTCAGGCTTTAATCTCTTGAGTTCGTTCAAGCCTGGAGGTGGGGCGCCAAGTGGGAGCATATGGATATGAGCGTTGTTGCTCACACTGGTTATGTTCAATCTAGCCTCAGGGATACTCTGTGCCAGGTGACCGAGCCCTTCAGGGTTGCGGTTGATTAAGTTCAGTCCGGCTTGTGTGCCAAACCGCAATGATCTGCATGTCCCAGTGGTGCTTTGGGAGTGGGGTGCAAGAATCATTCCAGAATAGAATATCAGCGTACTGAAGGTTTTGAAATGAGATGGTTCCCATTAGGCTACGTAGGTGTTTGAATTGATTTTATAGTGCCATCTATGCATCTGTGCTCATGGATCTGCCCCAGCAGGAGAGAAGCATATAGGTTGCTGTTGGTATGTCATGGGGACTTTTGATGGCAGAGTAAATGGTGTGCCTTAAGGTGAGGTGCACAAACTCATCGTCATAGATGGGATGATAGATAGAGAAGCCAGAGAAAGAGGAGGAGAAGCAGTCAGTGAAGGCCCCTAATATAGTATCACGTGGATGGCTGCTCCAGTAGTGTGGGAGGTCTAGATTGAAGTCCAGTGGTGAGGCCGTTTTCTTTTGAAGGCTGCTATAACATGGGGAGGGAAGATACGATGGAAGTAGCTTTTTTTATCTTTTTACTATCAAATTGTTTGGTGGCCCAGTCTTTGCATGCTAAAGGTCAAACCAACTCAGAAGCAAAATTCTGTGGTGGTGGGCTGACATCGCTGTGAAGGCCTGTGCTATTGGCTTTGTTAAACAATCCCAGCTAGTGAGATTGCCTGCGCTTACCCTCAATCCTGTACTAGTCAGGAGACTCCCCTATCCCAGGCCTCTTAAAATCTGCATGTCATAGCAGTCTAGAACACACACACCTGTTTCACTTGAATAATCACAATATTACATGGCTGCAGCGGCCACATGATCTTGCTTGTGACATTTCTGAAGCAAATTTGCACCTCAACTACATTGCCAACACTCCCATATGTAATGCCAGGCACACAGAGACAATGCCTGTACTGAAGAAAGCCGAGAAACCTCACTCAGTCAAAATGCTGAGTGTGCTTTTCCTTCTCCCAGGTGGCGGAGACTCACAGCTCTTCAGGCCAATTTGTCTCCTTTTCCTTAATTGATGTAGGGAGTGGTTTCACTGTTTACACACTTTTGTCTTTTGCTACCAGTTGCTCCCACAGACCTGATTTGCATGAAATGCCCCTCCTTGCCCATCATTCCAATCCGGGTCTCACACTTGCTAAATTGCTAACTGGAAATCCTGGACCTAAATTTGTGAATTAGGTGAACAAGCTGGGATTCTGAATTATCTCTGTGTATCAGAATGTCCTCTACAAAGGATGCCACATTGTTTTGCCAGCTCAAGCCTGCTTTGCCTGTCTCTGCATCCATGACACATTGGAAATGGGCAGTTGCATTTCTTGCACCAAAGGGCATTTTTGTGTACATCCAAAGCTAATCTTTCTACCAAAACCCTGTTTGAGCTTGACAAGCAATATGCACCTTGATTTGATGAAAGCCAGATCTTAAATCAGTTTCAATAAAAAAATTTTCCCAGCAATGTCCCTAGATTTTTCGGCTTTGTGCATGCCATTTTTGTCTGGCTCTGTCGCTGCATTGGGGTCTGAAAAATCCATACAGAGTTTGCGGTCTGTGTAGTTTCCATCGGAGTCCTTTTGAAGAGGTATAACACACACATGCATATTTAGTGCAAGGTGGCGCTGGCATAATAAGAACTGCTGATTCTAACTCCTGGCATTTCTTGTCTTGGATCTGTTGCTCCAGAGGTGGACGCTTCCTTCTCTCTACCATAAGAGGCTGAGAGTGATTTAACTCAATTGGAAGATCACCGACTTCTCCAGTGATGTACAAAAATGTGCTAGACTATGTGCAAAGGCTGAGCTTTTCTTCTCTAACCAGAGGCTTAAATGCCTCCCTGGCCTGTTCATCCGCCTTAAGGTGATTACCCCAAATGACATATAGCTCTGGGTCTTTGACAATGTCATCTGACAGGGGTGCTGTTGCGTCGCCCTCTGGCATGCTGCCTCTGATGCCAGTGGTGTGCACTTGGGCAGGTGCTTCTCCCCACTCCCACACACCAGGCGCATAGGTAAAAGCGTAAAGCCTGCTGCGCTGTGGTTGAGCCAGCGGTTCTGTGCCGATGGAATGTGACATGCTATGCATGCCAAATACCAGCAGTTCCTGCCAAGCATTGAGGTGGCCCACCTTGACCGAGGGATCTGGTCCGTACATGGGGGTGGTGGCCATGATCTTGGCACGCCTACGCTGACACCCACACGAGAATTCTCGCTGTTTGCAGTGTCTTTTGCGCTTGTTGGGCTGCTTCAGAGGCTCATGTGAGTTGATAGGTAGTGGGCACGGAACTTAAGTACATTTGTGTGTTTGATTTGAGCTGTGCTATGCCGGTTCAGATTGTGCAGCATGCAACCCCCCACATGCGGTATGATCGCAAGCTGTGCTGAAGTTGCACACGAATATGCCAGCTGCAGCCCCATTTTTACACAATCTGTTTAAAATGATTAGCAGAGGGACTGTAGCAAGCGTATGCATGTCACGTCTTTTTATGAAAGGCCTGTATTCAAGCATCTTGGTGATGGGGTCAGAGCACGCACTCCAATCCTGCGCACAGTGTGTAGAAACAAGCACGTCATACATGCGTTCTACTCCCTTCATCACCTGGAATTGCGTTGTTGGGGTGCTGCATGTCTTTGCCTCCACATATGTGTTTGCATTAAGTACGCAATGGACAGGTGCATCTACTATGCCTACCACACTACCTAAGAAGGTGTCCATCTGGGTGGCACATGCATTGTACTTAATTGGGTTTGTACCTAAACCCTTGGGCATCTGCACAGGCTTGAGACATCAGTTCAATCTCTGAACCTGTGTTGTACAGCACCTTGAAGCAGCCGCAAAAGCATTGGCCCTCATACTCCAGCGGGAAGCCGTCTTGAAGCCGGCACAGGCTAGCAGTCTCTGTCAAGCCAGTGGATCGGCTTGCGCATGTAAGGCCAGTGGATCGGATTGCGCATATCAAGCCAGTGGATCGCCTCGCGCATTCGGGCGCATTACCTGCACCATAAGGTAGGCTAGGCAGGGCAGCGGATGCTGAAACCGGTGCACCAGCCGCCACAAACTCTAGGATTATCAGTGCTGTTCTTGTATTGAGCTGCACCTGAATCACGGTATTGGGCTGTTCTTTCAGAAATCTCACAATCCTCTCTTCACCCAAATCTCTCTATGTCAGCTGCATTATGGCATTTTAACTCTTTTAATGCACATATGTGCTCTAGCCTTATGCTTGCGTGGGTGTGGATTGTGCTCAAGTGGGACTGGAAAGGTCCATACCAGGCGTATCAATTGCCACCGGAGTTGCAGCAGCAAAAAATGTCTCAGTGCTTGCCAAGCATGTCATCAGGCTTTGCACAGGTTACCACTGCAGGTCCTCATTTGAGGCAAAGGTGGTGGTGGCATGGGATTGTGCAGTGCCAGGCTGCTCAGGCCTGACACTAGCTTAATACCTTGCATAGTTCCTGCCAAAGCAGACAATTGCAGCAGGATTGTGAATCCTTCCACACTCTCCAAACCACAAATGGCGTGCACCTGGCCTCATGGCCAGTCTATCCCTGGCCATGTTGCTGCCTGTGCTTGTAGCAAGTGCATGATACTGCTGCACAGGGGGCGTCAAAGTGTAAGGCGGTTGGAAATACAAGTTTTGTGGTGGAACAGGTCCCGTGTACCTTGGCGGTGGTGGTGGTGCCAAACATTGGGTGTGCAAAACCGTTTACAGCTGAGCGTTCATTTCTGCCATGAGCCTACGCAGACCTGATTCTGCAGCAGTCACATGGGCACGAGCCGGTGACCTGCGCTTGACACGGCTGCTAGATCACTCTGCAACGTGGTTAAGAAGGGTGTGGCACTCTTTCATGCTGTGCTTGACATGGCCTGGAATTGGGCAAGGCCTGTCTACATGGATCAACCTTGGTGACGTGCTCCATTTGGATAGTGAGTGGTATGGGTTTGTGAGCTTTGCGTGTCACTTGCAGACTTGGCGCTTGCCAAATCTTTGGGCAAGTAGTACCAAGTAAGCTAGGCAGGCTATGTTGCACATCAAGTTAGTCTCCATTTCCTGAGCTAGGTTAAGCACTCCCCTTCTCACAGCCTTGACTAAGGCCTACAAAAAGTCTGGGACTTCAATGCAAACCCAACCACATTGTCACCGGCCCTCAATCCCATGGCATACAGCTCCTGCTTCCTGTCGCTTGAGAAGTAATTAAGCTCCATCCTCAAGGCCTGCTTGAGGACTAAGAGTAGAGTATATTGCATAGGCAGTTGTGAAGCGGAGCCTTCTGATCCCTGCTTGCTTGCAGTACTTTCAATGCTTGCACGTTCATGTTTGAGCCATTCCAAGGGCCTATGAGGCATAGGGGAAAACTCTGCATGCAATGAGCTCAAACACGAGGTCCTTTTCAAGTTGATGGTGCTTTTAGCACTGTAGTACCATGCATCTAAGTTATGCAGAAAACTCTGCAAATTATCCTTGCCAGCCTCCTCGCCAAAATCTGGGGGCGGCGGCACCTGCAGCTCTTCCCCTTCTTCTTTGCCTGTGTCAGACAAATAATCAGACTGCACACAAGCAGGCGTGTTCATGTACACTCCTGCTGTAGCAAGCTCAACGGATGCATTGTGGCTCAGCAAAGTATCCTCCGGCTCTGGGGCATCAGGTGTATCACTAGTGGTCTGTGGCTCAAGTCCTTGCAGACATGTGCTTCTCCATATGCATAATTCAATACATAACAAATTCTGAAGGAGGACAGTGTGGCAATCAAGAGGTGGAGGTGTACACAACGGCAACACACATTGCATCTTGCTAAGGTGTAGCATGCTTCATCACACACACGTATGCTTCATCTCATTTGTTTTGTCCTTCTTATGAAAACAATGCACAGACATGAAACCAAAGACAGAAAAGTTTGACTGTGACAGACTAAAAATGCAATAATTTCTTTATCAGGGATTAACCCAAGGTCTCTATTCACGCAACCTTAAATCTGCATGTAAAGTCTGTGGAATTATGGGCGTTGCTCCGCCGGCTGGACTACTTTGATCTGTTGGTAGAGCACCTGCCCAGCCTGGCCCTTATAGGCCCCTTGCTGTTTCTTCTCTGTACGCACAGTGTGGTGATTGAAGAGGGCCAGCTGCTGCCTGGCATCCCTTTCAATGAGCAAGCGCTCGGGGTGGAGAGCTGCTGCCATCTTGCGCCGCCAGGCCAGCGCCGCATGTGGCAAGCCTGCCACCCTGGAGCCATGCCTCCTAAATGGGTCGGCGTACAGTGGCGGTGCTTCTGGCTGCCCGTGGGCTCGAGCCCAACCGGGTATGCGGTGCGGCAGAGGCGCAAAGGAGGGGCCGCCTTGCCATGGCTGCAGTGAGCGCGGGGCTGGTCCTGCTGCCTGCCCACCACACTGAGGTGGGGCAGTGCGTGGTGGCAATGGTGGTGGTGGCTCGCAACGAGTTTTCTTGCGCCACCCAGCTTGCTGAATCCTGGTGCTGCTGCTTGGCTTGCTACTGCTTTAATTGCTGTGCTCCTTCAGCCTCATGAGCAATCGTGTACTCATCCGCCGGGGGAAACTTCTGGCCTAGGCACTATATGACCCTCCACCAGCAAAACAGAAATCAAAGAAGTCAATGGGGATCAGGAGGGTGACTAGTAGCACTCCATTTGTGACCTTCGCGATGAGTGGTCATATGATCTTTCTCAAGAGCACGTCTGGTACCAACAAGTTCATAAGCTTGCTCAATCAAACGAGCGCTTCAAAGCAAGCTTGGTAGCTTTCTGAGGGTCAAGACGGAAGTTCTACAGAGACTTTATGCTGTAAGGGCTGTCAATGTCACCCACTCCCACAAAGATAGTTTGGAGGCTAACTTCGGTGATGGCTTGGTTGAGATGTTGACTAAGCACATTGTGCTGCTGCTTGGCGGCTTCAAGCTGGCTTCTAGACCTGGTATCTTTGCAATGATTTGAATTCCACCATATGGATGTGCCGCTGGTTGAGTTCAAGCTGAATAGTTTCCGGAATCTGTGCAAAGGCTGGTATGCTGTGCTGTTGCAGGGAGCCCCCAATCCCCCCTTCAGCCTGCCCCTGAATTTTTATGCATGTCTAGGGTGGGCATGAGGTGCACTTTTCTTTTGGAAGGTTCAGTTACTAGTAAAGCGTCTGGACAATTGGCAGTGCGTCTTAACTTAGTTGTGAGGCGGCTAGAGGGAAGCCGTTCAGTGATGGTTCTATGTGTTGATCCATCAGAAATTTGTAGGGATTGTAATGCCAGGCGGTCTTTGCTGCCATTATACACTGGGACAAAGGAGCCTGCTTCAATAGCTCTCATGATAAGTGTACAAGCGATGTTATGGCGTTCAGTAATCATTCCAGAGAAAGTCTGGAGTTAACATCCTGCTAGAGTGTGTGTGGCACTGTCTGAATGATGAAAGAGGGAACATTGATCAATCCTCATGAAGACTGGTTGAGGTCTTCAAGCAAACAGCGTGCTTCTGATTAAAAAGGGTGCCCATGCAGCAGTGAAATACGTTTTCCTTATCTTGAGCAATGTCCAGAATGCATAAATGATATTTTTGTGGGCTTAGGGTGATTATTGGTTGTAGGATTTGCATGGCCAAGCTTGCGTGTAGAGTGCACATGTGTGCCTTGTTGTGAAGATTTAAAAGTACTCAAGCTTCGGGGCAAGTGGGCCTGAAGATCTAGCAAATTTGCATTTAGGGGGTTATTCCTCTAAAAGGCAAGCCATGACATGTCATGAAAAGGGTTACCATCAATGCCGGCACATGCCATCCCTGTGTCTGCATGGTTTGTACCAACTTGTGTTACCTGAAAGTTGGCCACAGAATATGTGCACTCATTACCAGGAATGCCAGCGTGAGAATTGACCTTAGAAAGTCCCACAGGGTTTGGTGAGTTGCAAATAGCCTGTATGAGCATCTTCAGAATTTCCCCTTGTACACAGTGACATTTAAGCTTAGGGTAAAGAAAGTGCTTCCTGATTAGGTGGAGAGGCAATAGCCTGTTGGGCGGCTTTATGTGAGTGGCCATGAAGAATATTAATGACGGCTGTGATTGCAGCCAGCTCAGCTCTGCCAACGGTGTTTGTAATGCCCATACCATTTCAATTAAGCTGGCAGTAGAGGTAGCAGGATATTTTGTGCCTGCCCTGTCAGTTGCTTTCCTTGATAAATCTCTTATGCCCCCACTCTTTCCAACCAGGCACCTTTTTGTCCAAGTTTGGGCTAGATTGCGTAGGTAAATATTCTTCTTGATTGCGGTTAACAGCATGTATGTGTCGGCAACCAAGAGGACGCTTTTCGAATTTCTATCTGAAATGTTTCAATACCAGGGTGGTGGGCATTTAAAACTGGGTCATGCTGTGTTAATGCTTCCAATTTGCTTCAGGAACGTCACGTGTCAGGTCTCTAAAGATCCGATCCAGGTCAAATTGTGGTAATTCAGACGCAAGCGTGCTGCAGTGTTCCAATCGGCAATTTTTTGATACTCCAGCTGTCACAAGAGAGTGGAATTTTACGCTGATCCAAAAGGAGGGTTTGACATAGTCAAGTTTGGTTGAGGAAGTAGTCCATAGAGTGCAAGATAAATGGAAAAACAGAAGAACTACGCAGTCCGCATCAGTTAAGGAAATGGAGACACATTGGTCCAAAGTACCGTATGCCAAACCCCCACAAGGAAATAAGAAATACGCCTGGAAATCCCCAACCAACTTCCACACAACGAGAGCAGGGGCAAAAGGCCAGACGTACCCACCCACTAAAGCAGGTCCCAAGCACGCAGCCCTAGCCCATCTCCCTGCCAACCAGACCAAGAGGAAGAGCAAGCACAGAAGAGTCCAACAAGAAGAGTCCGACAAAGACCAATGCCAGCTGAGCAATGCTCAGCAACTTAAGTCTAGACCCTCCTAACGCCTCAGCACAGCCCCCCCACTGCACACGGGGCTCGCCAGAGCCCCCACACCCACAAGGCCCTCTCAACGGGAGGATGAACACACAGCTATGCAGACCCATAAACGAGACACTCCACCTAGAGCACGCTGTCCCTAGAGTGCAACATAGATGGGGGTAGGCGTTGAGAAGATCTGAGTAGGGATTGGTGCTCATCCGTCATCCCCAACATGGAAGAAACATGAAGGTGGCTATTTTGGTGCTGTTTGCTATGGCTGAGCAAACAGTATGTCTTCGGGCACAATGTATGAGTTGATCATCATACCCAGGATGGCAAAAAGAGAAGCCAGAAAATTAGATAAAAAGCATTGGGAATGGCATCAAAAAATCTGTCGCGAGGGTTCTTGCTCCAGTATTTGTGGTATTTGGGGGTCGTGGTCCAGAGGACAGGCCATCTTCTGAGGTGATCAAGGGTCCAATTCTGGAGTGCAGAATGAAAGTGGAGGGGGAGAACACGCAAATAGGGGAGTATAAATTTGGTGATCATGGGTGTCTTGTTGTTGTGTAAGCAGAGCGCAAAATGTGCCTTAATAGCTCGGAGGCAATGCTCTCAGGTGAAGTCATGGAGGTATCATGCATTCAAGAAAGGTTGGTGGCATGAAATACTTCGTAAAAGATCTTAAAACGCTCTGGAGTGAGCACGCCTTTGCAATTTACCTTCACATCATAGAGGCATGCCATCTTTGAGGTGTAAATTTTGGGGAGTTTTAGGGGCGTGGAGCTACCCCGTTGTTGTAGGGAGCGATGTGTCTCTTTCTGCAGGGGTAAATGTGGGGAGGGTGTTTTAAGGCTTTGATTTGACCAGGTCAACTTCTATAACCCAGAACTCGCAACAGCCTGTAGCCAAGATATCTGCTTGCGGGTCATGTGGGATTGACGTAAAAGTTGGCTTGTTTTTGAGTTGAGCGTCAAGTTTGTATAGCCAGTTGTTTATCCACAGTATATCAGCAGCATGCTGCTTTGCGCGAAGCCCTGTTGCTTGAGGTCACTTATACTTTAAAGTATAAGATGAAATTTCATCAGTTGAGGGCACATTGAGGTCAGGTTCATCCTTTTGTGTCTCAAAGTCCAAAATTTGTCTCTGGAATGCAGGCTATTTGTTCTTAATTTCGTTTCATCTGGTTCGAACTGGAATTCCCAGGTGGGCTTCCACGCTACTTTGATAAGCTTAAGCTCTAGAGCTAAAGATCTTTGTCACAGGATCGATGGCCTCTTTTTGGCTTATGATCCATGGATATGTCAGCACAAGCTGGGCATGCCTAATTTACAGTTTGTCAACTTCCTCTCTCTTTCTTTCGGTGCAGCAGCCCGTGTTTCTATGGCATGTCCAGTGGTAAGTTCTGTTGCAAAAGTCACAGATGTACATATCATCAAAGGGTGGCTTAACTCTTCCAGACTCAAGGCCAAAGAAGAGGAAGCAAACTGTTATAGTAAGCACATTGAATGGCAGACCGATCTCGCGAGCTATTGGGTGGGTGCTCTCAGGTGTGAAACCATGAGTGTTTTCATGCGCATCCCTGATTGCTGGCTTTTGTGCATCTGAGAAAAGCCTGATGGGTTGCTGGCTTGCACCCTACAGCTAGCTAGCTTGCCCCCTGTAGCCAGCGCTGGCAGCATATCAAATCTGATTTACAGAGCACATGCGAGCTGCTGTTCATCGAAGAATTCAAAATCAGCAAGAGTTGGTGAGATTGGGAAGGTTGAAAAAGTGTGGAGGGAATCGTTCATTCTTGGGATCCCTAATCTGCGTATCTCCAGGGATAACAATACATGTATACAATAAAGGTTTTTGGATTAATTGAGAATTTGCAGGACCCAGTAAATAATTCAATTGCAGCTCTCTGGGGATAGCAGTAAATGTATACAATTTAAGAAATAAAATGCTGGAAAAATTGACATTTGCAGATCCCAATTATTTATCTTATTTACGACGGCATCAGCCAGAACAAGTGAGGTAGGCCCCAGCACTTGGATTTCTTCTCAACTCATAGCGCAAATTTTAAAACCTTCAAATGCACTCACACACACGCACGAGCAAAGGTTCACATGCACGCACTTACGCAGAGCGCATGCGCGTGTGCGCGCACACACACACACACATACACACACACACGCACACACACACACACACACACACACAC